>JACXTT010009965.1_pt1 | contig 12900 bp, 12 predicted proteins | sample 9270951 | NCBI WGS metagenome assembly JACXTT01 (sample SAMN15532306, study PRJNA645909) | rock metagenome | isolation source: weathered quartz diorite | place: Puerto Rico | collected 2017-06-21 | reverse complement strand
CCGCAATCTTCGAGACCGGGGGCCAAACCTTGAAGGAACGGCTGGCCGGCCTGGGGGCCCTGACCCTCGACCCCGAAGACGTGCGAACGCTGCCCCGCATCATCGAGGCCTTCACCGCGCCCGTGCTGGCGCTGCGCGCGAGCGCCGAGGGCGAGTACTACGCGCTGCTGGTGGCGCGCGAGCTCTACCACGCGACCGAGGAAGCCGACCGCGTGCTGCGCGGCTACTTCGACCCGCTGGCCGAGGCCTACATCGACGCGCTGCACATCGCGCTGCCGCACGCCACGCGCAGCCAGGTCGCCTGGGGCTACCAGTTCGCGCTGGGCTCGCTGCTGCACCACCTGAACGACAGCCGCATCGAACGGCTCTCGCGCGGCGAGAACAAGCGCGCCGACCCGGCCGTGGCGCCGGTGCTCGTGAACTTCATCGTCGGCGGACTGCGCGCCGCGCTGCCCCGGCCGAAGGCGGCCAGGAACCCATCCACGAAAACCACCCCACGGAGACAGAAGACATGATGACGAAGACCCCGATGAAACGGCGCACCCTGCTGTCGGCGCTCGCTGCCGCATCGGCCGCCGCGGCGCTGCCGGCGTTCGCGCAGTCCAACCCGAAGATCGTGTTCGGCTACACGGCCGTGACCGACTTCGCCTCGGCCTTCGTGGCCGCCGAGGAGGGCTACTTCAAGAAGCGCAACCTCGACGTGGAGCTGAAGTTCATTCCGCTGAACTCGACGATCCCGGCCGCGCTGCAGTCCGACTCGCTGCAGATCGGCGGTCCCACGCCCTCGGTGTTCCTGCAGGCGGTGGACGGCGGGCTCGACCTGGTGCTGGTGGCCGGGGGCGGGCTCACGTCGAAGACCATCACCGGCTTCGGCCTGGTGGCGCGCGCGGGCTCGGGCATCAAGAGCGCCCAGGACTGCGTGGGCAAGAAGATCGGCGTGCCGGGCCTGGGCGCCTTCCTGCACGTGACCTTCCGTGCCTGGCTGAAGGACAGCGGCGTGGACTACCGCAAGGTCAACTTCGTGGAGGCCGCGTTCCCGCAGCATGCCGACCTGCTGCGCGGCGGCTCGGTCGACGCGGTGGTGTCGGCCGACCCGTTCATGAGCCGCATCACCGAAAGCGGCGCGGGCTACGTGGCTTCGTATTACTCGACCTTCCTGCCCGAGAACAACCAGACCATCGTGCACGCGGCCAAGCGCGACTGGGTGGCGAAGAACCCGGCGGCGGCACGCGCCTTCCGCGAGGCGCTGGTGGAGGCGGCCGCGTTCATGCAGCAGCCGAAGAACGACGCCAAGGTGCGCGCGGCCATCGGCAAGTACATCAAGCTGCCGCCCGAGGTGCTGGCCAAGGTGCAGGTCTCGCCGCCCGGCCCGGTGGTGACAGAGAAGCAGCTCGCCTACTGGACCGGGCTCATGAAGGAGCAGGACATGCTCAAGACGAACATCGACGTGGCGAAGCTGGTGGCCAAGTGATCTCCGCGCCAGCCCCCGTCACCGCGCGCGCCGCGCTTCAGGCCGCCGCCTTCCATTCGCCAGCCAGCCCCACGATGCAAGCCACCCCTTTCCTGCGCTTCGACGGCGTGACCATCCGCCTGGGTGGGCGCGAGATTCTCTCGCCCACATCGTTCGACGTGGCGCGCGGCGAGTTCGTGTGCATCGTGGGCCCCAGCGGCTGCGGAAAGACCACGCTGCTGCGCGCGGCCAGCGGGCTCGTCACGGCCAGCGCTGGCGAGGTGCGGCGCAACGGCGTGAAGATGACCGAGCCCTCGCGCGAAGTGGCTTTCGTGTTCCAGGACTATGGCCGCGCCCTGCTGCCCTGGCGCACGGTGGAGGGCAACGTGAGCCTGGCGCTGGAAGCCGCGGGCGTGCCGGTGGCCGAGCGCGCGCCGCGCATCGCCGATGTGCTCGGCAAGGTCGGCCTCGCGAAGCATGCGCACAAGTTTCCGGTGCAGCTGTCGGGCGGCATGCAGCAGCGCGCGCAGATCGCCCGCTGCCTGGCACAGAAGCCCGAGCTGATGATGATGGACGAGCCCTTCGGCGCGCTGGACGCGCTCACGCGCCAGAGCCTGCAGGACGAGCTGGCACGGCTGGTGCGCGACGACGGGCTCACGGTGCTGTTCGTCACGCACGACCTGGAAGAGGCGATCTACCTCGGCGACCGCGTGATCGCGCTGCAGGCCAACCCCGGCCCGGGCCGGCCCAGCCTCGCGCGGATGATCGACGTGAAGATTCCGCGGCCGCGCGACCAGCTCACGACCAAGGAGCATCCGGAGTACCTGCGGTTGCGGCGTGAGCTGTTCGCTTTCATCGAGCAAGGCCATGACTGAGAACCGCCTCTTGCGCTGGGCACGGCCGTGGGTGGTGCCGCTGGTGCTGATCGGCGCCTTCGAGTGGTACGCACGCCGCGCGTCGGCCTTGGGCAGCGACTCGCTCGCGCCGCCGAGCGCGGCGGCCAGGGCCTTCGTGGGCGCGGCGATGGACGGCTCGCTCTGGCAGGCCACCGGCTTCACGCTGGGCACCGCCGCGCTGGGCCTGCTGCTTGGCGCCGTGCTCGGCATCGCGCTGGGAGTGGTGCTCGGGCTTTCGCGGCGTGCGGCACAGCTCGGGTCGATGTCCATCGAGGTGCTGCGTCCGGTGCCATCGGTCGCGCTGATTCCGCTCGCGATGCTGGGCTTCGGCTTCGGCGTTCGCATGGAACTGGCCATCGTCGCCTTCGCCACCTTCTGGCCTCTGCTGGTGCTGGTGCAGGCGGCGGTGCAGCAGGTCGAGCCCCGGCTGCTGGAGGTGAGCCGCGTGCTGGGTCTGTCGGCGCGCGAGCGGGCCTTCAAGATCGTGCTGCCGGCCATCGTGCCGCGCCTGTTCGTCGCGCTGCGGCTGGGCGTGGCTGTGGCGCTGGTGGTGGCGGTGACGGTGGAGATTGCGGCCAACCCCAACGGCATGGGCTACGCGATGATGATCGCGCAGCAGAGCTTCGACCCCGCGCTGATGCTCGCCTGGCTGGGCTGGATCGGCGTGGTGGGCTTCGCGGTCAACGCGGGCATGCTGCTGTTGCAGCGCATGGTGGCGCGGTGCATGGGGGTGCAGCCATGAAGGCCCGTCCTTACCTGAACCGGCTCGGCTCGCTGGGCGTGCTGCTCGCGCTGGTGGCGCTGTGGTGGGTGGCCAGCAATGCGGGCTGGGTCAGCCGCGTGTTCCTGCCCACGCCGCAAGCTACCTTCGCGAGCCTGCTCGAAGGGCTGAATCTCTCGGGCACCGAAGGCAACGGCGAGCTGCTCGGCTTCACGCGGGCCACCGTGGGCCGAATGATCGAAGGCTGGCTGCTCGCTTCGCTCTTCGGCGTGCTGCTAGGCGCGGCCATCGGCGTGTCGCCCTCGGTGCGCGCCTGGGTGCAGCCGACGCTGGAGTTCATCCGCCCCCTGCCCGCTTCGGCGCTGCTGCCGCTGGCCATTTCGATCTTCGGGCTGAACCCCGGCATGGTGCTCTTCGTGGTCGCCTTCGGCGCGATGTGGCCGGTGCTGCTGGCCGCGGTACATGGTTTCGCGGCCGTGGAGCCGCGGCTGTCGGAAGTGGCGCGCTGCCTGCAGATGTCGCGCGCGGCGTACATCTGGAAGATGGGCCTGCCCAATGCCATGCCCGACATCCTGGCCGGCATGCGCCTGGCGCTGACCATTGCGCTGATCGTCGCGGTGGTGGGCGAAATGATCGCCTCGCAAAGCGGCCTGGGCCAGGCCATCTTGCTGGCGGCACGCGCTTTCCGCGCGAGCGACCTGTTCGCCGGCATCGTGCTGCTCGGCCTCATCGGCTTCGCGAGCAATGCGCTGCTGGCCTTCGCCGAGCAGCGCCTGCTGCGCTGGCAGCACCCCTGATTCCTTCTTCTTCCAACACCAACACCCCACAAGGAGTTCCCATGCCACGCAAATTCGTCGATTTGTCGATCTTCCTGGAGAACGACGTGCTGTCCGACCCGCCGGCCTTCGCGCCCAAGATCCAGTACTTCACGCACGAGCAGACCTACGAGCAGATCGAGCCCTTTTTCCCGGGCCTGAAGAAGGAAGACCTGCCCGACGGCGAGGGCTGGGCGGTGGAGCTGGTGCAGCTGTCCACGCACAACGGCACGCACCTCGATGCGCCCTATCACTTCCACTCGACGATGGACAAGGCGCTGGGCGAGAAGAAGCCCGCCATCGCCATCCACGACGTGCCGCTCGAATGGTGCTTCCAGCCGGGCGTGAAGCTCGACTTTCGCCATTTCGCCGACGGCTACGTGGTCACGGCCGCCGATGTCGAGGCCGAGCTGAAGCGCATCGGCCACACGCTGAGCCCGCTGGAAATCGTGGTCGTCAACACGCGCGCCGGCTCGCGCTATGGCAACCCCGACTATGTGTCGGCCGGCGCGGGCATGGGCTATGAAGCGACCATGTATCTGCTGGAGCGCGGCGTGCGCCTCACGGGCACCGACGCATGGAGCTGGGACGCGCCCTTCGTGCACACCGCCAAGAAGTACGGCGAGACGCAGGACGCATCGCTGATCTGGGAAGGGCACAAGGCCGGGCGCGACATCGGCTATTGCCACATCGAGAAGCTGCACAACCTGGAGGCGCTGCCGCCCACCGGCTTTTTCATCAGCTGCTTCCCGCACAAGATTCGCGGTGCATCCGCCGGTTGGACGCGCGCGGTCGCGATCTTCGACGACGCGTTGATGGCTTCGGTGTGAGGTTCCGTTCATGAGCATTGCACTCAACCACACGCACGACGTTCATGCACGCAGCTGGGTCGAATCGGCCAATGCGGCGGGCAGCGATTTCCCGATCCAGAACCTGCCGCATGCGGTGTTCCGCCGCGCGGGGAGCGACGAGAGCTTTCGCGGCGGCGTCGCCATCGGCGACCAGGTGCTGGACCTCGCGGCGCTGGCCGCGCGCGAGCAGCTCGAGGGCCTTGCGCTGCAGGCGGCACGCGCGGCCGCGCAGCCCGCGCTGAATGATTTCTTCGCGCTCGGCGCCAACGCATGGAAGGCGCTGCGCCATGCGCTCTTCGACCTGCTGAAGAACGACGCGCCCGTCGCCACGGTGCAGGCGGTGCGCGAATGCCTAATGCCACAGGCCGACGCCGAATACACCGTTCCAGTGCGCATTGGCGACAACACCGAGATCTACACCTCCATCGATCACGCGCTGAACATCAGCCGGCTGATGAATCCCGATGGCGACGTGACGCCCAACTTCCGCTGGATCCCGACGGCGTATCACGGTCGCGTGTCGACCATCGGCGTGAGCGGCCAGCGCTTCCACCGGCCGATGGGCCAGGCGATGGCGCCCGGCGCGAAGGCGCCCACCTACCAGGCCTGCGCGCGGCTCGACTACGAGCTGGAACTGGGCGTGTGGATCGGCACGGGCAACGCGCAGGGCGAGCCCATTGCGCTGGAGCGCGCGGAGGAACACATCTTCGGCATCTGCCTGCTCAACGACTGGTCGGCGCGCGACATCCAGTTCTGGGAGATGGCGCCGCTCGGGCCGTTCCTCGCGAAAAATTTCGCGACCACGATCTCGCCGTGGATCGTGACGATGGAGGCGCTCGCGCCTTATCGGCAAGCGTGGACGCGACCGGCGAACGAGCCCCAGCCGCTGGCCTACCTGGAGAACGCGGCCAATCGCGAAAGCGGCGCGCTCGACATTCGCCTGGAGGTCTGGCTCGAGAGCGAGAAGGCGCGCAAGGAGAAGACCGGGCCGTCGCGCCTGTCGTCCACCAGTTTCAAGCATCAGTACTGGAGCGTGGCGCAGATGGTGACGCATCACACCATGGGCGGCTGCAGCCTGAACCCGGGCGACCTGTTCGGCAGCGGCACGATCTCGGGGCCGGGCGAAGGCGAGGCTGGCGCGATCATCGAGCTGACACGCGCCGCGCAAAACCCGGTGACGCTGGCCAACGGCGAGCAGCGCGGTTTTCTCGAAGACGGCGACGCAGTACTGCTGCGCGGCTGGTGCGAGAAGCCAGGGCATGCGCGCATCGGGTTCGGGGAGAGTCGGGGGACGGTGCTGGCGGCCAGAGGTTGACGCCCAAGTAAATACTCTTTACAGTCCGCCTCCTTCGAAACGAACACCTCCAACGTGAGCCTCATCGTGAACGCCCCACTGGTCATCGCCAACATCTGCCGCATCGCCTGCCCCGCAACGGGCAACGCGTTCGCGCATGGCATCGACCATGCGACGGACCTGCAGCAAACAGGCGACCACATCGCACCGGGCGGAGGCGACGCATAGCGCGCACCACTTCGACACTCTTTCACAAGAGGCCCGGACACCGAATGGTTCCGGGCCTTTTTCTTTTTTGCGTCACCGTCAATTCATCGTCAATCAACCACAGGGAGAAAAAACCATGCGCAAGCTTGTCACTGTCCGCACCGTCGACGCCGTCCGCCCCATCCCGGGAGCCGATGCGATCGAATGCGCCATCGTCGAAGGCTGGACCGTCGTCACCAAGAAAGGCGAGTTCGCCGCCGGCGACCGCGGCGTCTTCTTCGAGATCGACGCGTTCCTGCCACTCGACGATCCGCGCTTCGCCTTTCTCGAAAAGTCGGCCATCACCTGGAACGAGCAACGCGGCGTGCGGCTTCGCACGATGAAGTTGCGCGGACAGATCTCGCAAGGGCTGATCCTGCCGCTGTCGCAATTCGCCGAGATCGACGCGCTTGCACTGGCCGACCCGGCGCTGCGCCAGCGCGACTGGGCCGAGCTGTTGGGCATCGGCAAATGGGAGCCGGTGATCCCGGCCTGTCTGTCGGGCGAGGTGGAGGGCGCGTTTCCTGCATTCATCGCCAAGACCGACCAGGAGCGCATCCAGAACCTGCCCGAGGTGCTCGCGACCAACGACGGGCAATCGTTCGAGGTCACGGTCAAGCTCGACGGTTCGAGCATGACCGTGTTCCACAACGAAGGCGCGCTTGGCGTGTGCGGGCGCAACTGGCAACTGCGCGAGACCCTGGGCAACAGCCTGTGGCGCGTGGCGCGGCAAGACCGCCTGCTCGAAGCGCTGGCCACGCTGGGCCGCAACCTGGCGCTGCAAGGCGAGATCGTCGGCGAGGGCATCCAGGGCAACCCGGAGAAACTGCGCGGGCAAGCGTTCCACGTGTTCGATGTGTATGACATCGACCGCAGCACCTACTGCGGGATGGAAGAGCGCAACGCCGTCGTCGACGTGCTGCGCGTGCTGGGGGCGACGGTTCGTACCGTGCCGCTGCTCGAAGTGACCACGCTCGAGCGCTTCGGCGGATCGACCGCCGAGGTGCTGGCGTATGCCGAAGGGCCGTCACTGAATGCGGACACCTTGCGCGAGGGGGTGGTGTTCAAGCGGCTGGACGGCGGGCTGTCGTTCAAGGCGATCTCCAACAGCTACCTGCTGAAGCACGCGGACCGCTGAACGAGCAAGACGCCCAACGAAAAAAGGCCACCCGGATGGGTGGCCTTTTTTCTACGATTTGGAGCGGGAAAAGAGTCTCGAACTCTCGACCTCAACCTTGGCAAGGTTGCGCTCTACCAACTGAGCTATTCCCGCGTCGAGCCTCAGATTATAGAGTGGTTTTTGACGGGTTTTGCCGAATCCGTGAAAAAAGTTCTTTCAGACCCCGAAGACCAGCGATCGATGGATCGACACGCCGGCCATCAACCCGTCCGCCGACGCCAGCGTGGCATTGGAAAACGCCATCGCAAGATCGCCCGCCGAGTAGACGCCGGGCACCGTAGACATCTTCATGGCATCGACGCGCAGCACCTGGCCCATCGGGCCGTCGTCGAAGGCGCAGCCGAGCTGTTCGGCCAACGGACTGGCGGGCCGCGTGTGCGGGGCCACGAACAGCGCCTCGACCGGCACGAGCCTGCCGTCCTCCAGGCGCACGCCGGCCAGGTCCGTCGCCGCGCCTTCCAGGGCGACGATGCGTCCCGGCTCGACGGTCACGCCGCGCGCTTGCAGCCTGGCGCGAACCTCCGCATCGGGCCCTCTGCCGCCGTTCAGGAAGAGCGTGGTCGGGCCCCACTCGGCGATCAGCAATGCGTGGTCCGGCGGACCGCCCGCGTGAAAGAGCAAACCCAACTGGCGATCGCCGAACTCGTAGCCGTGGCAGTAAGGACAGTGCAGCACGCTCTTGCCCCAACGCTCACCGATGCCGCGAATGTCCGGCAGGCCGTCCTGCACGCCGTACGACAGCAGCAGCTTGCGGGTCGAGAGCTGTTCGCCGTTGTCCAGCGACACCGTGAAACCACCTTCGTCATCGGCCTTCGCCGCCGTCACGCCGGCCTTGACGAAGACGACCGTCGGATATGCGAGCAGTTTTTCGCGCGCGTCGGCGACCATCTTCAGCGGCGGCGTGCCGTCCTGCCCGAAGAAGCCGTGCGACGCGGCGGCAAAGCGGTTGCGCGGCGCGCCCGCGTCGACCACGCACACCTTTCGGCGTGCGCGGGCCAGTTGCATCGCGGCGGAAAGGCCGGCAAAGCTGCCGCCCACCACCAGAACGTCATAGCGCATGTTCAATGTCCTTTGAAGTGAAGCCGCCGCCTGTCATGCGGCGGTGAAAGTCTTTGGAAAGATCGGCCAGCGTGATGCTGTTGAAACGCCTGAGCAGCAGCGCCTCGGCCTCCTCGCACACGCCGTCGAGCGCGGCATTCACCGCCTGCTCGACGATGCAGCCCGGACTCTCGGTGCGGTTGCCCATGGCCAGCAGCGCGGGAGCGCCGACGGCGTTGTGCACGTCGCCCAGCGTGACCGCCGAGAGCGAGCACGACAGCACCCATCCGCCGCCGTGGCCCTTGGCCGAACTCACGAACCCCGCCTGCCGAAGGCCCGCCATGAGGCGGCGGATGACGACCGGGTTGGTATGCATCGCGACCGCGAGCAACTCGGAGGTGACCGGCCCCTCCATCTCGGCCATGTGCAGCAGCACGTGGAGAACGCCTGAAAGCTTGCTGTCTCGTTTCATGCAACATTATTAGTTGCGTGTGATTGACATGGCAATGCGTGAGGCCTTTTCGCGCCGTTTGGCGCATATGAAATGCGCTAACCTCCTCGCCTTCGCGAGGAACGACGTGCCGTCATGAAGACACAGAAGCGCATTGCAGACAAAGAGCAGCCGTCCAGTGCCGCCTCGGTGCTCGTGGACGAAATCGGACAGTTGATCGCTGATGCCCGCGCTCATGCCGCCGCCGCCGTCAACGCCACGTTGACGCTGCTGTACTGGCGCATCGGCCGACGCGTGCAGTCGGAAGTGCTTCAAGGAAGCCGCGCGGGTTATGGCGAGCAGATTGTCGTTACGCTGTCACGACAATTGAGCTTGCAACACGGCAGCAGCTTCGGCGAGAAGAATCTGCGCCGGATGATCCAGTTCGCGGAGATCTTTCCGGACGAGCAAATTGTCGTTTCGCTGATACGAGAATTGAGCTGGTCGCATTTCCTGGTGCTGCTCCCCTTGAAGGAACCGCTGCAGCGCGAGTTCTACGCCGAACTGTGCCGGGCCCAGCGTTGGAGCGTGCGTGCGCTGCGCGACAAGATCGGCGGCATGCTCTACGAACGGACGGCGCTGTCGCGCAAGCCAGCGGACCTGGCGCGCCAGGAATTGGCCGCGTTGAGAAATGAAGACCGTCTTTCGACCGACCTGGTGCTGCGAGACCCCTATCTCCTCGACTTCCTGGGACTCAAGGACACGTACCAGGAGAAAGACCTGGAGGCCGCCATCCTGCGGGAGATGGAGCACTTCATCATGGAGCTTGGCAGCGGCTTTGCTTTTCTGGCCCGGCAGAAGCGCATTACGGTCGACGGAGAGGATTTCTACATGGACCTGCTGTTCTATCAGCGGGAACTGCGTCGGCTCGTGGTGCTGGAACTCAAGCTCGGTCGCTTCCAGCCCGAGCACAAGGGCCAGATGGAGTTCTACCTGCGTTGGCTCGACAAGCACGAGCGCAAGGCCGGAGAAGAATCGCCGATCGGCATCATTCTGTGCACCGGCAAGGACCAGGGCCGCATCGAATTGCTGGAGCTGGACAGGACCGGCATTCACGTGGCCGAGTACCTCACGGCACTGCCGCCCAAGGAGGTGTTGCAGCAAAAACTGCAGGAGGCCGCAGCGCACTCCCGTACGCGCCTCGACACAGGCACCTCCGCCACCTGAAGAGCAAACGGCCTTTTTAGCTTCAGTTCGCTCTGAACGCCCCATCCTGTGACGCCCGCCCTGCCCTCCCTGCTCGACGCAGCCCTGCGCGGCGTGCTGCTGGCTCTGCTGCTCGTGCTCGCGCTGGTCTTCGGCCGTGACCGTCCGCGCCTGCCGGTCGCGCGCGTGGGCGTGCTGCTCGCGCTGGGGCTGTGCGTGCAGGTCATCGGCTCGACGCCGGTGTTCGAGGCGAGCGTGCCGCGGCTGTGGCAGTCGCCCTTCTTCGTCGTGTCCGTCGGCAACGCGGTGTTGTTCTGGGTGTTCGTGCAAGCCCTGTTCGACGACGACTTCGCGCTACGGCCGCTGCACGTTGCAGCCTGGCTCGCGGTCGCGGCGCTGGCGGGGCTCAATTGCATGGTGGTGGCCGGCGGCGGCCCGGCGCTGGCGCCTCTCATGAGAAGTCTGCACGCCGTGCCTCTGGTGTTCGCGGTGCTCGCCTCAATGGCCGCAGCGTCGCAATGGCGCGCCGATCTGGTGGAAGGACGCCGGCGGTTGCGCGTTTTCATTGTGGTGACGGGCGTTGTTTACAGCATCGGGATGCTGGTCGTTCGGCTTGCCTCGCCGCGCGGCCAGTTGTCGCAGTTTTCGGCCACTGCGGATGTGGCGATGCTGTTGCTGATCGTAGGTGTCGTCGCGTGGCGGATGCTGCGGCTGGCGGGGTCGGAGTTATTTCCGTTCGCGCATGTGCCCGCGGCAATTCCCGTCATCGTTCAGGATGTGCCGCCGATCCCGGCCCTGCCAGCTGAACCGGCGCCGGCCCCCACTACCCAGCCCGACCCAGCCGAAGACCGCCTCGCCCAATCCCTGCAGCACGCGATGGCCGTCGAACATGCCTACCGCCGCGAAGATCTCAGCATCGCCACCCTCGCCTCGCTGCTCTCGGCGCCCGAGTACCGGCTGCGCCGCCTCATCAACCAGCGACTCGGCCACCGCAACTTCAACGCCTTCGTCAACGGCTTCCGGCTGGCCGAGGCGATGGCGGCGCTGGCCGATTCCTCGAAGCGCGAACTGCCGGTGCTGACCATCGCCCTGACCGCGGGCTTCCAGTCGATCGGCCCGTTCAACCGCGCATTCAAGGCCGCGACCGGTCTCACGCCCACCGAATTCCGCAAGCAGAAGCTGGCCGATTCCTGAAATCCATGGCCGAAAACCGCGCTTGCGGCTTTCGGCAAGACGCAGCGGCCGCGCCCCGGCATCGTCCGGTCCGACGGGGGCATGGGCCTCCGGCAACTACCTGGAGTCCGGTTCGATGCGACGTCTCGTTTTCATTTTCTGGCCAGCGCTGCTGGCTTTTTTCTGCGGGCTGGCACAAGCCTCTATGGGCCTGGCGGAGCTGCCCGCCGCGGCCGGCGACGGCCCGGTCACGGTGTTCTACCCGTCCGGCGATCCGCCGCAGCCGACCCGGCGCGGGCGCTTCACGCTCGACCTGGCGGCGCAGGGCGCGCCGGTGCGCGGCAATGGCCGGCTGGTGGTCGTTTCGCACGGCTCGGGCGGCGCGCCGTGGGTCCACGCCGACCTGGCGCGCAGTCTGGTCGATGCGGGCTTCATCGTCGCCATGCCCGAGCACAAGGCCGACAACTACAAGGACGACAGCAACCCCGGCCCCGACAGCTGGACGATGCGGCCCGGGGAAGTGTCGCGCGCCATCGACGCGGTGGGCCGCGACCCGCGCTTCGCACCTTTGCTGAAGCTCGACAAGGTCGGCATGTACGGGATGTCCGCCGGTGGCCACACCGCGCTCAGCCTGGCGGGCGGGCTTTGGTCGCCGGCCGCGTTCAAGCAGCATTGCGAAGCCGACCTGGTGGAAGATTTCCAGTCCTGCGTCGGCCTGATCACCCGGCTGACCGGCGGCCCTTTGGACAGCATCAAGAAATGGGGAGCGCTGTTCGTGATCCGCCATCGCTTCGGCGACGCCACGCCGCGCGAAGACCATGACCCGCGCATCGCCGCCATCGTGGCGGGGGTGCCGAGCGCGGCGGATTTCGACATGGCCACGCTGTCCCATCCGCGCGTGGCGCTGGGCCTCATCACCGCCCGCCAGGACCGCTGGCTGATCCCGCGCTTTCACAGCGACCGCGTGCTCGCGGCCTGCCTGCCGCGCTGCGAACTGATCGCCGACATGCCCACGGGCGGGCACGGCGCACTGCTGTCACCGCCCCCTCCAGGCCTCACAGGCCTGATCGGCGACATGCTCAACGATCCGCCGGGCTTCGACCGCGCCGGCGTGCTGCCCGAAGTGAATCGCAAGACAACGGCTTTCTTCAGCGCGCATCTGCTGCCTTGATCACTTGAAAGAGGGCATGGGGCGAACGTTCGAGCCCCCGATTCCGCTGACAGCCGTATCCCACAAGCGTGGGCGACGGCGGCGCACATGGCGACAGATGGCGGCCCGGCCATGGTTGCACCCGGATCGATCGAACCCCGGTCGGTCCTTGATTCGTGACCAAGCTACGAAAGGAACCGTCACACATGAAGCAACAACGACACAACCGCATCTTCATCGGCGCAATGCTCGCAGGCCTTCTGGCCATCGGCGGGGCAGCCCAGGCGCAAGGCGTCGGGGTCGGCGTGGGCGTCAATGCCGACGTGAACGCATCCGGCTCGGGCGCACGCGGCGCCAACGCCGGTGCCGCGGCAGGCGCCAATGCAGGAGCCAATGCCAATGCGGGAGGCACGGCGGGCGGCGCGGGCAATGCCGTCGGCGGCGTGCTGG
>JACXTT010009964.1_pt1 | contig 12900 bp, 17 predicted proteins | sample 9270951 | NCBI WGS metagenome assembly JACXTT01 (sample SAMN15532306, study PRJNA645909) | rock metagenome | isolation source: weathered quartz diorite | place: Puerto Rico | collected 2017-06-21 | reverse complement strand
ATGTCCATTCCAAAATGATGAGCTGGGTGGCGATGGATAGGGCTGGACGTATTGCGCAATATTTAAAGAAGGACAAGTATGCCCAGATGTGTTTTCAGATGGCCAACGAGATTAAAGAGGATATTTTAAAAAATGGTTGGAATGAGAGGCTCAAGGCTTTCGTGATGTATTATGGGGCCGAGGAGCTCGACGCCTCGGTCTTGTTGATGCTTCATTATGGATTTTTACCCCCGGATGATCCGCGGATGATCAGCACGGTCAAAATGACGTATCAGCATCTTATGCGCAACGATTTCATGATGCGCTATGTTTCTAACGACGATTTCGGTAAGCCGCGCAACGCCTTTATCGTCTGTACGTTTTGGATGATCAACGCGCTTTACTTGATTGGGGAAGAGACGAAGGCACGTGATATGTTCTCCAAAGTCACGCGTTGGTTAAACCCGCTAGGCCTTTTTTCAGAAGGCATTGAGACAGATACGGGGCGGCTCGTCGGCAATTTTCCTCAAGGCTATTCCCATTTGGCCCTTGTTCAAACAGTTTTTCTTTTAGAGACGGATTATAATTGGATGGGGCCGCTTGTCGTGGACAATGACAGCGCAAACCTCGCTGGGATTTTCCGTTTTGAGAAAAATCATAAAAAATAAAAATGAAATATTAAAGAAAGGAGTCAACCTTGAATGATTGGCAACTCTATGCCCTTGCCTCGGCCTTTTTTGCTGGCCTGACCGCTATTTTTTCTAAAGTAGGTGTAACCGGAATCTCTTCTAACTTGGCTACGTTTATCAGGACGGTTACGATTATTCTATTTTTGATAATTTTTTTAACGATCCGTCGGGAATGGTCTGCTTTTTCCACATCTGGGCGAAGTTTGTTTTTCTTGATCCTTTCCGGCCTGACCACAGGCTTCTCATGGCTATGTTACTTCCGTGCGCTTCAAACAGGGCCGGCTTCAGGCGTTGCGCCGCTGGATAAGTTAAGCTTGGTCTTTGCCGTCGTTTTGGCTGTATTGTTTTTAGGTGAGCAGTTAAATGGGATCAAGTGGCTCGGTGTTATTTTGATGGGCAGCGGCGCTTTATTAATTGCGATTCAATGACACTTTGAAATTATTCAAAGAACGGAATTGACGTCGACGTGATGTTTTTGATATAACACATTCAAGTCTTCGTATCCGTCAACAGATCTTTATCTATGTCAAAAACCGAAAAGAAAATTTTGGTTGTCGATGACAGCCCCATCGCCCAGGAAATTGCAGCCAAATGGCTTAAGCAAGCCGAGTATATTGTGATACAAGCCTGGGACAACAAAGATTGCCTGCAAAAAATAAAAGAAGAAAATCCTGATGTCATCTTGATGGACGTGATCATGCCCGACGGTGACGGCAAAGAGCTCGTTCAAAGAATTCAGGCCGACCCCAAGAACGCCAACATCCCGATTATTTTTACGACGAATACCTTGAATCTTGAAACCGATAAAGGCTATGAGGTTTTTGAGTTGGACGGGAAAATCTATCGCGCGTTCGCCAAGCCGCTTCACTTCCCTAAACTTTTAAGCGTGATCCGTAAAGAAATGAACAGAATCAGGGTCGGCGGGAAATTCCCGTCGAAAATTCATAAAGCGGAAGATAAACGTAATAAAGAGCCGTCGTAAAACAAAGGAGGCTGTCTATGTGTATCAATAAGGATTATCCCGAACAGGCGTGGATTTCTTTTATTTTAAGGGTCGCGATTGCAACGTTATTTTTTGTGGCTTCGTTGAGCAAATTTTTAGGCGGGATCGGCAACACCGTTACACATTTCCAAGAGATGTTTGGTTCAACGTGGCTGCCGCTAGCGTTCGTTACACCATATGCTTACCTTATTGCCTTTGCCGAAGCCTTGATTGTCTTGTGGCTTTTATCAGGATATAAATTACGCGAAGGTTGGGTTTTTACGGCATTTGTTCTGATCAGCTTGGGCTTTGGCATGACGGTCGCCAAACAATCGTCGGCGGATGTTTATATGTTTCTTCTTATGTCTTGCGTGGGTTTATATCTGAGCCGTTATGATCAGTGCGTGTTGGGCAAGAAATGAATATAAAATTAAAAGCGTCGTTATCTTTTCTAGAGAGATAACGACGCTTTTCTATGATCCGTGGCGATCATAATTTCTGTTCTTTATAAATAAGAAATGCCGAGCCGCTTAAATGTAGATACTTTCGGCATCCCAACCAAAACTTTGGGGAGTTTGTGCTGATTGTTCGACAGGTTTGTCTTCTTTCCATTCATCCATAACGATTCTCCTTTTTTAGAAGATCCGACTGATGTATGAGAGATACGTTAACAAAGATAAGGTTAATACAGCGTTAATTGAAGATTAAAAAATTTTTAACTTAATAAGAGTCTAAAAGGGATGTGTTATAAATAAAGCGAAACTTTTAGAGTGGATACGGTTTAAAGAGAGTAAAGAAAATAACGATTAACTAATAAGGAGGAATTATTATGAACAAGGGTTTATGTGTGATGGCGATGGTCCTTATGTCAGCGCCCCTCGTCTGGGCCGACGATGCCTCAAATACAAACTCAACCATGACAGAGGGCACAAAGGATATTCACCAGGACCGACGGGACCTTCACAAGGACCGCAGAGATGTTCGTCACGATAGAAGAGATTTAAGGCACGATCAAGCGGATATCCATCAGGGTAAAGTTGATCTAAGGAAGGATCAAGAAGCCATTCATCAAACGAAACAAGATCTTAAGAGTGACCATAAAGAAAAGGTCGAGGACCGCCATCAGCTTCATCAGGATAGAAAAGCCGGTGATGCGGACGCTGTCACTAAAGATAAAGCTGAACTTAAGAGCGACCGGGGTGATATTCGTCAAGACCGTAAGACTCTTAAGGATCAACGCATGCAGCGAAGAGATGACCGCAAGGAGCTGCATCAAGACCGTAAAGAGCCCCACCATGATCGAAAAGATTTAAGAAAAGATCGTCAAGACCGTCGTGAAGATGACAAGGATCTAGATAAAGACCTTAAAAAACGTCGGCATCATTAAAAATTTTTTATTCCAAAAAGGGTCAATGCTTTAAAGAGGCGTTGACCCTTTCTTTTTGTCCGGATACAATAAATTATGATCAAAACGAAGAATTTCTTATTAGCCGTTTTGTTTTTTATTATTGTGTTCACTACAGCCGCCGAGGCGGGTCATGGATTGTTTTTTGTCAGAGAGCGAAGGCTGACGCTGGTCGGCATCATCCAAAGTGTAGAACCTAATAGGCTTATTCTTGTGGATGAAGAAGATCGCCGATTGAAAAAATTTGTTTATTTCTTTGGTCGTCAGGAAAAATTAAAAACAGGCGACCGGGTCCGCATTTATTATCGCTTGCCTGATTATTTTATTGAAAGCCTTAAAAAAATGAGGCCGGTCGAATATAAAAAAGAAAACCAGAACTTGGGCTATATCTTAAAATCACCATAAAATAATTTTAGGTATATAATGCTCTCTTAATTCTTAAAGGAGCCATAGCATATGTCACGGACAGCCAATCATTTATTTTTTTTCAAAATTACACTTATTATATTGTTTTTTTCTTTGTCCTCCGTTTATTCGGCCCACAGCGCTATGTACGATAAGTCCTACAGCCCCATCACCATCAAATTCAAAATGAAGAGGACGGTTTTTGAAGTGCGCGAGCCCGTCGAAGGGACGATTATTCTTGAGAACCGTTATCCTTCCGGGATCCCAGCCACGTTTAGAGTAAAATTATTTCTGGAAGGCCGATTTGTCACGGAAACGATGACATCCATCAAGCATGTACCTACGGGCAAGACGGAATTTATATTTAAAAACTTTGGTATCCCCATTTTTAATACAGACGCAGGCAAAGAAGGGATGTGGCGCATCCGCATCGCCCAACAAAATCTTGAGGCATCTGCCGCTGATGTTGTCATTCGCATTACACCGGCTGTTGGATTAAAAAATAAAGCATCACCCTCCCAAGTTATTCATTATTAAAATTAAGAAAGGAATTTTGATGGTCAAAATATCTGGAGTTTATGAAGGAGGCTTGCGGTGCCGTGTCACGCATGGGCCTTCAGGCGATGAAATCTTAACAGATGCCCCTGTGGACAACATGGGCAAGGGAGAGGCCTTTAGCCCGACGGACTTAATGGCTTCTTCTTTGGGTACGTGCATGATGACGGTGATGGGAATTGTCGCCGGACGCCATCAGATTAATTTAAAAGGAACGACCATCGATATCGAAAAAGAAATGATAACGCAGCCCGTAAGGCGTATTGGAAAAATAACGGTCGTCTTTCATATGGTCGCAGGCATCCCAGTCGATAAAAGGGAAATGCTTGAACGCGCCGCACATACCTGCCCCGTCCACAAAAGCCTTCATCCGGACGTTCTAGCGCCCGTAACATTTCAATACCCTGATTAGACATATGATCGAAGAGATTATTTTTATAGCTATCGTCTTTTTATCCTTTATGTTTAGTTTCTTTCTTATCAGAGAACCGGATCGCATTTTTAAAATACAGCAGCGGATATACCGAATGATCAACTGGCATATTGAACCGATATCTTTAGAGAAAGAGCGCCGCAACACCCGCTGGATGGGCATGTTTATGTTGATTGTAACCGCCGCGGCTGTTCTCTATAAAATGTGTCACGCATGAGAAATGTTTTTAAAATACAGTTGTTTTATTTCATATTATTTATGACGATGACGGCATCGGGACAAGAGGATTTATATCAAGACAAGCGTGAGGCGATGGTCAAGCAGCAGATACAGGCGCGCGGGATCAAAGATAAGCGCGTTTTAGAGGCCATGCGGCAAATTCCTCGTCATCTTTTTGTCGCTGAAGAATCACGCTCAATTGTTTATGGCGATTACCCCGTCCCTATTGGATTTGACCAGACCATTTCCCAACCCTATATCGTGGCCTACATGACGGAAGCCTTGCAGTTAAACCCTCAGGATAAAGTTTTAGAAATCGGAACGGGCTGCGGTTATCAGACCGCCGTCCTGGCCCGTCTTGTTCATAAAGTTTTTACGGTGGAAACTATTAAAGAGCTATTTCAAAGAGCGCAGGAAACATTATCTAAACTCGAATATAAAAATATTTCTTATAAAATGGGCGATGGTTATGAAGGCTGGAAAGAAGAATCACCTTTTGATGCGATCATGGTCACCGCTGCCGCGCCAGAGATTCCAAAAATTTTGATAGATCAGTTAAAGCCCGGCGGACGATTGGTCATTCCTGTCGGGGGAGCCCATCAAGAATTATTTTTAATAACAAAAACAGATAAAGGGATTGAGAAAAAATCTTTAGGTGGCGTGCGCTTTGTCCCTTTAATTAAGAGTAAGGACTAGAATGAAAATTATTTCTTGGAATGTAAATGGTATCCGTGCGGTCCTAAAAAAAGGATTTGTCGATTTCGTCAAGAAATCCAAGGCCGATATTATTTGTCTGCAAGAGACAAAAGCCCCAGCCGATCGAAGTTTAAAGTTAAACATCGACGGATATCAGGAGTTTTGGAACTACGCCCAAAAGGCCGGCTATTCCGGGACAGCCGTCTTAACAAAGATTAAGCCGATAAACGTTGTCAATGACATGGGGGTCCAGGAACATGATCAAGAAGGCCGCGTTATCACACTTGAGTTTAAGGATTTTTATCTGGTCAACGTGTATGTCCCTAATTCCAAACGCGAATTGGAACGATTGCCCTACCGTCAACAATGGGATAAAGATTTTTTGGCTTATTTAAAGAAGCTTGAAAAGAAAAAGGCGGTTGTCTTTTGCGGCGATCTTAATGTGGCCCATAAAGAGATTGATTTGACTTATCCAAAAGCCAATGAAAGAAACCACGGGTTCACCAAAGAAGAGCGTGCTGGATTTGATGCTTTTGTCGACGCTGGATTTATTGATACATTTCGAGAGTTTGTCAAGGACGGTGGGCATTACAGCTGGTGGAGCCCGATGGGCAATTGCCGAGCGAAAGATATTGGATGGCGGATTGATTATTTTTGCGTATCGTCAGTGTTTGGTAAGAGGCTTAAGGCCGGCCACATTTTAAAAGATGTGATGGGTTCAGATCACTGCCCTGTTGAGCTAGAAATTAAATAGGAAAGATTAGTTGCTAGAAGAAACAAGCTTTAACAATTCCTGAGGCTGATGGATAAGATAGTCAGGATGATGTTCTTTAAGCGTTTTGGTCGAGTTATACCCCCAGCAAACCGCCGCAACTTTGACCCCAAGTTTTTTAGCCGCGGCAATATCCCGCGTTTCATCTCCGATGTAAATAATATGTTCTCTTTTATAATTGTGGTCATCGATAAACTTTTCGATGGACGTATTCTTGCTCCATATTTTTGATGTCGTATGAATAAAGTCAAAGATGTTAAGCCCATGATGATTCAGAAATTGGGTGACATTTTCTTTTGTATTGGAAGAGAAAATACCCATTTTAATGGGCGCATTCTTAAGTTGATGTAGAGCTTCCACAATGCCTGGGATAGGTTTAACCGTATGAAGGTTTTTATTAAATTCTTTTTTGCCTTTTGCAAGGATAGAGGGGACTTTTAATAGAGGGATTTTAAGGAATTCAATCATCTCCGCCGCTGTTTTGTCTTTAAGGTTCTCTAGTTCTTTGAAGTCGATTTTGTCATAGCTAAATTCTTCAGCCATCCGATTGCTGATCTCGACAATATAGTGATGGGTGTCAGCAATCGTGCCATCGAAGTCAAAAATAATGATTGGATGTTTCATGGTTTCTCATTTTAGCAAAATTAATTTTGACCACAACAAATAGCTGGGAGTTTCTTTTTAAATAAGGGGGTAAAAATAATTGTATCCACACAAATGTGTGCATGGTAGAATCCATGCATGAAAGGCGCTATTTATCCGCCTACGCTGAGCTATTTTCATGTTCAGCTTCGGCGGATGTTCACCGAAATTGTAAAATAAAATAATTATTGTGATGGCTCCATGTCAGAAGAATATGGGGAAGATAAACCAATTCTAAACAAAAACGTTCACGGTCGGGGAACATCTCTTAATCCGATGAACCGCTTTGAAGAAATCGAGTTTGCCCCCGATCCTGAATTTGATTTCTCCGAAGAGCAAAATGTTAAAACAAAATATTATTTAGACACAACGCGCACCCTGATTAGTTATAACAATAGTCCTGATATTCCTTTTGATGGGGGGATTAACCCTTACCGCGGCTGCGAGCATGGTTGTATTTATTGCTATGCCCGTCCAAGCCACGAATATTTTGGACTATCTTTAGGGCTAGATTTTGAAACAAGGATTTTTGTTAAGCCGCAGGCGCCGGAACTTCTGCGTAAAGAAATGTCATCGGCCAAATGGAAGCCGACGGTGTTGGCTTTAAGTGGGAATACGGATTGCTATCAGCCTATCGAACGAACATTAGGGATCACTCGAAAGATTTTGGAAATCTTGCTTGAGTTCCGTAATCCTGTCGGCATGGTCACCAAGAATAAGCTCATTACCCGCGATATTGATCTTCTTAAAGAATTAACCAAATTTGATTTAGTGAACGTTTGTGTTTCTGTAACGACCCTTGATAAAGACCTCGCCCGGAAAATGGAACCTAGGGCCTCAACGCCACCGGATCGTTTACAAACAATTGAGGCGTTGGCTAAAGCTGGAATTCTCGTCGGCGTTTTGGTTGCACCCATCATTCCTGCGTTAACAGACCATGAAATGCCGCTTATTATTAAGGAATGTGCCAATCGTGGCGCTACGCAAGCGGGTTTTACGATTTTACGGCTGCCCTATCAAATTAAAGACCTGTTTGAAGATTGGCTTGTTAAAAATTTTCCGGAGCGAAAAGAGAAAATTTTGAACCGTATTAAAGAGATAAGAGGCGGAAAGCTTAACGATCCACGTTTTGGTGCGCGCATGCGCGGCGAAGGCATTTTTGCCGAGCAGATTAAATCATTATTTATTATGGCTTGTAAAAAGAACGCAATGAACTTAAAATCGAGGGGATTGACCACTAAACATTTTCAAAAGCCCAAAGGGCCGCAGCTTACATTGTTTGATTGATATGAAAATCTTTTCACTTTTCTTAGCTGTTATTTTATTTTCTTCCTGTAGTTTAAACCAGAAATCAATTAATCGTTCTTTCAATCGTTCTCTTTATGTAGCGAATTATCTAAACTTTGCTTTTGGCTATAATGCTAAAGCGGATTTTCCCAAAATCTATCAAGCGGTCTTTGCTTCGCTTAATGAAATCCCCGACGATGTATTAGAGAAAGTAACCAACACAAGACATCCTGTCCTTTTTACGGTCAATATTACGACCGGCATCGCCCGATGGGCAAATTCAAGCGAAGTTAATCTTGCCATAAACAGTGAACACGTTTTTCAGAATGGATTTTATTTAATTAAGCTGGCTGATGAGCTGGAGAATACATCTGACACGGAAGCTATCGAAGGGATCGTTCTCCATGAGCTGGCCCATAATTATTTGGATCATCTTAAAAAACAAAAATTTTCCTGTGACATGGAACGCGAGGCCAACCGCGAAGTTAAAAAATGGGGATTTGAAGAAAAATTTTTAAAAGCAAAAAAGATGTTTGGAAGTAAAGAGAGGGGGGACAGTCCGTGCCATGATCAAACAGCGACGAGCCTACCTTAATTATGCCCCTGGCAGGAATCGAACCTGCACCCCCAGCTCCGGAGGCTAGTGCCCTACCCCCGATTACCATGGTTACAGATTAATCGGGGGTTGCCCCAACTCCATCTAAATATAAATTTTTTTGTTCAAAGGAAAGTTGTGGGCTATCCGTTGAGCTACAGGGACGATTATTCCATCAGTTCTTTGGGCCGGATAACGCTGATTAATTTTCCTACCGTTCGCTCGGTTAATTCCTTCCAGTGGTTGATCGGTAATTCAATGATGGCAACGGCACCGGTTGAGAGAAGTTCGTTTTGGCCGGTAATGATGTAAAGGAACTCTTCGTGCGTTGGATTATGTCCGACGAGAAGGATGTGACGAGATGTGTCGGGCAAATTTTTTAAGACTCTGATATAATCTGGACATTCTGCTTCATACAGTTCATCCAGCCATTTAAATTCGCCTTTGTAGTGTAATTGATCGGCTAAGAGCTGGGCAGTTTGTGTTGTACGTTTAGAGGAGGAGCTGACGATATAATCAGGCATCGGGCTTTGTTTCTTTAAGTTTTCGGCAACGACGGGAATCTGCGCAAGGCCGATGTCGTTAAGTGGGCGGTCAAAATCTTTAAGTGAAGGATTTCCTTTAAGAGATTTGGCGTGGCGCAGAAGAAGTAAGCTTTTCATGGTTCGACGCGTTCCTTGCAGTTGTTCGTCGCTTGTCCCTCGACTTCGCTCGGGATAATTCGGTCGAGAGGTATCCTGAGCTTGCCGAAGGACTCATTATATTAAAGCGTCGAACCACCCCGAGCGAGTGAAATGAAGCGAGGGGTTACAACTAAAAATGTGTTAAGTAAAAACTCAAGTTTCCTATTCCAATGCTTTTCAATTAACATTAATATTAATTAAATTTTTGTAACTGTTCAATAAAAAATTATGGAAACTTCCATTTCGGTAAGGTCTTTGAGGAAAACATTCATCTCTCAGGCCACCGCCCACAAGATGGTTAAAGCTGTCGACGGGATTGACCTGGATGTTTATTCTGGCGAGATCCTTAGCATTCTTGGACCAAACGGCGCCGGCAAGACAACGCTTCTTAATATTCTTTCTACACTTCTTTTACCTGACGAGGGTCAGGTAAAGATTTTGGGCATCGATGCCAGACCCAAAAACTTTAGCGTCATCCGGCGATTGGTGAATATGACGTCGGGGTATCCGAATTTCCCGTGGAGCTTAACGGTCCAGGAAAATTTGCGGTTCTATGCCAGGCTTTACGGATTAAAAGGAAAAGAGCTTTCGTATCGGCTAGATGAGCTCATTTTTTTATTTTCCTTACAAGATTTTATGAACCTGCGCTTTGATGAGCTTTCAAGCGGCACCAAGCAGCGGCTATCGTTGGCCAAATCCCTTCTTAACCGTCCGCAAATTGTTTTTCTCGATGAACCTACCGTCGGTCTTGATCCAGATGTCGCGTTAAAGACAAGGGAAGTGATCTTAAATGTTCTTAAAAAATCAAACGTGACCGTTTTATTGACCACACACAATATGAGCGAAGCAGAAAACATGTGCGACCGGATTGCCTTTATTAAGGAAGGGCGCGCGTTAAAGATGGCCACACCGCAGGTATTAAAGGAAAGTCAGAAGAAAAAAGATCTGGAAGAGGTTTTTATTGAACTGGCCAAACAGGAAATAAAAGCATCTATTAAAGAAGTCTCGATAAGTGTGCCGACGATGAAATCCGTTGCGATAAAGCAATTTGATATCCAGGAAACGGTTGAACTTTGGATTAACCGTTGCTTGGCCTTTTCTTATCGCAATATGCTTTTTTCCATCCGTAATGTCTTTGCCTTCGCCGAATTAGTTTTCTGGCCGATTGTCAGTTTAATTTCTATCGGACTTATGGGAGATTTTTTGAGGTTGGAAGAGAAGGCGTTGGCTTTTGTCATGACGGGGGCCATCACCGCCGGGACATTGCAGGTCACACAACTAGACGTCGCTTATAGTTTATTATATGAAGTCTGGTCCAAGAGCATGAGTCATACGATGCTTACGCCCGTCGGTGTCAGCGAAAGCCTGTTTGGCTCTTGGCTTATAGGAATTATCCGCGGCTCGGCGATCTTTGGTGTCCTCGCGTTATCAGCAATTTTTCTTTTTGGTTTTCACTTTCCTTCCATTTTTGTTACGATAATGTTTATGCTGGGGCTTTATGGGTGCGCATTTTTGCTCGGACTCTTAGTGAGCGTTCTAATTTTATTATTCGGCCAGAAGGCTGAGATTACGGCGTGGATGTTTTCATATCTGTTTATGCTTTTATGCGGGATTTATTATCCGATTGATACATTGCCGCCTTTTTTCTATCATCTGGCCAAGGCGGTTCCTATTACGTATTTTTTGGAATATTTTCGTGAGAGTTTTGGGTTCGTCCCTGGCCTCACGCATCCGCTCCTTAAAGGTTTTGGTTTAATCGTTTTCTATTTTATCGTCGGCATGGCAGCAATGAAGGCCGCCTTTCATCAGGCGAGTAAAAAGGGGATCATTGTAAGGTTATCCGAGTAGGAATTAATTTATGAAAATTATTTTTTTTGGTAGCGATGATTTTGCGTTAGTCCACTTAGAAGCGCTTGCCCGAAGCGAGCATAAGGTTGTGGCTTGTGTCACTCAGCCGGACAAACCAAAAGGACGAGGGATGCAGACGGTGGTGTCTCCTATTAAAACCTGGGCTCTTGAAAATAAAGTCCCGATTTTGCAACCCGACGTCATTAAAGATCCACAATTTATAGAAAAGATAAAAGAATTTAAAAGTGATTTGTTTGTTGTCATCGCTTATGGGAAATTTTTGCCAGCGGTGCTTCTTAAAGTTCCCTCGATTGCTTCACTCAACGTCCATGGTTCGCTTCTTCCTTTATATCGAGGCGCAGCGCCGATCAATTGGGCAATCATTAACGGTGATAAGACTTCCGGTCTTTCCATTATTAAAATGAACCCGTCGATGGATGCCGGCGATATCTTGGCCCAAAAAACAATCAGTATTGACCCTAAAGATACGGCGCCAACGCTTCGCATGAAAATGATGCAGGCCGGCCCGGCATTATTGTTAGAAACGATTGGCCTATTAAAAAATAATAAAGCCAAGTTTGTCGCCCAAGATTCCAAAAAAATCACGCTTGCACCGAAATTGACTAAAGAACTAGGAAAGATTGATTGGCAAAAGCCGGCCCAACAAATCCATGACCTCGTGCGCGGGCTTAAACCTTGGCCGGGCGCCTATACCTTTTTTAAGGGAAAGTTATTGAAAATTTTGGAGAGCGAAGTTATCATGCAAGATATTTCCTCGTTTGCACCGGGAACTGTTGCCGCCATTAGTGATCGTGGGATTACCGTCGTGGCTGGCCAAAAAACGCTTCTTGTCAAAGATGTGCATTTGGAATCTTCCAAGCCTATGGATGCGCTAAGTTTTGTACGAGGACATCGGCTTGAGGTTGGGTTTGAGTTTGATAAATGAGTCACCTGTCACCAGACACCAGTCACCTGTAGTTGTTGGAGAACTAGAAACCACAGGTGTCAGGTGACGTGTGACAAGTGACCTCTTTAATTTTAAAGGAAGTTATGCCTCAACTACGCAAAGATCCCGTCGTCGGACGTTGGGTTATTATTTCGACTGAGCGCGCCCGCCGGCCAGGGAATTTTATAGATAACACTTACCTTCGCCCTCAGGGCACGGCCAAAGATTGCCAGTTCTGTCAGCATAAAGACAAAATCGTTTATTCGGCACGCCTTCCTAAAAGCACGAACGACTGGGACGTCTGTGTTGTCCCTTTTAAAGATTCTTTTTTTTCTTCCGACCACAAGATTGAACACCGCACCAACGGGCTTTATGAAATTTTTAATGGTTTAGGGCTGCATGAGATTGTCGTCGAGACTAAGGATCATGTCGCGAACATGGCCGACCTTCCTGAAGCGCAAATCCAACTTGTCTTTGAAACCTACGCCACGCGCATTTATGAAATGGAAAAAAAGACAGATTTCCAGTATTTGCTTCCTTATAAAAATTATAGCCAGAGTGTGGAAAGTCGCATGGCCGGCCACACGCGCTCACATATTATTGCAACCCCCGTCAATCCTTTGCGCGTCAATGAGAAATTGACCGGCGCCCGCAAATATTTTGATGTTAAAAAAACTTGTGTCTATTGCGATCTGATGAACCAGGAATTGATGTATCAAAAAAGGGTCGTATATGAAACGGACCATTTCATCGCGATCATCCCT
>JACXTT010009963.1_pt1 | contig 12900 bp, 10 predicted proteins | sample 9270951 | NCBI WGS metagenome assembly JACXTT01 (sample SAMN15532306, study PRJNA645909) | rock metagenome | isolation source: weathered quartz diorite | place: Puerto Rico | collected 2017-06-21 | reverse complement strand
CTGATGTTGAGGCGTCCTGCCCGGCAAAAAGCAAAAATGCGGCCATAAGATTAATTATGGTGCTTTTCTTCATTTTTCAATTACATGCGTAATTGAAAAATGGCGGTGGAACCCTACGCTGCGCTCTTCCCTGCAGCGCAGGAACCTCTGACTTAATCAGAGGTTCCCTAACAGGATGCTGAAAAAGTCCATCCGGGACTTTTTCAGCGACGCAATCGCAGGTATTCCGTAGCAATTTGCTGCGGCCTTATTATGAACTACCGCCACAGTTATCACGCCGGGAACATCGCCGATGTGTTTAAGCACATCGTGTTGACGCAGGTGCTGCGTGCGCTCCAGCAAAAAGAGACGCCGTTTTGCGTGATAGATACGCACGCGGGGAGCGGTCTCTATGCGTTAAAGGCGCCGGGTGAGTTCGAGCAGGGCATAGCCGCGATTTGGCCGGAACGCAGGAAGTGGCCGGCCTTCGACGATTATTTTGCCGTTATCGAAAAATTAAACCGGCGGGAGGGTCTCAAGCATTATCCGGGTTCGCCGTTTGTGATCGCGCATTTTCTGCGTAGGCAGGATAGGGCGGTGTTGCTGGAGCTTAATGAGCGGGAGTGCCGCTATCTTAAAAACAATATGGCAGAGCTACAGGGCGTCAGCGTGAATTGTGTGGACGCCTGGAAGGCTTTTAGAGGCTTTGTGCCGCCGCAGGAAAACCGCGGCTTGGTGCTGATTGATCCGCCTTATGAGGCGGCGGCGGATTTCGATAACGTGCTTGCGGTGCTCGGGCATGGGGCGAAGCATTGGCGTAACGGAATTTATATGGCGTGGTATCCTTACAAGTCGCGCAAGAGCGTGGCGCAATTTCATGCGGGGGTGCGGAATTTAGATAGGCGAGCGCACGCCGTGGAATTTATGACGCTGCCTGGCGATGTGGAGAACCGCTTAAACGGTAGCGGGTTGGTCATCGTGAATGCGCCGTGGAAGCAGCTGGATACCTTAAAAGTGGAGTTGCTGCCGCTGGCCGGGCGGCTGGCGGGCGCGAGAGGCAGGCCAGAGGTGAGGTTTATAGATTTGTAACGCACCCCTATACCCCGAAGCTTTTCCAAGAGGACCCACCGAACGTTAGCAGGTTGTTGAAAAAGCCCATCCATGGGCTTTTTCAACCCGGCCGCTCCTGTGCATCCCTGCGCTTTTTTAAGCACCTACACCGTGCTTGAAAAATGGCGGCGCGTCCGTGCGCCGCACACAGGCTGTTTTTCAACGGCCTGTTAGGATTTGTTGACTTAGCCCGATAACCTAAGTAGCCTGATTTACAGTCGCCATTCAAATGTCATTACGGGAGAACATACTATGAAGTTGCTACGTTATATGAGTTGGATGATGGTCTGGATTTTATTTGCGCCGGGCGCCGGTTGGGCCGCCAAGATGCAGGAACCCCAAGTGGACTATTCGGCCGACAGCGTGATGGAGTCGGAAGGGACGGCGATGAAATCGCGTGTCTATTATTCGCAGGGGAAGCAACGGCAGGAAATGGGCGGTGGAGAGGGTGTGGTTACGATTATCCGCCCCGACAAGAAAGTGATATGGCAACTGACGGGTAATATGTACATGGAAATGTCCATGGATCAGCAGGGCTCGCCCGATGCTCATGACATGGACGTACAGCAGCAGACAGCAATGGGCGAGGAAGAGATTAACGGCGTCAAGACCACTAAGTACAAGGTCATCGCCACAGGAAAAAACGGCAAGAAGTTTGGAGGCTTTTTCTGGATCACCAAGGATGGCATCACGATAAAGATGGATATGCTATACAAAGAAGGAAATAGCAAGCAGCGTGTCGCAACTGAATTGAGTAATCTGAAGATCGAAACACAGAATCCGAGTTTGTTTGAAGTCCCAGCGGGCTATATGAAGAACGACATGGGCGCGTTGATGGGGCAAAAGCCGCCGGCCGGAAAGGCGCATACCGAAGAGATGTTGCCACAAGGCGATGAGGGCGGTGCTGGCATGGATGTCAAAAAAATGATGGAAGAAATGATGAAGCAAGGCCGGTGAGGGGTTTATGAAACAACTTCAGCTATGTGGAATTACACTACTGTTAGGGATTGCGTCATTGTCAACCGCCGTCGCGGATGATGTCTGCGGCGATTCGACCGGGCAGGCGCAAATTGCTTCCCGTGACGCCGAAGCGGCGCAGGCCGAAAAATCCGGTAACCAAGTGGCGCTGTTTCTGACCTATCGCGCTGCGATCGGGGCCGAATGCGCCTCGAGTGGCCTGGTGGCGAAGGCTAAGGCAAACCTGGCGAAACTCGGCCGGGAGCTCGCGGCCAAGGCGGAGGCCGATGGAGTGTTGTATAACAAAGAGCCGCCGCGCGCCGACGGCAAGACCTCGGCCTTCGCCTGGTTTGAGGCCAGCGGGAATTTCGCCGAGGCGGATCGAGTGATGCTCAAGGCGGTACACGCCGATGCGGAGAACATAGAGCTATTCAAGGCGGCCTGGAATGTGGACAGCTTGTCCGGCAGCCGCGGTAGTTATAAAGCCCCGGCGAGTTATCGGCAGGAGTTGGAAAAGATTGCAACGGCCAGCGCCGCCAAGCTGATGTCCCTCGAAGAGCAGGACGCCAAAGGTCTCACTGCAGATGCAGGAACGTTGAGTAGCTCTGCCGCCAATTCGCTGGGTAAGCTGCAGCGCGCCGCGGCTTGGATGCAGTTTCTTCCGGAAGGAGACAAATCAGCCAAAGTTCGCGCCGAGCAACGCGGCGACACCATCATGAAACGGGGTGACGCCGGATTGATGGGCGGGATGGCGATCGCTTATTATCAATTCGCTGGTTCACCTAAAGCGGCTCAGGTGCAAGCCAAGATGGAGGCGACGCTGCGCGCCGCGGCGAAGTCGAGCGAGAAGGTGCAAGATGCGATAGTGGAAAAAAACGCAGCCGACAGCGCAAAGTTTAAGAAAGGTCAGGCGGATCTCGAAAAGGAGCTGGATTTCTAGCAGGTGGTTGAAAAGTCCGTCTGGGACTTTCTCCAACCACGGCCGCGCCTGCGCCGCACGCAGGCTAGTTTTCAACAGCCTACTAGCTCAGGTCGCCGCGTATCGCCTTGACGAACATCTCGCGCATCTCGGCGAGGCCGGCCGGCCGCGGATTGCCACCGGTGGAAGGATCAGCGACGGCCATCGGGGCGAGCATGTCAAGATCGATCTCCTTGACGCCTAACTCGGCGAGAGTGTGAGGAATGCGGATGTCCTTTCTGAGTGTCAGCACCCAATCCATGATCGCCTGAAATCCCGGATTCGGCAGCGCGAGGTAGCGCGCCAGGCGGGTAAGTTTGTCTTCGATCGCCGGGCGATTGAAGATCAGTACATAAGGCATCACCACGCCATTGGTCTCGCCGTGATGCGAGTTGTAGATCGCACCCACCGGGTGGCTGAGCGAGTGGATGGCGCCGAGACCTTTCTGGAATGCGGTGGCGCCCATGCTCGCGGCGGCCAGCATGTACGCTCGCGCAGCGATGTTGTTGCCGTCCCGCACGGCAATCGGCAGCCATTCCTTGATGAGCCGCATCGCCTCGAGCGCAATGCCGTCGGCGAGAGGATGAAAGCCGCTGGCGCAATAGGCCTCGAGATTGTGGGCCAGCGCATCCATGCCGGTGGCGGCGGTGATGCGCGGCGGCAGGCCCACGGTGAGTTCCGGGTCGGAAATCACCACCGCAGGCAGCATGCGCGGATGAAAGATGATTTTCTTGATGTGCGTCGCTTCGTCCAGAATGACCGAGGCGCGGCCGACCTCGGAGCCGGTGCCGGCGGTGGTGGGCACGGCGATGGTCGGCGCCATGCCGGCGACATTAACACGCGTATACCAGTCGTCGCAGTCTTCAAAATCCCACAGTGGCCGCGTCTGTCCCACCATCAGTGCGATAGCCTTGCCGACGTCGAGGGCGCTGCCACCGCCGAAGGCGATGACGCCGTCGCAACCGCTGCGCCGGTAGCAAGTCACGCCGTCGGTAACGTTGTTTCCGACCGGGTTGGCTTGAATGTCGTAAAAGACGCGATCGCCGAGACCCGCCGCGCGCAATGACGCCAGCGCGTTTTCCAGCATCGGCAGGTTGCGCAGCCCCGGGTCGGTGACCAGTAACGGCTGGCGCATGCCGATCTCCTTGCACACGGCGGGCAGCTCCGCAATACGCCCGGGTCCGAAGCGCACCGAGGTGGGGTAATTCCAGTTGCGGGTGAGGGTTTTGGGGTCAATAGCCATATTAAATTTCGATACGCAGGTGATAGGATTTGGGGCGCGTCAATTGTTGGTAGCCGAGCTGCGACAGCGTGCAGCCATAACCGGAATCCTTGACGCCGCACCAGGCCAGCGCCGGATCGAGGTAGTCGCAGCGGTTCATGAACCAGGTGCCGGTCTCGACGCGCTCGCCGATGGCCAGCGCCGCCTCGGGATCCGAGGTCCAGATGGCGGCGGTGAGTCCGTAGGCGCTGTCGTTCATGAGCGTAATCGCTTCTTCATCGTGGGTCACTTTCATGATGCCGATGACCGGCGCGAAACTTTCTTCGCGCATCAAACGCATGTTGTGATTAACGTTTACCAGCACCTGCGGCGCCATGTAAGGGGTGCCGGGCTGGTCGGCGGGAAACGCCTGCGGATCAATCAGCGACACGGCGCCGCTGCGGATGGCGTCGGCTACCTGGCCGCGCGCGAATTCGGCGGCGCGGGTGCGCACCAACGGCCCCAGATTCACATTCGGATCGAGCGGGTTGCCCAGGCGATACTGCCGCGTGAGTTGTATGAAGCCGTCCACAAATTGGTCGTAAATTTTTTCGTGTGCGTAGATGCGTTCGATGGCGCAGCACGACTGGCCGGAATTGAAGAACGCCCCGTCAACCAGGTTCTCGATCGCGTGGGCCAGGTTCGCGTCGGGGCGCACATAGGCCGGGTCCTTGCCACCCAGTTCCAGGCCGGTGCCGATAAAGCGTCCGGCGGCGGCCTGGCGCACAGCGTGGCCGCCAGCGACCGAGCCGGTGAAACAGACGAAATCAATCAGCGCTGCGGCGATCATTTTCGAGGCCTGTTCATGCGTGCAATGCAGAAACTGGAACACACCCTCCGGCAGCCCCGCCTCCCTGAAACATTCGGCGTAGCGCTCCGCACACAATGGAGTCTGATTGGAGTGTTTCAGAATCACGCTGTTGCCCGCCATGATCGCCGGTACTACCGAATTCACCGATGTGAGGTAGGGGTAATTCCAGGGCGCCAACACCAGCACCACGCCGACCGGCTCGCGGCGGATGAAACGGCGAAAGCCCGGTTTCGGGCCGGCGGCTATGTCGGCCAGCGCTTCAGGCGCGATGGACACCATATAGCGTGCGCGTTCCTCGAAGCCGCGTACTTCGCCCGGCGCTTGACTGAGCGGCCGTCCCATCTGCCAGGTGATCTCCTCCGCGATGGCTTGCGCGCGGGCCACGAAGGCGGCGATGAAGCGCGTCACCACGGTGGTACGTTCGGCGAGCGGCGTGTGTTTCCACTGCGCCTGCGCGCGCCGCGCGCGTTCCATGACGTGCTGGATCTCAGTATCTGTGGCGAGTGGGCGTTCGACGTAGACGCGGCCGTCAATCGGGGAGAGGGTTTTCTGAATTTGGGTCATTAAGGCAGGGGCTAGGGATTAGAGGTTAGGGGCTGAGACTGGGGCTCAGATGATTTCGAAGTAACGCTCCAGCTCCCAGTCGGTCACGGCCTTGCGGAACTGGCGCTCTTCCCACTCGCGGGTGGCGGCGAAGTGCTCGACGAAGGCGTCGCCAAAACAGGCGCGCGCCGCCTTCGAGGCGCGCAGCCGCTGCGCTGCGTCCCACAGCGTGGCCGGCAGCGCACTTTTGGCAGAGGGCGTGTGATCGTAAGCGTTGCCCGTGACCGGTTTGGAGAGTTCCAGTTTGTGCTCGATGCCCCACAATCCGCAGCCGAGCGCGACGGCCAGTCCGAGATAAGGATTGCAGTCGGCGGCGGCAATGCGATATTCGACGCGCTGGCTCTTCTCCGAACCCGGGATCACGCGCAGCGCGCAGGTGCGGTTTTCCACGCCCCAGGTGGCGTGGGTGGGCGCCCAGTAGCCGGGCACCAGGCGGGTGTAGGAATTGACGGTGCTGGCCACCATCGCCAGGCATTCGGGCATCAGCAATTGCTGGCCGGCGACGAAATGCTTCATCGTCTTGCTCATGCCGTGCGGAGCCTTGGGGTCATGAAATACCGGTTTGCCGGCCTTGTTCTTGAGCGAGACATGGATATGCCCGCTCTGGCCGGGCAGATTAGGTGACCACTTCGCCATGAAGGTGGCCATCCGCCCGCGACGTTGGGCATGTACCTTGATGAAGGTCTTGAACAGTGCCGCCTTGTCGGCGGCGGAAAGCCCTTCGTCCACCGCGATCGCCGCCTCCAGCACGCCCGGGCCGGTTTCCTCGTGCAGCCCCTCGAGCGGAAAACGCATCTGCTCGCATAACTCCAGGGTCTCGAGGTAATACTCGGAGTGCACTGAATTGCGGATCAGCGAGTAACCGAAAAAGCCGGGGGCCATCGGTTTGAGATCGCGATAGTGCTTGGCGCGCACCGAATCCGGCGTCTCGTCGAAGACAAAATACTCGAATTCGAATCCGGCATAGGCCTCGAAACCCATCCGCCGCGCCTTATCCAGCACTCGCCGCAGCACGCCGCGCGGACAGGGTGCGTTGCCGTCGTCGGCGAATTCGGCGAGGAACAGCAGCATGTTGGGTTCGAACGGAATGTCACGGCAGCTGCCGGGTAGTAGCCGCACTTGCGCGTCCGGGTAACCGGTGTGCCAGCCGGTGTACTGGACGTTGTCGTACAACTGATCGGATGAATCCCAACCCAGCACCACATCGCAGAAGCCGAAGCCCTGATCCAGGGCACTGAAGAATTTATCGCGCGAAATATATTTGCCGCGCAGGATACCGTCAATATCGAACACGCCGACCTTGATATGGGTCAGCTTGCGCTCCTGAACGATTTTCTTGGCGTCTGCGGCGGTTTTTACATCCTCGGGCTTGATAGGCATGTCCGCTACAGTGCCAAGGCTCAAGCCTTGTCGAGCCCCACCTGGGCCCGTGCCTTGACCGCGAAATCTTCTTCAGGCGAGTAGACCAGCGTGTTGCGGCCGTACACGGCGAAGTACACGATCCCCGCGGCGTACCAGATCGCCACACCGATCATGCCGCCGCGATAAGCCGGATCCTGAAACTGCATATACAGCGTCACCGCCGCGATGATGATGGTGAGCCAGGCGCCGGTCTCGCCCAACGGGCTGCGATAGGGGCGTTCGATGTGCGCCAGATTGCGGCGCAGCAGGATGAACGACAACGCCTGTAGCGCATAGGAGATCATGGCGCCGAACACCGCCATGTTCAACAGTTGCGCGCCGATGAACGCGCCCGCGGCTTCGCCCTTGATGAGATACACTGACATCATCACCGCGAAACCAAGCAGCGCGCCCGCGATTAGGGCGACGTGCGGCACCTTGTGCTTGCCGTGGGTGACGGATAACCAGTGCGGGACGTAACCGGCGCGCGACAGCGAGTAGATCTGCCTGCCGAAGGCAAAGATAATAGTGTGAAAGCTGGCGATGAGACCGATGACCGCGAGCAAAGACAGAGTGTTGGCCGCTTCGCGGCCGTACAAGGCGCGGAAACCGTCGAGCAGCGGCTCAGCCGAACTGCCAAGGTAAAAGGCGCCGCTCGCGCCGCCGTCGGCGGCCTTGACCGGCAGGCTGGAGTTGAGCACGCTAACCATAAACGCGGAGAACAACAGCGTTGCGATACCGAGTATCAGGCCCCTCGGCATGTCGCGCTTCGGATCATGCGATTCCTCGGCGGCCAACGGCAATTGTTCGATGGCCAGGAACAACCATACTGCGAACGGCAGCGCAGCCAGGATACCCTGCACCCCCAACGGCAGAAATGGCCCGCCGCCATTGGGCAATTCGATTAACTTACCGTCTTCACCCACCCCGATGTTGAGCGCCCAGCGGGAGATGTCAATCTGGCCGGAGAACAGCGCGCCGGCCCAGAACACCGCCAGTACGCCCAATGCCAGCAGCGTCACTACCACCGACACCTTGAAGGACAACTCTACGCCGAGCAGATTGAGCCCGACGAACACCAGATACATCGCCACCCACCAGACCGGCTGGAAACCGGCCGGCGTGGCGAAGATACTGCTGAGGTAGGCCCCGATGAAGAACACGATCACCGCCGGGGTCAGAATATATTCAATGTTTTCCGCCAGGCCGGTGACGAAACCGCCCCACGGCCCCATCGCGCTGCGTGCGAACGAGTAAGCAGCGCCGGTGTGCGGCAGCGCCGGTGACATTTCCGCCAGGCAGAAACACAGGCACACGTACATCACGCCGATAATCACCGCGGCGATCAGCAGACCACCGAAGCCGCCCGCGCCGAGGCCGAAGTTCCAGCCCGAGAAATGCCCTGAGATGACCGCACCGACGCCCAGCGCCCATAGCGACCAGACTCGAGCATGTTTACGCAATTGCCGTTTGGCGAAATACTCTGCGCCCGCTTCGTGGTACTGAACGCTTCCTACCTTCTTCTTGTCCATGAGCCCCCCTGGAAAGATGCAGTGGATGTTGCTACGGTACCTGTTGCTGACTCTGAGTATAGTGTGCAAGCAGGACCGCTGCAACCGGGGCGCTCCGCCGTGCTAAAGTAGACATGGGCAAGCCATGAACCATCCTCCCCTCATCGGTCTCACCACCTACGGACGCAGCGCCGACAACCGTTACACCCTGCCGGCGGAATATCTCGATGCGGTGCGCCGCGCCGGAGGCATCCCGCTGCTGTTGGCTCCCGGCGAGCCCTACTGGGAGCAGGTGCTGGACAAGCTAGACGCCCTGGTACTAACCGGCGGCGGCGACATAGACCCGGACCGCTATGGTGGCCGGCGGCACCCGACTCTCTATGGCGTGGATCAGGAACGCGATACCCTGGAATGGGCGCTGGCGCAGCATGTGGTCAGCTCCGGCATGCCTACGCTCGGCATCTGCCGTGGTGCGCAGATTCTGAATGTCGCTCACGGCGGCAGCCTCATCGAACATATTCCGGACGAGCTCAGCGAGACGGTGTTGCATCGGGCCCCGCCGCGTGAACCGATACCGCATAGCATCAGCCTAAAACCAGGCTCGCGGCTCGCGCAAATTCTCGGCCGCGACACAATCAATGTCGCCTCTTGGCATCACCAGGCTCCGCGCAAGACCGCTGTTGGCTTCGAGGTGGTGGCGCACGCGCCCGACGGGATTATCGAGGCCATCGAAATGCCCGCTCATCCGTGGCTGGTCGCCGTGCAATGGCATCCTGAACTCAGCGCGGCGAGCGATCCCCTGCAACAGCGGTTATTCGACGCCGTGGTTGCGGCCGCTCGCGCAGGAAAAGAGTATCCTTAAACCAAATAGTAGTTTCTATACCATTCCACAAAATGCGCGATACCGGCTTCGATGGGTGTTGCAGGCTTATAGCCCACGTCATTTATTAAATCATCTACGTCAGCATAGGTCGCGGGGACATCGCCCGGTTGCAGGGGCAGCATGTTTTTAAGCGCTTTTTTGCCGAGCTGTTTTTCCAGTGTCTCGATAAAGTATAGTAGTTCCACAGGCTGGTTGTGGCCTATATTGTATAGGCGATAAGGCGCCCGGCTGGTCGCCGCATCCGGCGCGTCGCCGCTCCAGGCGGGATTGGGTTCGGGAATTTTATCCAGCACCCGCACCACGCCTTCCACGATGTCGGCGATGTAAGTGAAATCGCGTTTATGCTGCCCATGATTAAAGACATCTATCGGTTCCCCGGCGAGAATTTTCTTGGTGAACATGAACAACGCCATGTCGGGCCGGCCCCAAGGTCCGTACACCGTGAAAAAGCGCAGGCCGGTGACGGGAAGCTGATACAAATGGCTGTAGGTATGCGCCATCAGCTCGTTAGCTTTTTTGCTGGCGGCATACAGGCTGAGCGGATGATCCACGTTGTGATGGACAGAAAACGGCATCTGGGTATTCGCGCCGTACACAGAGCTGCTGGAGGCGTAAACCAGATGCTCGACGTTGTGATGACGGCAACCCTCCAGAACAGTGAGAAAACCGGCGATATTGGAGTCCACATAGGCATGCGGATTCTGCAAGGAATAGCGCACTCCGGCTTGGGCGGCGAGAGCGACCACCCGCTGCGGCCGATGGTGTTCGAAGATTTGCGCGATGACGTCGCGGTCTTGCAGGTCGGCGCGCACATCGGTGTAGTGGGGATGATCGGCGAAACGTGCCAGCCGCGCGCGCTTTAGGCTGACGTCATAGTAATCGTTGAGATTATCCACGCCGATTACTTCATCGCCACGCTCCAGTAAGCGCAGCGTCAGGGCGGCGCCGATAAAGCCGGCACTGCCGGTGACTAATACCTTCACCGTTGTGCCGCGTGAGCCAGTTGCGAGGCACCCAGCGCGGACGGCGGTCTGCCGATGGAATAATAGGTGTAGCCGGCCTGCGCCAATTGTTGCGGATCGTAGAGGTTGCGGCCGTCGAACACTATGGGGGTCTTCAGCAGGCCCTTAATCTGTTCCAGATCGGGGCTGCGAAACACGTTCCACTCGGTCATCACGATCAACGCATCGGCGCCCTTAAGCGCTTGTTCCTTGTCGGGGCAGAGCCGCAAATCGGGCCGCTCACCGTAGAGTGCACGGGTCTGCTCCATGGCTGCGGGGTCATAGGCTTGCACCTGGGCGCCGATCGCCCACAGCGCCTCCATCACCACGCGGCTCGGCGCCTCACGCATATCGTCGGTGTTGGGTTTGAAGGCCAGCCCCCACAGCGCGAAGGTCATGCCATACGGTGGGCCGTTATAGTGTTCGGCGATTTTGTCCAGCAACAACTGTTTTTGCCGGTAGTTGACGGCCTCGACCGCGGACAACAGTTGCGGTGTATAACCTGCCTGAGTGGCAGTGTGCGCCAGGGCCCGCACGTCCTTGGGAAAGCAGGAGCCGCCGTAACCGCAGCCGGGATAGATAAAGTGATAGCCGATGCGCGGGTCGGAGCCGATGCCCACACGCACCTGTTCGATGTCGGCGCCGACCCGCTCGGCAATATTGGCGAGCTCGTTCATGAAACTGATTTTGGTGGCGAGCATGGCGTTGGCGGCGTATTTGGTCAACTCGGCTGAGCGGATGTCCATCACCACCATGCGGTCGTGACTGCGGTTAAACGGGGCGTACAAGGTGCGTAGCAGTTCCACGCTGCGCGGATCGTCCGCGCCGACCACGATGCGATCTGGCCGCATGAAATCGTCCACGGCCGCGCCTTCCTTGAGAAATTCGGGGTTGGAGGCGACATCGAAGTCCAGCTTTACCCCGCGCTGCCTGAGCCCCTCGCTGATAGTCGCGCGGACCTTATCCGCGGTGCCGACAGGCACCGTGGATTTGGTCACCACGACGCGATAATCGTCCAGATGCTCGCCGATAGCGTGTGCCACCGCGAGCACATGGCTGAGATCGGCGCTGCCGTTCTCGCCGGGGGGGGTGCCTACCGCGATGAACTGGAACAGACCGTGCGCCGCGGCCGACTTGATATCCGTGGTGAAGGCGAGACGGCGCTCCTTGATGTTGGCGTGCACCAGCTCCTCAAGCCCGGGTTCATAAATGGGGATGTTCCCCTGCTGCAGCAGCGCCACTTTGTGGGCGTCGGTGTCCATGCACAGCACCTCGTTGCCCATCTGCGCGAGACACGCGCCGCTCACAAGCCCTACATAGCCTGATCCATAAATAGTTATTTTCATTGCGTTTTTAGTTAGCCGATGAGATACGGTAGATTAGAGGATGAAATCATAGCATCTATACCCAGGCTATCCGATGACACCCTATAACCGTCCCGGTTTGACATGGCGGTGGTGTCGGACATGGGTTATAATTTTGTTCAGAATTCTGGTTGCCGCGAGTACGGGCTGGGTCAAGAAAAACCATTTTAACAGCCGGCGCCAGGGTTTGCTTGTTCGATTCCCCTTACAGTCTTTGTGCCTTCCACCAGAATAGTTGACGCTACGCATTATTTCCAGCAAAATAACCGGCTTATGTTTGCGGAGGGGTTCCCGAGCGGTCAAAGGGATCAGACTGTAAATCTGACGGCTCAGCCTTCGGAGGTTCGAATCCTCCCCCCTCCACCGTATCGGAAGACGGGGGACAGGAGATAGATTTTCTTAGGACGAGCCGCAGAGCGGCTCTCTTTAAAGTCAGTCCTCTGTCTTCTGTCCTCTGATACGCGGGTGTAGTTCAATGGTAGAACTTCAGCCTTCCAAGCTGATAGCGTGGGTTCGATTCCCATCACCCGCTCCAAGTAAGGCAGTTACAAGTAGCAAGTAACAAGTAACAAGATTTTAATACAAGCAAGTATGGCACTTCGATGCTTGTCACTTGTCGCTTGAAACTTGTTACTTGCAATTTGCCCATATAGCTCAGTCGGTAGAGCACTTCCTTGGTAAGGAAGAGGTCATCGGTTCGATTCCGATTATGGGCTCCATAGTCTGGAGCCGCGAGCTAAGGAAACTCTGATTAATCAGAGTTTCCGTGTGGCAGATGGATGTGCCGCCATTTTTCAATTACCTAAGTAATTGAAAAATGAAGAAAAGCAAAAATGACATTTTTGCTTTTCGTGCTCTGATAATTCCTGGATGGAATTATTCAGAGCTTCCCTAAACAGTTCTGTTAAATTTTATTTTAGGTATTGCAGGGAGATATTCTGATGTCCAAGGCAAAATTTGAGCGGACCAAGCCGCACTTAAACGTAGGCACCATTGGTCACGTAGACCATGGCAAGACCACCCTGACCGCGGCGCTGACCAAAGTCATGGCCGAGAAATTC
>JACXTT010009962.1_pt1 | contig 12902 bp, 13 predicted proteins | sample 9270951 | NCBI WGS metagenome assembly JACXTT01 (sample SAMN15532306, study PRJNA645909) | rock metagenome | isolation source: weathered quartz diorite | place: Puerto Rico | collected 2017-06-21 | reverse complement strand
CCCCTGCGCGACATCACGCGCAGCTAGGGGCGCGCCTCAGTTGTAGAGCTTGTCCAGGTGCTCTTCGACGACTGACGCAAGCTCGCTCATCCCGCCCGAGTCGAAGATGAGCCGCGCGCCGGCGGCACCGTAGAGGTCGGGCAGCCGCTCGGTCGCGCCAAGCGCGAGCGCCGCGCGGTAATTCCGGACGGCGTTCACAGCATCCCCAAGGCTGTTGCGCCACACCTGCAGCGCCCCGAGCTGGGCGATCCCGTACTCGATGTAGTAGAAGGGGTTGGCGAAGAAGTGCGGCTGCTGATACCAGCGGGCGATTCTCTCGCGGTCCAGCTCGCTCCAGTCCACGACGTCGCTCTCGAATCGGCGGCGGATCTCGAGCCACTTCTGGTCTCGCGCGTCGGCGTCCTTGCCGTCTGCGTCGGTGTAGATCCAGTGCTGGAACGCGTCGACTGAAGCGCAGTGAGGAAAGAACAGGATCACGCCCTCCAGAAGCTCGCGGATCGACCTCCGGGCGTCCTCCTCGGAGTAGTAGCCGCCGTTGTCGCTCGTGATGTACGGCGAGGCGAGCAGCTCCATGCTCATTGAGGCGACCTCGGCCATCTCCGAGCCCGGATGTCGCTGAAAGACCAGCGGCAAGCGCGACGCCTCGAAGCCGTGGAAGGCGTGGCCGGCCTCGTGGACGAGCGTCTTCACGTCGTCGTCGATGCCGACCGCGTTCATGAAGATGAGCGGCATCTTGCGGTGGGGGAGCGTCCACGAGTAACCGCCTGGCGCCTTGCCCTTGCGGTTCTCCAGGTCGAGCAGCCCGGCGGCCGCCATGGAGTTGATGTAGCCGCGGAAGTCGGGGTCGACGTGGGCGACGACGTCGGACGTTCGCTCGATGAACTCCCGCACATCGCCGAACGGTTTGAGCGCGGGGCGTCCCAGCGGGTCAACCGTCGTGTCCCATGGACGGAGCTCATCGACGGCCATCTCCTTCTTGCGCCTGGCCAGGATCCGTCCCGCAGCCGGCCTCATGACCTCCTCGACCGATGCGTGGAAGCGCAGGCAGTCATCCGATGAGTAGTCGAAGCGGTTCTTCTCCCGATGGACGAAGTCGCGATAGCTGTCGAAGCCGGCGTTCCGCCCCACCTGTTGTCGTGCGTCGAGCATTCGGTCGAAGATGCCGGCCAGCGCCTCGCGCTGCTCTAGAAACGGCTGCGCGCGGAGCTTGAACGCCCGCTCGCGCACCGAGCGCTCTGGCGACTCGAGGTAGGGGAGCAGTTGGGGAGGCGTCTTCTGCTCGCCGTCCCAGTCCACGGTCATCGCGCCGCTGACCTTCGCCCCCTCGGTTTCCAGCTTCGCCACGTCCGAGAAAAGCGGAACGTTCGCGTCCCGGAAGAGCTCCACCTGGTTGCGGAAGCGCTCAACCGCAGTCTTCAGCCCCGGGCGCTCGTAACCGAGCTCGACCAGCCGTTTCTGCAGGCCGGCCCGAGCCTGCAGCGACTTTGGCTCGATCTCGCTGCCGAAGCGTAGCTGGGCCTCTTCGAGCTGGGAGTCGGCGGTGTTGCACGTGTACGCGAAATACGCCAGCGCCGACGCCTCCTCGATGAGGGCCTCGAGCTGCGACCAGCTGGCCAGCCACTCCTCAACGGTCGTCTCATCGAGCTGCTGGGCGGCGAGCTGCTGGTAGTAAGGCTCGATGTCGCTCCACTTCGCGTCGCGGAAGGCGTCCGCGGAGTCGGGAAGAAGAAGGTTCACCGCCACCCGTGCCGATGGTACAGGTATCAGCGTGGGATCCTCGACCGGCATGCGGATGCCCGATGACGTCGTGGAAGCGGCGCGCGCGGCCATCGGCGGCGGCGAGTTCCGGCATGAGTTCGCGTGGATGAGCTGGGCGGGGACCGTCTGGCGGCTCGAAGGAGATTCACGCGCGATCTATGTGAAGAGGGCCGCGCACCTGGTCGAAGAGCGCGACCGCCTTCTCTGGCTCCGCGGCCGCTGGCCCGTGCCCGAGCTGATCGGCCTGTTCCACGGATTCGGCGACGACTGGCTGCTCACGCACGCGGTCCGGGGTGTGCCGATGAACGACAGATCGATCACCTAGGACGGGCGCACGACGGCGCGCCGGCTCGGCGAGATCCTGCGCGATATCCATTGCATCGACGTGACCGATTGCCCGTTTGGTGGTCCCCCAAAGCCTGGAGAGGTGCTGGTGCACGGCGACTACTGCTCGCCGAACGTGCTCGTCGAGGAAGGCAATCTGACGGCGCTGGTGGATGTCGGCCGGGCGCGCATCGACAGCCCGCGCGTCGACTTCGCGGCTGCGATCTGGGGCCTGCAGTACAGCTTCGGGCCCGGCTTCGCCCGCGAGTTCCTCGATGCATACGGGACGCCGCCGATGACCGACCGGGAGATCGAGCGCCTGAGGCGCAGCTACAGCAAGCGCTAAGCGACGACGGCCACATGCGGGGGGTTCCCCACAAGGGGGGCCTGCCCCCCTTGTGCCACCCTCAGCCGTCGATCGCGCGCCAGCAGTACCACGCTGCCACTGAGCGGAATGGGCGGAACTTCTCGCCCTCAACCTCCAGCGCCCGAGGCGCAGGTGGCTCCTTCAGCCGGTGCGTCATCGCCCAGCCCTTGCGGATCCCGTAGTCGTCCACCGGCCAGATGTCGAGCCGGCGCAGCTGGAACATGAGGAACATCTCCGCCGTCCAGCGTCCGATGCCACGCACCTGCACCAACCGCGCCACCAGCTCGTCGTCGCTCAGCGACGCGGCGTCCTCGAGGGGCACCGTTCCGTCCGATACCTTGGTTGCGAGGTCGGTGATGGCTGCCTGCTTCGGGCCACTCACGCCGACCGACCGCATCGTCCCGTCCTTCAGCGCGAGCACCGCGCGCGGGGAGAGCCCTTTCGGAAACAGACCGATGAATCGATTGTGGATGGCCGTGGCCGCAGGACCGGCGAGCTGCTGATACATGATCGAGCGGACGAGAGCCGCGAAGGGATCGTCGAGCGAGTCTCGCACCTCGAGACGGCCGAGGCGCTTGATCAGCTTGGCCATCGCGGGATCGCGGCGCGCGACCAGGCGCGTGCCACGAACGAGCTCGGATTCAAACGTCCGGGGTGCCGCTGACCTGGTGCTCAGGCGAACTCGGCGATGAAGTGGTCGAACTGCTCGCGCGTAAGCCGGAGCTCTTTTTCGCCGAGATCCTTGAGCGGCGTGGCCGGGATCTTCTCTGTGCTCGCAAAGTCTTCAGCGCTGGGGTCGACGTAGAGCAGACCTGTTACCAGGTGCCCGTGCGCCCGGCCGTCGTCGATGACTCGCTGCGCGGCACGCCGATCACGCGGATCGTGGTCCTCGCCAAGCTTCTTGAGCAGGATGTGCGACCCGTCGTGCAGCTGCACGTCGCGCACTGTGCCCGGCTCGTAATCCACCTGCACCTCTTCGAAGAACGGGATGAACGAAACGTCGGCGATAGACTCCTCGTGGTCCTTCACCCAGCTGTAGCTCTTGGTCGAGCCATCGTGGTCGTTGAAGGTCACGCATGGCGAGATGATGTCGAGGACCGCCGTGCCGCGGTGCGCGATCGCCGCCTTGATCAGCGGCACGACCTGCTTGCCGTCGCCGCTGAACGAGCGCGCGACAAACGAGCAGCCCAGCGCGAGCGCGACCGCGCACGGGTCGATGGGCTGGAACGTGTTGACCGAGCCCTTCTTCTGCACCGATCCGAGGTCTGCCGTCGCTGAGAACTGGCCCTTGGTCAGGCCGTACGTGCCGTTGTCTTCGATGATGTAAGTGCAGTCGATGTTGCGCCGGATCATGTGCATAAACTGGCCGAGCCCGATCGACGCAGTGTCTCCGTCGCCGGAGACCCCCAGCATGATCAGCTCGCGGTTGGCGAGCTGCGCGCCGGTGGTGAGCGCCGGCATCCGCCCGTGCACGCCGTTGAAGCCGTGAGCGGTCTCGACGAAGTATGCGGGCGTCTTCGACGAGCAGCCGATGCCGGACATCTTGGCCAGCTTGTGCGGCTCCAGGCCAAGCTCGTACAGCGCCTTGATCATGTGGTTGGTGATGGAGTTGTGGCCGCAACCCGCGCACAGCGTTGTGGCCGCGCCCTTGTAGGCGTCGCGGCTGAGGCCGGCACGGTTGACTGTGACGCTCATGCTGGTACGGCGACCCCCGCCTGTGTCAGCGGCTCGATGATCGCGTCCGCCGGGATGGGCTGGCCATTGTAGTGCCGGATGGAGCGCAGGCGGCCGACCAGTTCGGCGGGCAGGCTCAGCCGGATGAGGTCGAACATCTGGCCGTCGCGGTTTTGCTCCACGACATGAATGGTCTCGTGCCTCTCGATGAACGCCGCGATGTCCGACGACAGCGGCAGCGCCCGGACGCGCAGGTAGTCGACGTTGCGGCCCGCGGCGGCCAGGTGTTCGCGCGCTTCGCGTACCGCGGCGTCCGTCGACCCGTACGCGATGAGGCCGACCGATGAATTCGCCGACTCGTCGACGACCGGCGCCGGCAACGCCTTGCGCGCGGTCTCGAACTTGCGGTTGAGGCGGTCCATGTTGCGGGCGTACGCGTCCGCGCCTTCGGTGTACCGCGCGTGCTCGTCGTGGCCCGATCCGCGCGTGAAGTAGCCGGCAGCCGGGTGATCGGTGCCCGGCAGCGTGCGGTACGTCACGCCGTCGCCGTCGACGTCCTGGTAGCGCGCCCACTCACCGCTCAGCCGGTCGAGGTCCTCTTTGCTCAAGACCTTGCCGCGGTCGAATGGCTTCTCCGGGTACTTGAAGGCGGGCGTCATCCAAAGGTTCATGCCGAGGTCGAGGTCGGACAGCACGAACACCGGCGTCTGAAAGCGGTCGGCGTAGTCGAACGCGTCGCGCCCGAATTCGTAGCACTCCTCCACCGAGCCGGGCAGCAGCACCAGGTGCTTGGTGTCGCCGTGCGAGATCGTGTAGGCGAAGCTCACATCGCCTTGCGATGTGCGCGTCGGCAGGCCGGTCGAAGGGCCGATGCGCTGAATGTCGAAGATGACCACCGGCACTTCGGCGTAGTAGGCGAGGCCGGCGAATTCCGCCATGAGCGAGATGCCCGGGCCCGACGTGGAGGTCATCGCGCGAGCGCCGGCCCACGACGCGCCAATCGCCATCCCCACCGCGGCCAGCTCGTCTTCCGCCTGCACCACCGCGATGCGTTTCTCGCCGCTCGCGGGATCGGCCCGAAAGCGATCCGAGTAGGCGATGAGGTACTCGCACAGGGAGGACGAAGGCGTGATCGGGTACCACGCGGCGACTGTGACCCCGCCCATGAGCGCGCCGAGCGCCGCTGCCTGATTGCCTTCGACCAGCACCTTGCCCTCGACGGCGCCGGTCATCGGCTCGAGCCTGTATCCGTCCTGCTTGGAGAAGTTGTCCTGCCAGTAATCGAGGCCGACCTTGATGGCGTCGAGGTTCACCTGCACGGCTTTCGGCTTGGCGAGGAACTGCCGCTTCACTCCGTGCTCGACCGCCTCCCACGGGATCCCGAGCACGCCGGCCACGACACCGACGTAGATCATGTTCGCGAGCTGCTTGCGCAGCGTGTCGCTGATGATCTTCGCCTTCGCGAGCTTCGCGAAGGGCACCGCGTAGTAGACGACGTCAGTGCGCGCGTCTGCGGTCGAGTAGCTCTCCTCGTGGATGACGACGCCGCCGGGCCGCACAGTCTTCAGATCTTCGCGCCAGGTGGCGGCGTTGAAGGCGATCAGGATGTCGACGCGGTCCGAGCGAGCCATGTGGCCCTGCGGCGTGATGCGCAGCTGATACCACGTGGGCAGGCCCTCGATGTTGGACGGGAAAACGTTCTTCGGTGCGACGGGGATGCCCATGCGGAAGATGGCTCGGGTGAGCACCAGATTGGCGGTCTGGCTGCCGGACCCGTTGACGGTGGCAGCCTGGATGGTGAGGTTGTTGACGATGGATTCGGTCATCTGTGCGGCGGCGGATCATGAAGTTTACGCGTCCATGACGTAAAGCTCATTCCGTTACATTCCTTACCCGGTGAAGGTAGCCATACCCAAGGAGACGGCCGCGGGCGAGCGGCGCGTGGCGCTGGTCCCGGACACCGCGGCCAAGCTCATCGGAGTCGGGCTGCAGGTGAGCGTCCAGTCCGGCGCCGGGTCCCAGGCCTACCTGAGCGACGCGATGTACCACGCCGCGGGGGTCACGATCGAGTCCGACGAACCGGCGCTTTTCAAGGATGCCGGCGCAGTGCTGAAAGTTCAGCCACCGGACCAATCTGAGGTGCGCCTCCTACCCAGAGGCAGCGTGCTCATCAGCTTTCTGCAGCCCGCGACCGATGCCGGCATCGTGCACGCGCTGGCCTCCCAGGGCGTAACGGCGTTCAGCCTCGAGCTGGTGCCCCGCATCTCGCGCGCGCAGTCGATGGACGCGCTTTCGTCGCAGGCGTCCGCGTCGGGCTACAAGGCCGTGCTGATGGCGGCCGAGCACCTGGGCAAGTTCTTCCCGATGATGATGACCGCCGCCGGCACCGTCGCCCCCGCGCGCGTGCTGGTGATGGGCGCAGGCGTCGCGGGTCTGCAGGCGATCGCCACCGCGCGGCGACTCGGTGCCGTCGTGTCCGCGTACGACGTGCGGCCCGCGGTGAAAGAAGAGGTGCAGTCGCTGGGCGCCACGTTCATCGAGCTGCCCCTGGAATCACAGGAAGGCGAGGGCGGATACGCGCGCGAGCAGTCAGAGGAGTTCCTGCGCAAACAGAGGGAGCTCATCGGCGAGCACGTGGCGAAGTCCGATGTCGTGATCACCACGGCCGCGGTGCCGGGACGCCGCGCCCCGCTGCTCGTGACCGCCGAGATGGTGAAGGGGATGCGAGCGGGATCCATCATCGTCGACCTGGCCGCGGAGTCGGGCGGCAACGTCGAGCTGACGAAACCCGGCTCGGATGCGGACGTGGGTGGTGTCTTGATCATGGGCCGGCGCAACGTGCCCTCGACCATGCCGCTGCACGCGAGCCAGCTGTATGCCCGCAACGTGGCCAACCTCCTGCTGCACCTTGTGAAAGACGGGGCGATCAACCTCGACTTCGAAGACGAGATCACCAAGGGCGCGTGCGTCACCCACGCCGGTGAGATCGTGAGCGAGCGCGCCAAGCAGCTTCTGGCGGCGGCCTCCTAGCGCAATGACCAGCGAGCTCCTGAACGAATTCACCTTCTTCGTGCTGGCCATCTTCGTCGGCATCGAGGTGATCTCCAAGGTGCCGACCATCCTGCACACGCCCCTCATGTCGGGCACCAACGCGATCCACGGAATCATCCTGGTCGGCGCGATCGTCATCGCCGCCGGCGCGAGCTCCCCTCTGTCGATCGCGCTCGGCCTGGTGGCCGTCATCCTCGCTACGACCAACGTGGTCGGCGGTTTCGTCGTCACCGACCGGATGCTCGAGATGTTCAAAGGCCGCCAGGCGCCTAGAAACCAGTGACGTTCGCCATCGCGCTCGCTTATCTCGCGGCAGCTGTGCTGTTCATCCTTGGCCTGAAACAGCTGAGCTCTCCCAAGGGCGCGCGCAACGGCAACTTCACCGCGGCCGCGGGCATGGTCATCGCTCTCGGCGCGACTATCCCGCTGCTGCATTTCACGGTCGAGGGCACCGTGGTCATCGTGATCGGCGTCGTGATCGGCGCGGTGGTCGGCACGGTCGGAGCGCGCATGGTGAAGATGACCGCGATCCCGCAGATGGTCGCGTTGTTCAACGGCGTCGGCGGTGGCGCCGCCGCGCTCGTGGCCGTGTCGGAGCTGCTGCAGTTCGGGCGGAATCCAGGATTCGCGGAGGCCTTCCCGAGCGTCTTCAGCATCGTCATCGGCTCCATCTCGTTCGCCGGCAGCATGGTCGCGTTCGCCAAGCTGCAGGAGCTCATGACTGGCACGCCCATCACCTACCCCGGGCAGCAGGTGGTGAACGCGGTGCTCGCCGCCGCCATCCTCGGGTTCGTCATCGCGGTGCTGGCCGTGGCGTCGGTGCCGTTCTCGTTCTTATCGCTCATGGTGCTGGCGCTTGTGCTGGGCGTTGCGTTTGTGCTGCCCATCGGCGGCGCGGACATGCCCGTGGTCATCTCGCTGCTGAATGCCTTCACGGGTCTTGCGGTTGCGGCCAGCGGCTTCACGCTCAACAACTTCGCGCTCATCGTCGCGGGCACGCTCGTCGGCGCCTCCGGAAGCCTGTTCACGAAATTGATGAGCGACGCGATGGGCCGCTCGCTGGGAAACGTCCTGTTCGGGGCATTCGGCCAGGTAAAGACGGGCGCCGCGAGCGGCGGTGCAGGCCAGGCGCGGACCGTGCGCGCAGGCACGCCCGAGGACCTGGCCACGCTCCTCGCCTACTCGCGCCGCGTGATCATCGTCCCCGGGTACGGACTCGCGGTGGCGCAGGCGCAGCATGCTGTGCGCGAGCTCGCCGAGCTCCTGGAGAAGCGCGGCGTCGAGGTGACGTATGCCATCCACCCGGTCGCGGGTCGCATGCCCGGGCACATGAACGTGCTGCTGGCCGAGGCCAACGTGCCCTACGAGCAGCTCAAAGAGATGGACGAGATCAACGACGAGTTCAAGGACGCGGACGTCGCGCTGGTGGTCGGCGCAAACGACGTGGTCAACCCGGCCGCTCGCTCCTCGCCGGGCAGTCCGATCTACGGCATGCCGATCCTGAACGCCGATCGCGCCAAGAACATCGTCTTCATGAAACGTTCGATGCGCCCCGGCTTCGCCGGCATCGACAACGACCTGCTGTACGACCCGAAGACGATCATGTTCTTCGGCGATGCGAAGGACTCTCTGACCAAACTGGTGAACGCAGTGAAAGCGGCCTAAAAGCACGGGGGAGGTCAATCGACCTCCCCCGTGGAACCCCCACCGAGTGACACATTGCCCGCGTGCATTTTTGGGGCGCTGGGTGACTGCCGGAGTAAATCCGGCCTGCTGGCAACCCATCGACCTCCCCCGCGTAAAAAGAGAGCGAGCCCCGTCCATTTCGGAGCGAGGCTCGCGCCGCGAAGAGGGTGTGGTGCCGAATATCCTAGGCCAGGTCGAGAAAACGCGTTAGTGGGCAGGCCACAAAAGCTGTCGCGTCCGGTTGTGGGAAGCAGACCCACCTAGAATCCCGCCCGTGGCACGATCCGCCGAGCTCCTGCTGCTGACGCTCGCGATGCTCACGATCTATGTGCTGGGCGTGGGCGGCACCACCGCCGCCGCGCTCCGGATTCGGGAGCGGTGGCGGCAGCGGCCCGTCGACGCCGCCTCCCTTGAGCCGCAACCTGGGCGCGAGGTGACTCTCAGCGCGCCGTCCCTGACGCCGGGGCTCCGGCGGCTCCGCCTGGCCGGCTGGCTTGCGTTTCCCATGGCTCTCGGCCTGTCCGTCTTCGCCGACCACTCTTATCCCTGGGTGGCGCCGCTCGCGGTGCTGGTCATGGTCGCCCTCAACGCCTTCTACTTCACGGCCATGCAGGACATGGGTGAGGAGCTCACACTCACGCCCGACGGCCTCCGTTTGGGCCCAACCGGCAAGACGACCAGAGTTCGCTGGGCGCACATCACCGAATTCATGGGTGCTCGCGTCGGAGCATTCAGCGCGACCAAGATGTCGGACGCGGGCGACTGGCAGGACCCCCGCACCAAGCCCAATGTGATCTTCTACCGCCTGAACCGAGCCCTGGTCTCACCACGCAAGACCGCGCTGCAGCGGTTGCTCGGCTTCACGTACTACGACGGCGTGATCCGCAACGTGTTCGGCATCCCTACAGAGCAATTGCTGAGAGCACTGAAGAGCTGGCAGCACGTGGCGCTCGAATCCGAGGATCTGCCGATCCGGCCTAAGCGCCCGAAGCCTTGACCACCCTCTCGAGCAGACGCGTGTTGAAGGGTTTCGCGAGCCGAAGCACGAAATGCTGCAGCCCAGCCTCCAGCCACGCGTCGATGTCCTTTTCAGTGCGAACGCTCACGTTCGCGGTGCGTTCGATCTCCCGCGGATCGCGGCCGATGTCGCGGCAGTAGCCGTCCAGGATCGCCGACTTTCGCGCGTATTCGTCGGGGTCGCCAAACGCGTTCCACATCTGCGCATGCTCGGCCACCAACCGGAGCGTCACCTTCTCACCACCTCCGCCGATGAGGATTGGCATCGGCCCGGCCGGTCCCGGCTTGAGCTTGGCGATCCTTTCTTTGATCCGCGGGAGCGCCGTCCGCAAGGTGCGGAGGCGATCGCGAGCCTCACCGAACTCGTACCCGTACTCGTCGTAGTCGCGCTCGAACCAACCGGCCCCGAGCCCGAGCACGAATCGGCCGCCCGACAGCTGGTCGATCGTGCCGGCCATGTAGGCGATCAGGTCGGGATTGCGATAGCCGATGGCGGAGACCATCGGGCCGAGCTGCGGGGCCTTCGTATCCACTGCCGCGGCAGCGAGCAGCGACCAGCACTCGAACTGGTTGCCTTGGGGATCCCCATAGAGCGGGAAGAAGTGGTCCCAGAACCAGATGCTGTCGACGCCCAGGGCGTCGACGCGCCTCCACGCGTCGCGCAGCTCGCTGATCGTGCACTGCTGCGGGTGGATCGTGACGCCTACCTTGAATCGTCTCGGTTCTCGCGCTGTGGCACCATGGGCGCTCTGCATGGCCACTGATCTCATACCTCGCATGGTTGTCCTCGATTCCGCCGACGCGGAGTTCTGGCTTCGCTATCACGAGTTTCGCCGGACACGGCACGACGAGGTGCACCCGGACGATCCCCTCGTTCCCGACGAGGTCGAGCGCCTGCGCGTGCTCAGCGACCAGAAGTTCGAGATCAATGATGCGTACGAAGTCGTCCGCGACGGCGAGATGGTGAGCTGGTTCCGCTCGGCCGTCCCGAAGCCGGACGCGCCGGGCTACGAGAGCAACCGACACTTCCTGTGGTGCACGTTCAGCGTACTCGCGCCATACCGCCGCCGCGGCATCGCCCGCTCACACCTCCCGCTGGTCCTCGAGCTGATGGACCGGCACGGCTGCCGCACCCTGACGATGGAGAGCGAAGAGGAGTCGGGCCACGCATTCTTGAAGTGGTTGGGCGCTGCGAAGAAATCGGAAGGGGCTGAGAACCGGCTTCACATCGCGGATGTGGACTGGGCGATGATCCACCGCTGGATCGAGGAGGGTGAGAAGAAGTCGCCGCGGGCCAGGCTCGAGGTCTACGACGACCACATCCCCGACTCGATGCTGGAGGAGTTCGCGCCCCAGTTTGGGGCCCTTCTCAACACGATGCCGTGGGACGACCTCGAGCATGGAGAGATCGCGGTGACGCCCGAGGTCCTGCGTCACGAATACGGGCGCATGGACCTGGCCGGCGTGAAGCACCACACCGTGCTCACGCGCGAGCCCGACGGAGCGATCTCTGGCATGACGGACATGTCGTGGGCGCCGCACAGACCGAAGATGCTGGCCCAGCTCTTCACCGGGGTGCGGACCGATGCGCGGGGTCGCGGCATCGGCAAGTGGATCAAGGCCTACATGCTCGACCGCATGCACAGGATGTACCCCGACGCGGAGTGGATCTCGACCGGAAACGCGGACTCCAACGGCCCGATGCTCGCCATCAACATGAGGATGGGATTCAAGCGGCACCGCTGGGGTGCGGAGTATCAGATCAACCGCGACCAGCTCGCTGAGCGCTTGGACGCTCTCGCCGTCCGGCCCTAGACCGCCCGACCTTTCTGCATGCTCCGAGCAAGCAGGGTCACGCCGATCACGATCAGCAACACCGGCAGCGCGGACTTGCCGATGATCCCATAGTCGACGCCTGAGATCTGGAAGATGGACTCGAACACCACAAAGCCGATCATGAACAGCAACGCGGCCCAGAACATCAGGTTGCGCCCGACCCCTATCTGCCTGGTGTCGTGAACCCGTAGGCCCTGCAGGAATACGCCGAGGCCGGCGCCTCCCGGCGCGACGAGCGTCCACGCGAAAGCCCAGCTGGCCCAGTCGCTGGTGGCGTTCTGGTAGGCGAGGATCAGGCCCGCGATCGTGATGATGCCGCCTGGCACGAGCGCTCCGGTGCCGAGGCTGACGAATCCAACGATCAGCAGCGTCACGCCCGGGATGATCACGTACAGCGGCCAGCCGTAGCTGCTCAGGTCGATGTCGAATAGCCGCATCAGCAGAAAGAAGACGCCGACTACGACCAGCACGATGCCAAGCGCCAGCCCTGAGGACGCGCCAGCCACCCGAGCGATAGGCGGCGCGAAAGCGGGTGGTGGCACCCCGGACGACGGGGCGATGGCGGGCTGTTCCGAGGTGGCAGTGGGGGTCGCGGCGGCTGCGTAAATCGCGGCCTCTGGCTCGGCTTCCGCGTGCGCCTCGGGCTCTGGCTGTGGTTCGGGCTCGGCCTTGGCCATCTCCATCGCGGGTTCCTGCTCGGGCTCGGCCACGGCCATCTCCGCCGCGGGCTCCTCTTCGACATGCGCCGGCAACTCCGGCTCCTCCTCCGGCTGGGGAAGCTCGGGCACCTCCTGTGCCGCTTCCTCAGTGGCCGCAGGTGGGGCGATGGCGGCGCGGATCTGATCGAGCTGCGACGGCCGACTCTCGCCGCGGGCCTCCTCTTCCTCGGGCTCCGGAGAATCGCCCGCAGGCGCCTTCAGCCCGGCGTCGCCTGAAGATTTGGCTGCCTTCGGCTTCCTGGTGCGCGCCATGTCTCGCTCAGCTTAAACGGCCATCGGCGGGTTTGGTTTCGCTACGCCCCCGCCTCGAAACTCCGGTTGACCCGCCCGTTTCCACGGCCGATCTCGAGGGCGGATTCGATCGCGGGTGTGGTTGAAGCCTTTGCTTTTCCGGCCCCGGCCCGGGGGCCGGGGGGCCGTGGCCGCCCCGGCGCCGTCGGCGCACAAAACCCCCACCCCCGCCCGTGTGC
>JACXTT010009961.1_pt1 | contig 12902 bp, 11 predicted proteins | sample 9270951 | NCBI WGS metagenome assembly JACXTT01 (sample SAMN15532306, study PRJNA645909) | rock metagenome | isolation source: weathered quartz diorite | place: Puerto Rico | collected 2017-06-21 | reverse complement strand
GCTGGATACAGCCGGTTTTATGGCTAAATACTTTTAGGAATCGGCACTTACCAAGCAAATCGAATCCGCCGCCAGGGGTATCAACTTGTCCAGTCAAAAGCTAGTTGTCCGAAATGGGTTGATACCCCTCATACGAGGGAAGCGGCATTGAAATCGGACAATTAGGTCGCGGCTCGGGGGGTATCAACCGTCAATCGGATTTCTGGTTGCAACGCATCTACAGGACTCTTGCAGGTGACCCGCAACTGCCTCGAATCCGAATCCGCCGCTGCAACCGAGTCCCCATCTTTTGCGTTTTTAATCCAGGCGGTTGGATTACCAATTTTTTGCAGGCAAAAATTTGGCCGGGAATTGTCCGAAATGGGTTGATACCCCCCCTACACGAGGTAAGCGCCTTCGAAATCGGACAATTAGGTCGCGAACCCTGGGGCTTCCAAGCTTCAACGCATTTGCCGGGGTTGCAATCGGGCTGCGGAGCGCCTGCTACGTGGCACCCCAGGCGGTCATTTCGGGGCCCTGGTCAACAAACTGTTCGGTTTCGAGACACGCGAGTTCGCTAAAAGGGCATTGACCGCGGACTCTAGGTTTTGAGATAAATTTGAGCGCCGTGAAAATCGCTTTGTCGTTATCGATGCTGCTGCTTCCGATGATCGGGTTTTCCAGCTCGATGGATGAGGCCCACGACGTGACTATGACTGCGCAGGGTTTCTGGGACACTTATCATCGTAATGAACTCCAGGCGGACCTCAAATATCAAGGGACGCGCGTCTCGCTAGGCGGCATAGTCAGGGAGGTCGGGAAGGATCAGGACGGTGATCCGTATGTCATCATCTACCCCGGAATACACTGTAAATTCTCCGAAGAATATTACATGCATGTCTCGCGCCTTCAGCCGCGAACTGCCATTGGAATCAAAGGGACAGTCGTCGGGCTAAGGGGCAGCTTCATCATCCTTAAAAACTGCCAATTTTAAAGGCCGAGTAAGGGGCGAGCATTGCGCTGGTCGCGTCGTAAGAGGCTTCGATTCTGCCGCGAGCTTCCTGAATTCGTCTTCAATCATGGCAGCGCACCCGCCCCAGCCTGGGCCGGCCTCATTAAGATGCCGTCGATATTTCCCGAGGTGCCTGCGGCCCTGGCGCGCCGTTTCATTTTCGACCACTCATTTTCCGTCACGGTGACTGTGAGGAGGCGCAAAGGTATCAATTGGGTGCTGCTCGGCGTGTTGGGTCTTCGGTAACCTCGCCCGCCGAATTCTGACTGGGGGCCAGGACTCAAGCGATTCGCGGAAGCTGAAGTGGTTACTGTCGCCAATAATGACATGATCGAGCAGTGGAATTTGCATTAGATCACCTGCCCAATAGATGCGGCGTGTAAGCATTCTGTCACGCATGCTCGGCGATGAGTTTCCGGTTGGGTGATTGTGAGCGATGACCACTGCGAACGCCGAATCCGCGATCGCTGGTCGAAATATCTCTCGCGGGTGAGCGATCGTCTCATTCACGCTGCCAATGCTGACCAGGCAAAAGCTTTTCACCTTGAGCCTCGTGTCGAGGCAAAAGCTCACGATTTGCTCTTTCTCCCGATCATACCAGCTCGATCGCGTGACCAGCGCCGCCCAACAAAGGACGATCATTTCCGGGGAGCTTACAGGCAACATGCCGTAACCGACCGGCTCTTCACGTACCGTGATCACTTTAATTTCACGGGTGGTCTCGGTCGCCGCGCTGTTCTCCCATTGCAACAAAGCCCGGCGCGAGCTAGGTTTTTCTTCGATTCGATTTTGCTTTTTCATACGACGTGGATTTGCTCTTTCGGGTCTTTAGCGCCGCTTGTGTTGACGCACTGGCGGCGCTGCTTTTTTGTTTCGCTTCTTCCAGCGTGACCCATTCGAGGAGATGAAGCGTAGTTTCAGCGGTCGGAGCGCTTCGACCTGACAACCATTGATCGACTGCTTGTCGCCTAACGCCCACCTTCCGCGCCAATTGAGCGCGTGCTCCGTAACGACTGGTGACTGCGCGAAGGCGCAATCGTAAATCATTCCAGAGCGCAGCCTGTTTCATAGTCTCAGTAGAAGCAAGTATTGCTTGACTCTTTGTAGAGGCAAGCTTTTTTTTAACCTGCGTTCCCACGCGGTCAGCGAGGCTGCTCGTATCCAATCCAAACGACGCCCGCAACTCAAAGATCAGGGATTGCCACATTTCTCGGCAAGGCCCGAGTGCGCCGGTCACCTTGTTGGCGAAAAACTTCAGATCGGAGCGTCGTGGGACTTTCCTTATTGCGACGTCGGCCAGCTCCTGGGCGTCCAGGAAAAGGGCTTGCATTTGCAATTCACTTCTTTCGAGAAGCATATCGAGAAACCGCAACCTTGCTTCAACGGGCAACATGCTGAGCATTTCCACTGGCGAGGCCGATCTCACCAACTCAGCCCGCTCTTCGTCGTCACCCGCTGCCCACTGCTGCCACAGCGGTAGCGACACCCCGCTCTGCCGCTCTGCGCGACTAAGCTTAGCCCACGCCTTGTCGGTAATTTCACTTTTGCCCGAGCGATAAGCAAAAAAACTAGCGCGGGACATCCCTAGAATCGGCGGCAGGTCGCCCAACCGAACTCCAAGCTTTCCCGCAAGAGTCTCGGTCCTTCTTGAGAATTCCGAAAAAGTCGATTTTGACACTTGCTTTAGTCTAGAAAGTCCATTATGGATTTAGCTAACACTGCACTGTTTGATGCACGAAAAAATGTAATCATGAATAAATCGGCGCAAAGAATCAGGCGTGCGATGGCGGATAAAGGTGTCAGTGTCGGTGATCTTGCGCAAGCAATCGGAATAAAGCCAAGATCGCTCGTCAACATCATTAACGGCTCGGCGCAAAGCCGGAGTGCTCAACAAGCGATCACGAATTTCCTTCAGGCGGACAAGCTTTGGCCGGGCATCCACATCACGCAACGGATCGTCTCCTTGCCCGCCGGCAGCACTATTTTTCTTCAAACTCACCAAGCTGCCAAAGAGTTCAAAAAACAGGCCGACTCGATTACTGCCTGTGAGATTCGAGATAACGTAGTCCACATCATTTCGGAGAGCGAGATCCGCTTCCCGCTGCGCTCCACGCGGCCTTCACCCTAACGAGCATTAAAAGCAGACATGAAAACCAACAACAAATGAGCACATCAGCATTAAGACCCAAAGTGAGCATCACAGAAGAGGACGCTAGAGATATTTTCCGAGCGTTTTTCGAACCGCTTCGTTTCAATTCACTGCTTCCACTCAGCGAACGTACGTGGAAGGCGAAGTGGAAATTTGGTCGCCAAGCTGAAGGGATCTATTCAAAGGACATCGCAAATAACCGGCGCCTCGCCGGAATGCCGGTCGAGGAAGCCGTGAAGGCGGCCGATGCCAGCGATACCGAGGTCGGTTTGCTCGCGGGAACTCTGGTACTCCAGCGCTCTCTCGACCTAATGCAGTACGAGTACCCGATCCTGACATCCGTGCTTAGCGATTTCAGCGCGGAGCCTGGTTTGCTTAACCAAATCGAGATGTCGCGCATCGTGTTGAAACCTGCCGTCCAAACGTGGAACCCCGCTACCGATGCTGCGGGCCGGCCGAAAGGCTGGGACACCGTAAGCCCCGCCCAAACGGCAGACGTGCCGGTCAAGCTCGATGAGTACGTCGGCGTGCCGATCGTTTTCGGAAGCCAGATCCTGGCCGAAACGATGCGGCGATTGTTCGAAGAGACCGGGCCGCAGGCGCTCCAGGCGCTAGGTGGGTACTTCGTTAGGAAACTCACGAACCTCCTCACCACTGCGAATTATCCAGCGTACGCCGCTGCCACAGTCGGTGGCGGGGCCGGAGCAACCACCTTGGGGTCGAATACCATCGCAGTGGATTCCACGGTGAACATGTATCCTGGTCAGGCCATCAGCAGCCCAGGGAACCTGCCGCCCGTCTGCTACGTGCAGTCCATCGTGGACCCCACGCATGCGAACCTCACACAAAAGGCGATAGCCGCAAATAGCGGTCTCACCTTCGCCGTCGGTCCTGGGTTTGATGATGGTGGCAACCTCCTTCCTATCCCGAACCTCTACGCGAGCTACGTGTCGCCAGTGGCCGACTTCAACATGGCGTCGTTAGGCCAGATCCAGGCCGCGTTCGATGCTGGCATGGTTCCATACAGTGATCGAAAAGTGCTGCTCAATGCCAACTACTATCAACGGCTCGCTCAAGACCCGAGCTTCAACACCTTCTTCGCCGCGATGCGCAAGCCGGAGGTGATCACCGAAGGTGAGCTGCCGCGCCTCATGGGCTTCGGTCCACAGCGCGCCCCCTGGTTCCCGAGCAGCAGCAACCGTGTCGGCTTCGCGTATCACAGATCTGCGGCGATTTTGAAGGCCCGTTTGCCTTCGGATGTCGTAAAGGCTTTGGGCGTGGCAGTGCCCGGCTCGGTCACCACCGTGACCGCACCGAGCGGGTTGAGCGTTTTGCTCGTCCAATACGTGAACTTGCAAACCAACTACGCCGAGTGGCGACCCGAGATCATGCTTGGCGCGGCCGTAGGCGAGCGGCGCGCGGGATTGGTCATCACGTCGGCCTAACGAACAGTCACGAGCTTTGATGAGCTCTAATTATATTCGGGGGCCTGGGGGCTTGTTTCTGCTTATCTGCACGCACGAAACCTCGAACACGTTCTTGTTCGTTCATCCCCAGGTCCCCGGCCCGTCGCTGGAAATAATCCTTGTGGCGACTTTTCGGCTCCTTCCCGATGCCAAGAAGCGCTTATAGATCATGTTTAAAGGACGACGAAAGGATCGACTGGAAAAAGGTCGACCTTCGGCAGCTTGATTCGCTGCCGCCGGCTTTAACCGTACTAGAAGTAGGGAAGCTGTTGCGGGTGTCAGCGACTTTTGTCGGTCTCCTAATTGAAGAGGGCTCGTTAGATGCAATCGATCTTTCGTCGCCGCCTCATTCCAAAAGGTGTTGGCGGATTCTGAGAAGTTCGTTCATCGAATTCGTTAGGAAGAGGGGATTGGTGCGTTCCTAATGCCGACGCCAATCATCGCCATCGACACGCCGGCCTCGCGCGCCTTCATAAGGCGTTTTCCGATGATCCGCGTCCCGCGCTCGTGCCTCATCGAATTTCTAAACCGAGGAGCTCGGCCGTGAAAATTCAGCTCTCGAACGGTCACGAGGTAGACGTTAAGCCCCCCTCCCAGAAGCAACTCGAAGACGCGAGCAAACTTCGACCGAAGAGCCTCTATGGTAGCATGGAGGAATGGCTCGCAGGAGAAACGCCGTTGCAGAACTATGAGCGGTTACTGGCGGAGTTCTCCATCCTCTTTCCTGCGGTAGATCTCCACGTTGTATATCTTCCGACCATCGATCTGCTTAAAATCGTGGTGAGCCTGTACGGTTCGGAACATGGCTGGCCTAACGATCGCATCTCCACGTCTATCAACGAAGCATCTGGCGATTGGAGCAGCGCCACAGAGCTGATTTACAGACTTCTTAAACAGTGGATCAGCGAAGCGCGCACCGAAGCTTTCGAAGCCGGAGCTGATCCCGACGAGTGACTAAGGATGCCAACGCCGATCATCTTCTCCCAGGTCTATGGCTATTGAAGACCAAAGCTTCGACATTAAAATCCGCACCAGTGCGGACGTCGCTGGCGCGGAAGCCGCCGCCGCTCGCTTAAAAGAACTCGAAACGCAGGCCGCCAAAAGCCAGGCCGCGATCGAAAGCGCCGCTGCCAGCGCAGGCAAAGGCTTCCCCACGCCGGGCCAGGTCCATGCCGGAGCCGCCACTGGCGAAGCTGTCGATGATGCCACCCGACTTGCCGCGATCGAATCGCAAACTCAGGTCATCGCCAGCACCAAGCTCGATCTCGTCCAGGCCGCCGTCTCCGGCAGCGAAGCGCAGGTGGCGCAACTTCGCGCCGAGCTCGCCATCCGCCAGGCCACCCTCGGTGTCATGCGATCTGAGCAGCTGACTCAGGCCGAGCTAAACGCGCTCACAGAAAATGAGGCACGACTACTCAGCCTTGCCAACGTAGAACGATCAACCGGTGGAATCCTCGCAGGCGCGAGCTTGGCAAGAGCGAAGGGGGAAGCGATCACCCTTTTTCGCGAGGTTGAAACTGGAGGGGCGCGCGCGCGAACACTCGGTGCCTTGCTCGGCGCTCTGGGGCCGTCAATCAGCATCGCCGGTATAGCTGGATACGGGCTTTACGAAGTTATCGCGCACGCCGCGGATGAACAGCTCAAGCTCAACCAGGAAGTCGACGCGACGATCGAAAAATTCCGAGGCGCGGCAAATGCCGCTCGCGAAGCGGCGCGGAGCGCCAGCTCGCCGGCCGATGTGCTTTCCGTCGGGGAGAACATGGTATCTCAGCTTGACGCGGTTGAGAAAAAATTAATCCGTCTCCGCGAGACAAGCGTCGACTTTGCCCAGGCGGTTAAGGACCAATTCTTTAATATTTTCATCGCCGGCAAAGGTGCATTCGCTAAAGGCGGCACGGAGGAAGCGATAGAGGACGCGACCAAACAACTGGAAATTTTTGAAAAGCAAGCCGTAGTCACCGCGCATCAGCAGATCGAATCCGCAAAAAGTTCTGAACAGGCGTGGGAAAAAGTAAAAGCGGGCCTGCTATCGGAAGGCATTTCCGAATACTCGCGGAAGCTTGAAGACCTCAAAGCAAAACAGGCAGCGCTCGACACCACGACAGCGCCGGGAATTAAACAATGGGTCGATTACGGCAAGCAGATTTCTCAAGCCCAGCAGCGCCTCGACGAGCTGACCAAGCTTCAAGCGAAATTCGCCGAGCAGACAGCCAAAGTCGCCGAGGAACTCAAAAAGGCCGATTTCGAGCAACTCGATAAACCACATCAAGTCACGTTTCTTGAGAAATTCGATATTGCCGACGTTCAAGGGAAACTGCGCAAGCTCGGAGTCGAAGCTAAATCGCCTAACGAGGCTCTCGAACAGGCCAACAAACTTACAGCGCAGCATCAAGGCGAGGCGCTCAAACTCGTCGATACCTGGGCAAAGTTCGCCGCGCAGGTCGCCAAAACCCGTGACGAGATTGAAAAGGCTGGAGCCGACTGGAAAAAATTGGGCGACGACACCCGCCACGATACTGACGAGCAGATCAAGATCGATAGGGCGCGCAGCGCCGGTCGCGCAGACATAGCCGAACAACTGGAACGCCAGCGTGATCTGCTTCGCGAAATTACCGAGTTGATGTCCAAGGGCTTGGCCTATGAAGAAGCAGCCCCTAGGGCGACCGAGCTAATAAATGCTGCTTACGAGAGACGCGAGGCGCAACGGCGAGAGAGACTTGAGTCCGTTCGCGCCGCCACGGTTGCTCTCGACGAGCAATCGCGCGGCCAAAGTTATCTCGCCGAACGCACCCGCACGATTGCCGAGTACAACGATCGCATCCAAAAAAGTTTCGAAGATCAAAGCGCCGAAGGCAAGGCTATCACCGCAGAGCTCGAGAAACAACTCGGTATCAAGCTGCGCGACCTGGCTGCGAGCGAGTTTGCAAAATCCGTTCCCGAACGTCGCGCCGAAGCGGTTGCAGTGGCCGAGCATGCCCGTCGCATTCAGGTTGCAGAAGCCGAGGCGCGCGACGAAGAAGACCGACGACGACGCGGCGCATTCGGCCAGACCGGCGTCCTGGCCGAGCCCGAGAAAGCCCGTGGCTTCGCCCCTGGCGGCGGCCGGCCCGAAACTCCGCCTACAGCTCCGGCTCCTCCGGTATCGATTCCCCCCCTCGCTCCGACTCCGGCGCCCGCCCCGCCGCCACCACCAACACCATCAGCACCTACTCCGCCGCTCGGTCCAACGCCGCCTGCGGCTCCTTCGTTACCAACTGCCGCACCGGTTCCAGCCAGAGATGCACAGGTCGTTTCCCTCCTGGAAAAAATCTTGGCGGTTCTGACGGCCAAACCAATAGCGGCTCCCCCTGCCGCGCCTCCACCAGCAGCGCCACCAGCTCCTGCTCTTGCTCCTGCTCCAACTCCTGCTCCTGCTCCTGCTCTTGCTCCAGCTCCCGCTCCCGCTGCCAGCAATGCAGAGCTCGTTTCCACCCTGGAAAAAATCCTTGTTGCCCTAACGACCAAACTGGCGCCAACACCGCCCGCTCCTGCGCCGACGCCCACACCGACTGCTCCCCCGCCGCCGACACCGGCTCCGACTCCGGCAACGCCCGCGCCAACACCGGCCCCACCAGCCGCTCCGATCACGGTTCCGATACCTCCGCCACCAGCGGCGCCACTACCGCCTCCGCCTGCACCACCGCCCGCTGCCAGCAACGCAGAGGTCGTTTCCACTCTGAAGCAAATCCTGGCTGCTATAGCGACAAAACCAAGTCCGGCCCCAGCTGCACCCGCGCAGGGTCCAACGACAACAACAACACCAACTCCCGCTCCGACACCCGCGCCCGCGCCAACACCAGCTCAGGCTCCAACTCCCGCTCCGGTTCTGACGCCGCCAGCGGCAGCGACCCCAGCCGCACCGCCCTCTGCACTTCCGGCAGCTCCTGCCCCACTAGCTCCCACTCCCACCGTCAGAGATCCGGAGGCCGTTTCCACTCTGGAAAAAATCCTGGCTTCCGTAACTAGCAAACCAGCTCCACCCGCAACCGCACCCGCACCTCCGGCAGCGCCAGCATCGCAGGCACGGTCGACGCAGCCCCCAGCGCCAGCACCTCCGCCAGGGCCGCCACCTGCTCCACGGAAGCCATCCGCCGAACAACAAATCGCTTCTGAACGCGCTATTGTTGAGAAAAAGGGTGAGACGCCAAAGGAAGGAGCGGCACGCGAAACCCGAGCCAGGGAATTGGGTTTCGAAGAAGCCTTCCATCCTTCGGCCGCGCCGACGGCCCCTCGTCCGATCACACCGCCGCCATCCCAGGGCACCCCGGAGTCGGAAGAATTCACCAAATTCTTTCGCAAAGGTCCCTCTGCTCCAGAGCCCGCTGCCCCTACATCTGAGCGCGTCCTGACCCGAGAACGCGAAGCCGTAGCGCAAAAAAAAGAAGAACAAGAAAAACGCCGTTTCACCAAATCCGGCCCCACTCCCATAGTGGACGTTCAGGTCGCTGCCGCCGAAGCTGCGCCCCAAGCTCAGCCGCCTCTGGCTCCGGTGCAACAACCGCAAGCCGCCACTGCTCAGGTTCAGCCGCAACAACAGCCCCTTGCCGCCGGACAGCCGGGCGGCGGTGAACAACACGGCATAACGGACATCATTCAATGGCTCCAAAAACTTTACCAACTCTGGCAATAGCATCATGGCCCTGACCCTCATCCCGACCGGCACGACCCCGTCCCAGACCGATACCGGCCTCGATCAACGGACTCAAAGGACTCTGGATGTGAAACCTATGAGTACGGAAGACGCAGGAGGATGCGGCCCGGCGCGCTCTGCAACGACCTCGTGGAAGGAACGACGCGCTGAGCTATTGCAAGAGGCCTCCAATCGCGTTGAGGAGCTTATAAAAAGTGGCGTTAGGAGCGGCCGAGCTATCAAAGGCGCTGCAAACGAATTCGCTAATGCGGATCTCGGAGACGGGCGGCGGCTTTCGCTTTCCAAGGGAACGATGCAGCGATTTTGGTATCGCTGGAAAAACCATCGAGACCCTTCAATTTTCAGGCTCCGATATGCCGGACCCGGCCGCCCTGTCGTCGATCCAATTTTACTGAAGCTGGTTGTCGAGGATGCCTTCGGACGGGTGTGCCGCTGACCGAGGCGATCGAAGCAATTCGACCGCCCGGCTGTAAAATTTCCATTCAGGACTTATGCCGCACTCTGCCGAAACGAGCGCTCGACGCCTTGGGGCAATCCCAACGTCGGCTACGGAAACGCCGTGAGAAACTGGAAAAGGATTTTTTCTGCTCTCTTCACCAGCACTTACGAAAATTCGCGAAACACCAAGCGAACCTTTATCGCAAGGTCTTCGCCGAAGATGCTCGCTTGCGCAGGCGGATGCTAGGAGACCGGAAGCGATTTGAACGAAGGTTTTTCAAAGCGGATGCCCGAACTGTAAGGCGACGCGAAGAGGTGCTGCGGAAATTCCTGACTCGCGAATTAAAGAAGGTATGAACGATAGCTTTTTCACCGCCGCCCAGATTGCCCAGGCACTCGGTTGCTCGAAGCAAAACGCTCACCAACGGCTCGCGGCGATTCCGGCTGATGGCGAGCAAATGCACATGGGCAATCTATCGAAGGCTTGGAAGATCGAGTCCCTTCCGCCTGCGATGCTGCGGCAGCTTTCCGAGAAGGCCGAAGCAAAGGGCTACGCGACGGTAGCAGATCTGCTTCGAGAGCCATTCGCACGATACGAGCCGCCGGTTCCACTGGCTATGATTGCGCCAAGCGCGATCGCTAGAGCGCGAAAACTCCAAGCGGCTTTGCGTGAAGTCTTGACGCTCCGTAAGGACTCGAATGCCAGCGCAACTCAGCTCGCTGAGCGCGGCATCGCCGCATACAAACATCACCGTGGTCATCCAATCACGCCGCGCCACTGGCGCACACTGTTTGAGCGAACGATAGAGCGCGACAACGGGGCGGAAGAATGGTCTAGGCTCGAAATTTATGTCGAAGAAAATCCGCCGCGGATTTCGTCGCGGCGGCCGATTTCAGTTGCCCGCGAGTGCAGCCTCGAAATTCTCGAATCCGCCCTGACCGCGTTAGGCGCAGTCTCGGCTTTGAATGTCAAGGACAAAATCTATCTCTGGCAGAAAGCCTGCGAGGAACTCGAAAGCGCAGCGCGTCAGAAGAAAACGAAGCGCGCGATTCTAAAAGTGCTGCTCGAATCGGGTCTATTTGGGACCGACAAAGAGACAATCCGCCGAAATCTCAATCGGCAGTGGCAGGCCTATCGATTCAACGATGGAAGATTGGTAGACGGCCGCACGACGCGCAACCAACGAGCCGCATTGCCGGAGGCGGATCGCAATAAACTCATCGCGCGTTCTCTCGATTGCGGAGGGCGAGAAAGCCAGGCATTTCGCGAGCTGCGCGACAATGGCGAGCTGAGCGAAGCAACGCTTGGCCGCACACTATCCAACCCACTCCGTAAGTCCTACATCCCGGTGAGCATCAGGCGCGAGGTCACACCGGAAGTTGATCGCCTGATGCCCTTGCATCGCGGCGAGCGGGAACACGAACTTCGCGGACCTTACGTCCCACAGGATGAGACCCGCATCGCCGCCGGCCAGGCGATGCAACTCGACGATGTGACGCTGCCTGTTTACTACTGGGAAGACGATCCCGAAGCTCCGAACGGAATCTTTTTCGGCCGAGGGCAATGGATTCTAGCAATCGACGTGCGTAGCCGAATGGTTCTTGGCCACGCCTTGCATAGCGCTCCGGTTTACAATATGCGCATCGTTCGCAGCCTGCTCCTGCGCGTGCACGATGTTTTCGGTCTGCCCGAGGCACTCGTCCTGGAGCGTGGGATGTGGAGAACCGCCAAGATCATAAAAGGCGACGAGCTAGACATCACCCACACCGAGCAGGGCCTTCGCGAGTTTGGAATTCGCTTTTATCATCGGAGAAGACCAACGGGAAAGATCATCGAAAGAGTGATCGGCTTGCTGCAGAATCAGATGGAGCGCGTGCCAGGCTACGCTGGCCGGGAGGAGCGGCACGATCGATTCGAGCGCACACAAGAGCAATCTCTTGCAGTTACTTCCGGCCGGGAGCACCCGAGCAAAAATTTTCTGCACAAGGCCGACTGGCTGCATCAACTCGACGATATTATTCGGCGGTACAATCATGAGCCCCAGGAAGGCAAACTACAGGGGTCTCCGATCGAGGTTTGGAACACGAATCTCCTAGGGCAGGGGACCGTCCATCTCCGAGAGAAAGCGCGGTATCTGCTGGCGCATCACAAGAAGCCGGTGAAGGTCCAGTCGCGCGGCATTCGGTTGCCGGCGAGTCTCGGCGGCGGCCTTTACTACAATGAGTTTACCGGCCGTTTTGCTGGCGAACGCATGCTGGCCTGGATCAATCCCGATGAACTGGAAGCAATCGCACTTACAAGCCTCGATCTTCAAAAGGGTCCCTATATTGTTGACCGCGCCGACGCACTTCCGCCGATAGGCGCTTCTGAAGCGGACATCGCCCGCGCGCAGGCGCAAATCGCGGCGCACAACGGGTATGCGCGGACACAATATCGCGTCATCCAGGACCATCTTGTTCGGAGACATTTCCGCCGGCTATTTGTCGACCGGTCCACTGCCGAGCTGGGCGAGCGTGTCACTGCTCAAACCGCCGCGGCAAAACAAGAGCGACAGAAAAAGGCTCGCGCTGTGGTCGCAGCGCAGCGGCTCGTCCGTCAGCGCGGAATCAATGTCCAGGTCGAGGCCAAAAACGCGGAGCGAGCGAAAGCAGCAGCGGACTTACTAAGCGAGGTCTATAGCGGAGAGCCGAGCAGCCGATGAGCAGCACGCGAAGAGCGGTAGACGGCGAGTTTCACCAGGAGAGCTTTTGCTCCTCACCAGAGTTTGACTCGGGGGCGATCAACGGCCTCGCAGCCTCGAAGCGTATCTCAATCGTAAAAGACAAGGCAGTGCGCGAGGTGCTTTGGTTCATTCAATGGCGGTCGCTTGCGGCCGGCGGGTTGCAGCAGCTTTGCGATGAAGTGCTGGCGACGTTTCCCGACCGCATCGGAACACCGACGCTGAGGAAAGTTTTTGCGAAGAAGCGCAGATTCCCTTCTGAAAAAGAGTTAAAAGCGATCCGGTCTGAATCCCATGCGGTTAGACCTGGCGACATCAGCGCAATCTTTGGCTATCCGGAATTTCTTTCCGCGGATTGGACGGAGGTCTGCAGGTCACCAGGGTAAGAAATGCAATCGTGAATGGAAGACGCGCGAGAAGCATGGAATTCAAGACCCGATAAAACATT
>JACXTT010009960.1_pt1 | contig 12902 bp, 9 predicted proteins | sample 9270951 | NCBI WGS metagenome assembly JACXTT01 (sample SAMN15532306, study PRJNA645909) | rock metagenome | isolation source: weathered quartz diorite | place: Puerto Rico | collected 2017-06-21 | reverse complement strand
TCGCGGAGTTCCATCACCGATTTCTTTTGGCCAACCAAGGCGTTCAGCTCGGCCGTCATGTGCTGCGGCACTTTGCGGAGATCGGCTTCTACCGCTGACCGTTCTTTCTCGGGCAGATTCGCGAGAGCCTGTTGAACGCCCCCCTGCCCCCCTTGACCTCCTCCGGCCCCTCCTCCAGCGCCGGCTTGGGTGGAAGCTCGCTCCGGAGTGATCCGCGCAGCTTGCCTCTCGGCTTCCGTGGCTGATCCTTCAGTCGGCGCGACCCTTCGTTGCCCGGCTTGAAGCTGATAGAAGGCCCTGACTTCGGCCTGTAAAGCGCCGGCCCGTTGTTCGATCAGCGATTCGAAAGCTGCCAATTTCTTCTGCGCCTCGGTGGGATTGGTGAACAAGACAGCCGACGAGCGCAGGACTGCCTTTTCCACCTCCGCTTGGTGATGAATGGCATTACGCGCTTCCTTGTATGCATCATTCAGCGTCGAGCCGTCAGCTGCGTCGGCCAGATATGCGAGTCCCTTCTGATGCGCCTCACCCATGCGCCCGACCCCACGCGAGAGAGACTCCGCCGTGACCCGAGCGGCCATTTCATCGCCGGCTGAGGCCAGGACCATTGCGGCGGCGATCCCCACCACCGCCGCCCGCTTGAATTGAGTAGAGTCTAGCTTATCGGGCGTGTCCTGCGACGAGTGATACCACATGTCCGGCCAGGTGCTGAAAATCACCGCGGGTACGCCCTGGTTGAGGTAAACCACATGATCACTCGCTCCGTAATGTTTTTCGATCCGGACATAGAACGGGTCCTGGCTGCCGTTCGGCGCGATCACCGGCAATGTGAATCGATAGCCATTGTGACGGTAGCGGAGGCGCTCGCGATTGGTGTTGGCAACAAACTCGAGCACGCTGGCACAGAGGTCGTTCAGGAAAGAGGGAAAAGAGTCCGGTGTTCGGTGGAGAATCCAAAAGCTGTTTCCATTGCGCAATCCTAGCCCCTCCATGTCGAAGTTGAGATCGGCGACGAGCCGCTTCCGGATGTCGTCATGTTTGCGCAGCCAGGCAGTTGTGCCGCTGATCTCAGGCACCCAAAGAAAGTGGATGTTGCGCTTGGGCCGGGGAAGCTTCCCTTCCTGAACCAGGCGCAGCAGCGTCCGCCCCATCTCCAGTGTCACAGCGCACCCGGAATTATCATCGTTCGCTCCTTGCTTCTGATACCCTTCGTAGAGATGCGCGGAAACAATTACTTCTTGGTCCGCGACGCCTTCCCCGGGGATCATGGCGTGGACAACTTCGAGCTCTCCAGGAAACGTTTCTGATTTTATAATCGAACGCACTTTTACTCGGCGCCCCTGCCCAATTCGCGTAGCGAGCTCCCGACCCACACGAGGCGCGACCATCCAGCCGAACCCCGCCTTCTTGCCCTGCGGAGGACTGGAAGAAATACTCTGCCAAAGTATTTCATCAGGATAACTATCGGCGCGCAGCGAGGTGTAGCTGATCACACCCACTGCCTCTCGTTCGAAGACACCCAACCGCTGAAGGACATTGGGCGAGGCTGAGCCGAGTACGACCTTGCCCTTAATCTCCTTCCCCACATAATCCTCAGCCCGTCCTCCAATGCCCACATCAACAACTTCGGAGGTCGCGTCTCCCGATTCGCTGCCCGAACAGATCGAGACCGCGACGTCATAAATGTCGTACAACTTTCGCTCGTCGGGCTCCATCATCCACAGCTCACCCTGAGATGCATGCCAAGTCCGGGCAGGCGCCGGGAACGATTCGATTTCCACGTTGCTGAAGCCGTATTCCCGCGCGAATCGGGCCATTACCTCGCTCTCGCGGAAATTTCCCTCGTATTCGGCTCGTGAGCGAACCCGCGGGTAAGGCACCAGCTCCAACTCGTGGTGCATGGCCCGTTCGCCTGAAGCCTCGTTGATGATCGCGCGCATTTGTGCCCAATTCAGGAGCGTACGATCCTCCCTCTCTTGGGGGTAGACAGCGGGCCAAATGAGCGACACACCAGCAGAAATCGCAACCCAAATTGCAAATCTCCTCATCGCAGCCTCCCTTGGCTTGCTCCACGCCGAATGTTCGACCAACTTCAACTCATTGCGACAAGCTGAAGCATGTCGTACATCGAACTGACACTACGAGCTTGTGACTTCAATTGATTTATAGCGGCACCGAGTCCTAAAATCAAATGGCGAGTGCGTACTGGGTGAGGCTGAGGAGGCCAACATGACTAACGAAGAGATGGAAAGACACATCCGTTTCATCATCGAGCAGCAGGCCCAATTCGCCTCGGACATTCAACAACTCAGAGAGGTCCAGGCAGACTTTCAAACACAATTGAGAACCCTAAGTGACGCAACAGTCACCCTGATCAGCATGGTCGGTCGGGTCGCCGAAGCTCAATTGAAGACCGAGGAGCGTTTCGTGGCGATGGAGCAGCGCGATGCCAGGATCGATGAAAGAATTGCGGCCCTCGCGGAAGCCCAAGGCAGGACCGATGAACGCCTGAACGCGCTTATCAATGTCGTTGAACGTTACATCAGTCGGAACAATGGAGGCCGTCAGCCTCCGGCCTAAAGCGGCTCATCCATCCCTCAGGAGCGCCTTTGCCTGCCTGGTATCCCGTTCGAGAGCTGGATTCAATGCGCTTCCTGCCTCATCGGGTTTCGCCCTGACACTGTGACGGAACCCCGCATAGATCAGCACGAGCCCGATGAGCTCGGTCACATAGAGTACCTCCGTGTACCCGAACCGGGTAAAGCTACCTCCTATCCCGGGCAACAGGGCGCCCACTGCGATGTAAACATTGCCAACGAATCGATGGTAAGTAAGTTGATTCTTCTTGAATCGATATGCGGAGACGATCGCGCCGCCCACGAGAAATACCAGGGCGTATATATTAATGAAGGGACTGAATGCCCGGACCCAAGCCCAGGAAATTACCCTGCCCGATGGCCGGTGAGGTTCGACCAGCGAGTAGTCCAGTGGGGTTACCAGAACAAAGATTGCGGCGATGAATACGATTGGAGCCAGGAGCATCGTGAGGCGTGATTAATGGGACAATTCACCCCCGCCCGTCCCGCTCCGGAGCCACTCGAACGCACCCACCAGCCCGGTCTAAGTCCTTTCGCTGGATCTAAGCAAGTATGATACTGAATAGAGCAGCCAGAAGGATAAGAAATAGGGAGGCTGGATCCCCCAATCCGACGATCCCCAAGAGGATCAAGAGAATCATGGGTCCCCCAAAGGAGAGCATGCCGATCGTCAAGGCAGGAGCAACCAGGCTAGTCATTGCCAGAAGTTTTTTCATCTTGTCATCCTCAAGGACTATATTATTGTGGCAATACGGGATAATCCTAGTCCGAGCGGCTCGGGGATGTCAATCACGCGCCTCGCTCCGTCGCTGTGGCGCACCCTAACCGCAAGGAGCCCTACAATGGCTCAGACGCTCCGATCGCGTCCGTCGGATGGTAGTAAGGGACCCTCTCCGTCGGCTACTCAAGCAATGACCCCGAGCACCAACACCAATAGAATAAGGAGAAGGATGTCGTTGAAAGTTAGTAACCCCAGGAGCAAGAGGACAAGAAAAGGGGCAGCAGTGCTCAGTGTGCCCACTGCCAAGGCGGGAACTGTGACCGCTAGTAAGGCCAGGATCGTCTTCATTTCGTCCCCCTTCACAATTGATGCTGGAGAATCACAACCAGATGCTATCTCCATCCGACTGCTGAGGTCAACGAGCAGTGCAGACCGGTCGAAGAACAAATCTTGACAGTAATATTGGGCGTGACTAAGATGCGGGCGCTTCGCTTCTTGCAGTAAGGTTCTTGAATGAGTAGGAGGATCCATGGAGAAACGCCTAGCTTGGACAGGAGTGCTCGTAGCACCGCTCACCATCAGCATGCTCTCCACCAGCCTGCCAAAATTCGCCGGTCTTCTCATACTCGCTGCGAATGTGGCTCAAGACCCGTCGAATTCAAATCTGCTTAATCTGGTCGGTTTCTTCTTCCTTGGCTCAATTATGCTCTTGTGCCCCATCATCGGCTGGTTGGCCTACTAGCCTTTTCTCACCTGTCAAGCGTTCAAGCGGCATCCGAACTGACAGGTGTGCGCTGAGAATAGTCGATCCCTTGCAGTGGCGGGTACGGTCCTGGCACGAGAGCCTGTGGTGTGTCGGGGGCTCGTTGCAGCAGGGTCGACTACATTAATTCTTCTACGAAGCCCTGGAAGGTTTCTGGATTGAGGCGTAACGGCTGATGAACCAGTGGGCCGTTGCGCAGCACGGGATCACTGTCTTCGTAAGTCGGCTGGTCGTCTTTGTAGAACAGTCCGATGGGGATACGATCGCCCCACTCGAAAGACTTTTCTAGCGCGGCCCGGGAGTCCGAGTGATCATATCCTTGCTCTGCTTCCAGCTTGTAAACCCGCTGCTTGAAGAATGGGTAGGTATTGACGTTGTTGTAGGTGACACAGGGACTGAACACATCCACCAGGGAAAACCCTTTGTGTTGGATCGCCCCTGCGAACAGGTCAGCCAGATGCTTCGCCTCCCCTGAAAACCCGCGGGCGACATAGGTCGCTCCCGAAACGAGCGCCAAGGCGATCGGGTTGATCGGGAGTTCCGCATTGCCGCGCGGTGTCGATTTGGTGCGGTGCTCTTTCATCGTGGTGGGGGAAGCTTGGCCGGTGGTCAATCCGTAGATCTGATTGTTCATCACGATGTAATTGAGATCGAGATTGCGCCGCATGGCATGAACAAAGTGCCCCAGTCCGATGCCATAACCGTCCCCATCGCCGCCTGTAATGACGACTCTCAAATCCTGATTCGCGAGTTTGGCACCGGTAGCGACCGGCACAGCCCGACCATGCAAACTATGCACACCATATGCATGAATGAAGCCAGGAAGGTTGGAAGAACAGCCGATCCCGGAGACGACCAACAAGTCCTTGGGTTGAATTCCCAGCCGGGACACGGCGATCTGTAAGGCGCGCAAGACGCCAAAATCCCCACAGCCAGGGCACCAGTCGGGGTCTACAGGTCCCGCGAATGTCTCTAGTGGAATCTCGATGACGCTAGCCATATTTTAATCCTCAAATGTCACTGGCTAACCGGCCTCCAATCGTAAGTTGATCCCGTCTCGACGCCAATCAGCAACTCGCCGCGATAAGCGCCTGACTCTCGATCCACCACTTCGACCGACCAGGTGTTTTCCCCGTGCCCGTTTCCAGACGTCCGTTCTATGCGTCGAGGGCGAGCCACATCATTCAGATGAGTTCGGATATAGTGATAAGCCATTTCGCGGGCCTCCTCCTCCGTCACATCGCGGGATCGTTCCCTCCCGGAGAGGATGGCCTGCACCTCTTCAAAGATCTGGCGGGGTTCAAACGGCTCACCATCATATTTCAAAATGAAATCGTTGGCTCGGTATCCGGTCTCCGCGCGCAAGTGACGAGCAAACTGAGCGGTATAATTCAATTCGACTGCGATCGTCCGCTTGCATCGGCGGAGCAAGTCGGTCGCAACCTCGGAATGAAAAGGCAGCAGATACTTAAAGTGCAAATGATTCGCGGACACCCCGCTCTCGGCGAGCTCGGCGATCGCTTCGGCCACGACCCCCTTGCTCGATCCCCAGCTTATCAGGGTCACCTCCGCATCCTCGGGGCCTTCGATCCTTGGAGGCGGCAAATCCTCGAGGGCGATCTCCATTTTTCTCATGCGCTTTTCCTGAATTTTTCGACGAACTGGGGGTGACGTGAAAATGTCGCTAATGAGGATCCCCTCTTCATCGTGGTCGTCCGTGGCCGCGACGTAAATCGTGTTAGCGGTGCCGGGATGCGCCCTCGGAGAAATGCCCGAGGACGTGAAGGCGAATCGCTTGTATGGTTTGTCATTCGATGGCCAGTTCGTGACCAATGCTCCCCGATCGATAGGCACATCCGACGACAGGGCCTCGGGCTCGATCGTTTCAGGATGCTCCGACAGCAGGAGATCGGATAGGATGATTACCGGAAGTTGGTACTTGTCTGCCAGATTGAAGGCTTCGATGGCCGAACTGAAGCAGTCGGCTGCATCCGATGGCGCGATGATGATCCGGGGAAAGTCTCCTTGTGATGCGCCGAATACTTGATTCAAGTCCGCCTGTTCGGTCTTCGTAGGAATACCGGTCGAAGGTCCGCCTCGCTGGACCTCAACGATCACTACCGGCGTCTCCGTCATGCCCGCTTGGCCGATGGCCTCGGTCATGAGCGCAAACCCGCCGCCCGATGTCCCGCACATCGCACGAACACCTGCGTGTCCGGCACCGATCGCCATATTGATCACGGCCAATTCATCTTCGCATTGTTTCACCAGGACGCCACACTTCTCGGTGTGCGAGGCCAGCCAATGAAGGATCGATGATGCCGGCGTCATGGGGTACGCTGAGTAGAATTTGCAGCCGGCTGCAACGGCTCCCAGCGCAAACGCCTCGTTCCCGGTAATGAAGGGTCGCCGACGACGCGAGAAGTTCCATGAACGCCCCAACGGTACGAAGTGCTCACTGGCATAATCGAATCCGGCGCGCCCAACCTTGGTATTTAGCTCGACTATAGGAGCGCCCTTGTGCCGAAATGTGTCTTCAAGGACCTGCGCCATCATCTTGAAATCGAACCCGCTCAGGAACACTAGCGCTCCCAGCGCGACTGTGTTTTGCATGATCGGCTGAAGCTTTCCCAGGCCCTTGGTGATCTCGCTAACAGGCAGCGGCACCGTGAGAACGTCGTCCCCGAGAAGGCTCATATCACAGTTTAGTTTGTCTGAATTGAAAATGACCGCGCCGCCGCTGGCTACTCCGGGCGCATGCCTCTCGATCGTATCTTGGTTGAGGGAAATTAATACATCGAGGCGGTCCCCGTGGGAATAGACCCTCTTTTCCGCGATGCGGAGCCGCAGCCAAATGTGGCCCCCCCGGATCACCGATTGATAACTGTTGTAGGCGGAAACATAAAGGCCCAACCGAGCGACGGTTTTCGCTAAGGTATCCCCTGCTTTATCCAAGCCGTCCCCAGCGGCGCCTCCTATCCCGATTCCCATCTCATTCATCTGTTGTTGCCCCCTGAGGAGATTCTTATATCACGATGCGGGATTCCCCCATTCATTTGCGCCAAGTCTACTCCTCTAACCGTTCTTTAGTGAAGTTGGCACCAGTGTAATACAACGGTTGCCACCACGCTAGCGCCCAACCGCATCGATCCGCGCGCGGCCGTCCATTCCCCATGACGCCAAGATCGGGCCGGTTCGGGCCGCCTAGACGTCGAATCTACCGGACGGCAAAGTTGATCCGACGGAAAGTGTAGTTTTGGGCGACCCGATCAATAATGTTCGCTTGCAAGGTGTACACGCCCCGGGAGAACTTGGCCAAGGGTACGGTGAAATAGCAGTTGACCGTCTTTTCGTCATCGCTCGCATACCGCTGGAGCGAATAACTGGGCGTCTCGGTATACTTCTTTCCATCTTTAAAATACAAGAGGGTGACAGCAAGGTCGGGCTGATGTGTGGTCGTTTCGGCCGAGGGCTCGTAGACCTGGAAGAATATGTAAAGCTGTTGCTGCGCGAAGAAGGCGCGGGTCACGCTTGGGACGATTTGGCGGTCCCCTAAAAGGAACGGATTCTTCACCTTCGGTCCGTCGTCGAGCGCCCTTCCACGTCTGACGGGCCGCTCGTCTGGCGCTTCGCGCGGCGCCACATCCAGCCGGCCACTCAGCACGATGGTGCTCGTCTTGATCCGCTCCTTGGAATAGTCGGGCAGCGCCAGCGGAAGTTCAAACGTCCCCAACTTTCCCGTCTGATTTTCACGCACCAGAAATTTCATTCGGTACTGTCCTGGCTCAAGATAGAAGCCTGATTGGTACTGAATCGTGCTGCTTGCGACCTGCTGGTAGTTCTCATCGCTCAGTTTGATGCGGATGGTATCCCGCACGGCCGAGACGCTTTCGTTCTTCGGTCCGCGCACTTCGCCAATGAAGTCAAATTCGGCCTGCTCCTTCTCTCCCTTCTTGAAGAAGGGAACGTCCGAGCCGGGCAGTTTCAACGAGACGGGTACAAACAGCCGTTTCGCGTCCACGCGGAAATAGTTGGCTTCAATCACGAAGGGCAATTCGGAGAACGGTCGCTCGCTCAACATCGCTTCTTGCAATTGTGATTCCCGATCCGTCTTGCTCAAGGCGCCAAACGATTTCGAGGCGAAATATCCGGAGCGATGCTTCAATCGCACGCCCGGGACATTGACCGTTACTTTAATTTGTCGGAATTTTCCGTCACGCTTGGTATTGGAGGAATAATAGCCCAATACATAGTAAGTTCGCGTGTCCTCCTGAACCCGCTGGAACACTGGCGACAGGTCGTTGGAATCGAAAAATGCGCGGCCGCCGGTATCCTCGGCGAGTGTGGACAGCGTCTCTTGGGAAGAGGCAAATCCCGAGAACTGGCGCGCGTAGGCCTGTCCACTGTAGAGACCCTTGCTTTTTTGGCCACCCTGTCCGGCATGGCCGCCGGGAGGAAGGGCGAGGAGACCTCGTGCGTCAACGGTGTAGATGGCCATGTTCGCTTGCGTGGCGGCATCGGTAGCGCTTCGAAGCTGAGTCTGGTTTTCTACTCCTGTGAGGTTGAGCCCGCTAGAAAAGTGGATGAGGGATTTCTTCTGGGGATAGGCGCTGAAGATCCGAGCAAGCGATTCGATCGCCGCCAATTTTCGATCGGTGTTGAAAATATTGAATTCTGTCTCGTCTGGGGTGAAGGCGTTGGACGGATCTCCGGCTCCGGTGTCCTCACCAGTGACCGGGTCCGTGGCTCCCTCCCCCGTGGCCGCCATGTCGGCGAGCCCTGCTCCTTGGCCGGGCCGAATGTTCATGATTGCGCGCTTCGCCGCGTCGCGGCTGTTAGTGAAATCTCCCAGCATCTTCAGCGTCGAAGCTAGAGAAACGACCGCTACCAGATCAGCATCGGTCATCCTTTCATTCACAAATTTGACCGCCGCGTCTTGGGCCCTCGCTAGATCGGTCAACTGAAGTGATGTCATGTCGAAGAAGAGCACGATCATGCGGTGATCGCGAACAACGTCTTTGCGCGTTTCCACCGAGGCGACTTTCGAGAGGTCGATGACTGGCGCATTGGGGACCGGCAACGCGACTTGAGAAGGAGCGATCTCCTCGAGATCGAACGTCGAAATCTGTTGAGGAGCGCCGTCTTCAGTGATGGTGAAATTTTCTCGGCTGAGATTCTTAACCGGGGTGCCCGAGCGATCGGTCACCTCTATGTTCAAAACCACCAGATTCGATTCGAGTGTCACATCGGTCTGACGGCTCTTGATCACGTCCGCGTCGGACCGCGGCTTCTGCAAGGGAGGCTGTTGCTGTCCACCGGCCTGAGCACCCCGCAGGACCAAGGAGGCTAAAATCAAAGTGAGCGTCACAACGACGGCTGGATACTTAAACCGCATCGTCCAATTCCCTCATTCCCCCATTGACCCATTGACCCATTGACTCATTGACTCATTGACCCACTTACTCGTTGACTCTTCGACTCTTTCAAAACCTGTACCGAAGCACAAAGTCCATCCGCCGCATCGGACGGATCGAGGTGACACGGCCGAAATTGGTGGAATTCACCACGGTGTTCACGCCGCCAAAATTCGGGATATTGAACAGATTGTCGGCCTGCCAGCGAAATTCGAGAGAGCGGCCTTCACCTCCGAAGGAAATCCGTTTCCCGAGGGAGAAGTTGAACAAGGTCGTGCCCGGTCCGGGGATTGTGTTCCGGCCGGCATTACCAAAATGGCCGGGCGGCGACAGCGTGAAAGCCGAGGTATTAAAGAAGAGCGCCAAAGTTGCGGTTCCTACGCTCACAGGCAGACCAGTGGCGTCGGCCCGCTCCGATTGGTTCGCTCCTGTCCCGCTGTTGTTTATTGCGTTGCCCAACACACGAGGAGTAAGCGGCGTACCTGTGGCGAGAATTGCGTTGCCCTGGGTGCTCCACCCCTCGAAGATCCTGCTCATCTTGCCAGACGACAAGAATCGCCGGCGCGGGCCGAAGGGGAACTCGAAGTTATAGTTCGCCTGGAAGCGATGCCGCACATCAAAACTCGACAGACTCCGTTCAGCGCTGAAATGGGCGTCATCCTGGACTACTAGCTGCGAGCCGCCTCCGATATTCGATGCATTGTCGATGGACTTTCCGAACGTATAGGAGAAGTTTAAGTTCAATCCCCGGGTGAGCCGCTTGTTCAGGCGCGCCTGCAATGAATGCAGAGAGGAAGAAGCACCAGAGGTTTGGTACAGAAAGCCTTGCGCATTACCAATGCGACGCGAGGCTTCGGTATCCAAGGGCGAGCTTCCGAGTGGCGCACGATTCGGCGCCAATAAGAGATCGAGATGAGTACCCTTGCCACCGACGTATCCCACCTCTAACACCCACGTCCGACTCAACTGTTGCTGCACACTGAGATTCCAATTCTGTGCGTAGCCGATCCGATAGAAGCGATCAATCGCATAGGTATTCCGAATAGTCACATTTGGATCAGGTGGAAACCCATTGGCGAGTGAGAGAGGAGTCTGAGGGCCCGTCAGCAAGTTTTGTGCAATGGCAAAGGGCGGCTGACTCGCCAACTGACTGACAAATTGATTGTAGACCGAAGGATTGTAGAAAAGACTATAACCCGCCCGGATGATGGTGAATGAACCTTTGAAGGGGCGATAAGCCAAGCCCAGTCGAGGGGCGAAATTGTTGCGATCCGTCTCAACCAGCGCTCGCGGGAAGACGCCCGAGAATTTGCCCGGTTGATTCGGCAACACCACCGCGGCATCCGTGAACCCTTTGGCGATATCGAGATTCGCGATCCGATCGTACTTCTCGCGAGGTGGCGTGGCCAATTCATAACGCCCGCCGAGTGTGAGGGTCACATGGCTGCGAACCCGCCAATTATCTTGAAAGAAAACGTCGAAGACGGTGTAGCGGAAATAGGTGTTATTACCGCCGAAGCGAATCGCCGTCGCCTGAGGCAAGCCCAACAGAAAGTCGGCCCAGTCGAATCCGGTACTCGGGAGGGGCTGGCCGGCAGAGCTAAAGTTGCTGGTAAGCAAGCCACTGAATGTGAAAGTCCCGCGAGCGTTGATGTCGCCGATTGTGTTCAGCTGCACTCGTCGTAGATCTACCCCGCCCGATAGCGTATGCGCCTTTCGTGTGATCGTTACATTGTCGCTGAGACTGGCCGTTTGATTTCGAATTAGCCGGGGATAGCCGAGATTGAGCGAGCCAAAGTTGGTGAAAGTAAGTGTCGGGACGCCATAATTGATGGGATCCCGTGAAACGCCGCCGATGCCAAGCCGTCCCTCCACATCGTCGGTCAGAGCGAATCGGTTGAGTGTACTCACACGCGAACGATTGAAAGTGAAGTGGAGGTTGTTGATCAGCGATGGGTTGAAGGTATGGGTGTGCTCCAGACTCAAATTCTGGTTCCGCACACTCAATTGAGTGAGCAGATCAGGAAAGCTCTGACCTTGTTCGGAGTTCTGGCCCATCAAGAAATAGGTGATGCTCAAGTTGTCCTTAGTGGTTAACCGGCGGTCCACCCTGGTGATCAATCGGTCGCTATTCTGCTTGAGCGCCTGCTCCAAGTGGAAGTTCTGTACATCCCCCGGCAGATTCGGAAGCGGTATGAGTGTCAGCAGGCCGCGAGCAATCGGGCTGATCCTACCGGACGGAATAACATTCCCCGGAAATGGTTGCCGAACCGTGTTGGGGAGCGTGCCAGTGGAAGGATCAAAGATTTGGACCATCTGGCCCCGCACCTGGGCTTGTGAGAAATCACCAGCACGTTCGGCCAAGGTTGGAACCGTGGTGGTTGTCGCCTGTGTATTCCTCCCTCTCGTCCCGCCGTAGGTTATGAAAAATGTAGTCTTGTCGCCGCCATCGAAGAGCCGAGGAATCTTCAGCGGGCCGCCCACATTGAAGTTGAAGTTCACATTGGAATTCGGGAGCTTCGGAATCTCCTGTCCAGTTAGGGAATATGGCCGGGCATCGAACACGGAATTTCGGTAGTCGAGCGACACCGATCCCCGAATCCGGTTCACCGCCGCGCGCGCGAAGGGTCCACCGCGTCCTCCGCGCTGCCCGGCGCCGCCAGTCATTGCCCCGCGGCCGCCTTGACCGGGTCCAAACCCAGGTCCTCCGCCGCCAGGTCCGCCGAAGCCGCCACCCGGCCCGCGCTGAACGAAGACCGATTGGCCGCCCATGTTAGATTCCGCGCGATCGCCGAAGAATTCTCCCCCGAACTGCCCGCCGCGGAATCCGAATGAGCCGAGCTCCGGGGCACCCGTATTCACACTGCCGTTAATCAAGAGCGGTCCGGCTATGTTGTCGCCGCCCGCCGCATTGGCTCCGGCCTCCGAGCCCGTGGCCGTCCCGTTGCTGCTGAACATGCTCGTAGCAGTCTGTTCATTAGGATCCGCATTCTCCGACGGCAAGAGGGTGAGATCTTGGAAGGCCTGTTGCCGCCCTTGCGTCCGTCCACTGACATTCCGGCCCGCCGCTCCGACGGGCGCTGTCCGCACGGGTGCGCGAATACCATTCGGAGGCTGCCTCGCTTCGGCACCGGACGGTGGGGATCCTGGCCTGCTATCGGCTAAAGCCTTCTCTTCCTTAGCGGCTGGTGTTTGCCCGCCAGGTGCCGCTGCCGGCTCCTGCGTCGAATAGGACGGCTCAGCTGACGCCGTCGCTACTTGAAGTCGCAACGTGAAATCAACGCGACTCTCTGCCCCTGGTTGGACTGCAACCGAGAGCAGCTCGGCCTTGCTTAAGCCCGTGAGTTCGACCTCTACCCGGTAAGAGGGGGGTTACAGCCCCCTAAAACCCAAGGCCCACCCGGCGC
>JACXTT010009959.1_pt1 | contig 12903 bp, 12 predicted proteins | sample 9270951 | NCBI WGS metagenome assembly JACXTT01 (sample SAMN15532306, study PRJNA645909) | rock metagenome | isolation source: weathered quartz diorite | place: Puerto Rico | collected 2017-06-21 | reverse complement strand
CAGTCGAGGCGGCCGGGTACGCGGCGCGATTCACCTCCAGAACGTGAACGCCTATCACAGTCGCTTTAAAAACTGGCTGCGGCATTTTCATGGGGTCGCCAGCAAGTATCTGGAGAATTACTTGGGTTGGAGATGGGCAATCGACCTGCACCGCATTGACACGGCCGAGGGCATTCCGAGAGCGGCGCTGGGGGTTTTCAACAGCAAACGGTGAAAGCGCCCTTTTCAAGGCGCGCTGGCGAGCCGACCTGCAGATTACTTCGATGCGATCAGGCTGGCGCTTTCTGCGTAAGGCAGGGGCGAGCGCACCGGCGGCACCCAGCCGGCGATCCAGTCAGCCAGGCGGTCGCCGGGGATGGGGCGGCTCATGAAGTAGCCCTGGCCCTGGTCGCAGCCCAGCGCGGCCAGCAGGCGCCATACGGCTTCGCTCTCGATCCCCTCGGCCACCACTCGCAGGCCCATATTGTGACCGAGGTCGATGGTGGAGCGCACGATCTTGGTGTCGCCGATATCGTTTTCCATATTCAGTACAAACGATTTATCAATTTTCAGCTCATCCACCGGCAGACGCTTGAGGTAGGCCAGCGAAGAGTAGCCGGTGCCGAAATCGTCGATCGACAGGTCCACGCCCATCGCATGGAGGCGCTCCAGGGTTTGCTGGGCGCGCACGGGATCGTCCATGATGGCGCTCTCGGTGATCTCGAGGCAGAAGGATTTGGGATCAACCTGGTGACGGCGCAGGATATCGCGGAATTTGTTCGGCAGGTCCTGGTCCAGCAAGTCGCGGGTGGACAGGTTGACGGAGATTTTCAGGTCGATGCCGCGCGCCGACAACTGATGGCACAGGGCGGCCGACTGCTCCAGCACCCAGCGCGTGAGCACGCGGATAAAACCGGTCTGCTCGGCGAAGGGGATGAATTCGTCGGGGAAGACATTGCCACGCTCCGGGTGCACCCAGCGCACCAGAGCTTCCACGCCGACCACTTCGCCCGTGTCAAGCCGCATTTTCGGCTGCACGTGCAGGCGGAACTCGTTGCGTTCGATGGCGTTGCGCAGCTCCGTCAGCAGGGACAGGCTGTTGGCGCTCGACTTGTCAATCATGGCGTCGTAGCACACCGCGCCGTCGTTCCTTTGCTTGGCCGTGTACATGGCTACTTCCGCCATCGACAGCAGTGCTTCCGCATCGTCGCCGTGGGCCGGGTAGCCGGCAATGCCCAGGCCCGCGCCGATGTCGACGGTCTGGTCTTCCAGCGACAGGGGCTGCTCCAGCGCGCGCAGGATGGCGGCGGCGGTGGCCATCACGGTGTCCATGTCCGCGCCCGGCAACAGCACGGCGAATTCGTCGCCGCCGAGGCGGGCGATACTGCCCTCGGGATGGCGGCTGGCGACGGTCAGCTGCAGGCGCTCGGCCACCTGGCGCAGCAAGGCGTCGCCGAAGCTGTGACCCATCACATCGTTGACGTGCTTGAAGCGGTCCAGGTCCATCATCAGCGCATACACCGAGCCCTCGTGCTTGCGGGCGTGATCGAGCGCTTCGTCCAGCAGCATCACGAACTGGGCGCGGTTGGGCAGATTGGTCAGCGAATCCCAGTAAGCGAGGCGGCGGATTTCCTGTTCGCGCTTGGCGATCCCGTCGCGCATGCTGTCAAAAGCCTTGGCCAGGGCGCCGATTTCGTCGGCCCGTTCAAAGCCCTTCTGGGCCCGGTAATCCCCTCGTTCCAGGCGGCGCGCCACCCCTGCCAGCTCGCGCAGGGGCTGGGCGATGCGCTTGGCTGTCAGCACGCTGGCGACGGCGCCGAGGATGGTGCCGACCACCGTCAGCAAAATCAGGCTGCGTTCGAGACGGGCGTATTCGGCCACGGCGTCTTCGATCGAGCGCGCCAGCATGACGGTGGCACGCTGCTCGCCCACCGGGCCGATGTCGACCAGACGGGCGCTGTAGCGGTTGTCCTTGATGTCCACTTCAAAGGTGGGCGGCAGCTGGGCCTTGAGCTGGCGGGCGATGCCGGCTGCCACTGCGGGCGGCACGGTGGCCTCCACCGGCAGCCAGTGACCGTCGGGGTCGCGCGCCAGGATAGCCACTTCCAGCGCCGATAGCTCCTTCATGTCGCGCGCCAGTTGAGCGTCGATGGCAAAGCCCATCACCACCCAGGCAATCGTGATGGGCGCCTTGACGGGCATGACGACGATCTGGAAGGGCCGCCCGCCCACCACCACGGTGCCATTGGCGCCATTGTTCTGTTCGGCCTGGTCGAGCAGGGACAGCACCAGTTTTTCCAGTCCCGGCTGGGGACCGTGGGCACTGCTGACCTTGACCTTGCGGTCGGCGTCGATCAACATGGTCAGGGAAGCGCGCGCGCGGCGGGCGCTGTTGTCGAGCGCGGTGCGGATGGTTTCCTGGTCGCCGCTGCCATCGTTGCCGACCGCCTGCACGAAGCCCGTGTCGCGCGCCAGCACCTGCGCTGAAAAGCGCTGCTTCTGGGCGTTTTGCTCGATCAGCTTGCGCAGCACCTTTTCGCCATTGGTCAATTCGGTGGCGATGGCGTTGCGGGCGTTGTTGTCGATGCCCCGCTGGATCACCACCAGGCCCACCACCTGGAGCACGATAATCAATACCAGAAACAGGGTCGCGATGCGGCCTTCCAGGCTTTGAAAGCCCAGCCGCACCCCTGCCAGTTTCCGGATCGCGCGCTGCATCAATATCCCGCCGCCTCGCCCTCGGCGGGAGCCTTGAGCGCCAGTCTAAAGGCGGCCGCGACGGGCGCATCGCCCGGCTTGACGGTCAGCGCCTGTTCACTCGCGGGACCGGTCGGCGCCGCCATATTGAAGTGCCAGGCGACCAGTTTGTATTTCCCGGGCGGCAGTTCGAAGCGGGCCACGCCGTCCGCTTCCGTCTTGGCGAAGTACGGCGTATCGACGATTTTCACGTAGGCGACCATGCGGTCGTGAATATTACAGCCAAGCACCACCGTGCCGGACTTGTCGAACACCTGGCTGCTGGCCGCCACGCCGGAATACAGCTTCTGGTCGAACTTCTTGGCCGGTGAAAAGGAATAAATGTGGTGACGCACCTTGTCGTTGTTGGGAAACGAGATGCTGGCGCCCGTCTGCACCACGCTTACCAGTGGCAAGAATTTCAGGCCGCGCTGCTCGATGACGGCGCTTTTCGCTACTTTCGGCGCCGCGCCCCCTTCCGCTTCCGCGTAGACCACCACATCGGCCAGCGGTTTGCCCGCCGCATCCTGCACGGCCACGCTGAGATTGGCGGCCTGCACGAATGCGGGCAGCGAGAGCAAACAGGCGAACCAGAGGCCGCGCTTCAACGATTTCATGGACTGGACGTGAGATGGAGGAATACCCATGTTACGGCATCCCCGCAGCGAACTATAGTGCCCCATGAAAATATTCATATGGGAATTTAATGTTTCTGCCAAAAAACAACGTGGAGTCAAATAGGCAAGCTGGACAGGGTGGCAAGGAATGATTGCAGACTGATATGGTCGTCTGCGGCGCGGCGCGACAATGGGGACTGTGCCCAGAGGTCCGCCGGTGTTCGACCGCGACGTCTCCTGCTTGAAGCATCTGCGCACGGCGCGCTCCCACACGGGGACATCCACTTCTGGGAGGCTATCAATTGATCCAACGATGGATCTGCAAGGTACTACCAAAGCGGCAGTCCGCTTTACACCCCCGCCTGCCGCCTGGCGTGCTGCCATTGCCGCACCATATCGAGCGCCTTGCCGATCTGCTCGCCGGACAGGGTGCGGGCCAGGCTGCTTTTGCGGGCGCTGGCGTGGTCGTCGCCGCCGTCGGCGGCCAGCAGCATCCACATGTAGGCGAGCACGGGGTCGCAGTTGGTGCCACGGCCGCTCTCAATCATGCAGCCCAAATTGTACTGGCCCAGGGGATGCTTGCGCTCGGCGGCCTGACGGTACCAGTAGACGGCCATGGCGTCGTCGCGGCCCAGCCCTCTCCCTTCCGCGTACAGGATGCCCAGGTTGTTTTGGGCGGCGGCGTCACCCTGCTCGGCGGCCAGGCGGTACCAGCCGGCGGCGGCGGTCTCGTCGCGCTCGACGCCACGCCCGCCAGCATGCATCAGTCCCAGGTGGTATTGGGCGATCGGTGCGCCCTGCCCTGCGGCGCGGCGGAACCAGTCGAGGGCCAGCGCCTCGTCCTGCTCCACGTGGCGCCCGTCCGCGTACAAGGTGCCGAGACGGATCTGGGCCTTGATGTGATTTTGCTCGGCGGCCCGGCGCAGCCAGGCCAGTGCGACGCGGCTGTCCTGTTCGCCGCCCCGCCCGCTCAGCAGCAACTCCCCAAGATGATATTGGGCGGGGGCGTCGCCCTGGCGGGCTGCCCGCTGCAGCCAGGCAACGGCCCGCAGCGGTTCGGCGCGCACGCCGGCCCCGGCCGCATAGGCGATGCCCAGTTCGCGCTGCGCCACCGCATTGCCCTGGGCAGCCGCCTGCCGAAACCAGCACAGCGCCTGACTCTGGCTGGCGACCACGCCCCGGCCGTACTGGTACATCTGGCCCAGGTGCAACTGGGCGCGGGCGTCGCCCAACACGGCGGCCTTGCGGAACCAGGCCATGGCAATCGGCAGACTGGCGCCCACGCCACGCCCCATCAAAAAACATTCTCCCAGCAGGGTCTGGGCGCTCGCCACGCCCTGCTCCGCCGCGCGGTAATACCAGCTCATCGCTGCCACGTCGTTTTGTTCGACACCGCGGCCCCGCCGGTACAACTGGCCCAGGTTTTGCTGGGCCGACGAGTCGCCCTGGGCGGCAGCCCGTTTGAACCAGGCCGCCGCCTCGCGCTCGTCGCGCGCCACGCCGCAGCCTTGGTAATAAAGTGCGCCCAGGTGATTCTGGGCAAATGCAAGGCCCTGCAGGGAGGCCTTGCGCAGCCAGTAAAACGCGGCCGTGTCGTCCCGTTCGACGGGACCGCCATTGCGGTACATCAGGCCAAGATTGAACTGGGCGTAGGCATCGCCCTGCTCGGCGGCCTGGCGAAACCAGACGTAGCTGCGATAACTGTCGCGGCTGACTTTTTGGCGTTGCATGCTGATCCTCCGGCGGGGCGGCCACGGTGAGTGCAGGGACAACAAGGGCTGACGGAACAAACAGTACGGCAACGGGAGTGCAGGAACAGGAACACGCAAGCCATGCGGGCGATGGCCATACCAAGGCCGCCAACACCGCCCGCAGGCGTATGCCGGACGCCAGCGACGGCAGCAGCGGCACGATCCTCATGTGTTGCCAGAATAATAACTCGACGCGAGCTGGCGCCGTTTGATGGCGCACAATCGTGCGTGCGCCATTCCGGCGCGCCGGCGCAAAAAAACCCGCATCCGCGGGTTTTTCTCTACTCGAGTTCGCTTGTCGGACCCACCGTTCAGGCGGTGCCGTGCGGATTTTGCTGGGCCGCGTATTTGTCGAGAAAGGCCGGCACTTTTGCGGCACTGAGCTTGTTGACGGCGCCCAGCACGGAGGCCTGCACAGGGTGCTGGCCCAGCTTGCCATGCAGGTGGCGGGCAATGTGGATCAGCAGCTGAGCGCCCACTTCCGCATCGGCCTCCGCGCGGTGGGCGGCGCTGCGAAATACCAGGCCCAGCTGGCGCGACAGCGCCCCGAGCTTGTAACTGGGCAGGCCGGGAAATAGCCGGCGCGACAATTTCAGCGAGCACACGAGCGCCTGGTGCGAAGGTGCAAGGGCCAGCCGCGCCGCTTCCGCTTTCAGGAATTTTTCATCGAAGCTGGCGTTGTGAGCCGACAAGGTGTCGCCGCCGATAAAATCGAGCAGTTCCGGCACCACCCGCCGTACGGTGGGCGCGCTGTCGACCATGGCCTGGGTAATCCCCGTCAGGCTGGTGATGAAGGACGGAATGCGGGCGTCGCAATTGACCAGCGACACGTAGCGCTCGGTAATGACGCCATCGACGATGCGCAGGGCGGCCACTTCGGTGATGCGGTCGCCCATCACGGGCGACAGGCCGGTCGTCTCGAAGTCCAGCATGACAATGGGGCGGTCGAACACGCTCATGCGCTGGCCTGTTGCAGAATCGGTCCGAACTTGCGGGCCGCATCGATCGCCAGCCCGCTGCCGATGCTGCCGAACAGATCGCCTTCCACCTTGCGCGCCGCTGGCAAGAGCTTGCCAATGCGTTCGCGCAGGGCCAGCACCCCGCTCGAGCCACCCGTGAAAAAGACGGTGTCGATGGCGCTCGCGTCCACGCCTGCATCGGCCAGCATGCGCAGCACCGTGGTGTCGATATTGTCGAGCAAGTGGGCGATGGCGGCCTCGAAGCCTGCCCGACTGAGTTCCACCCTGGCCGGCGGCACCAGGCGCTCGAGTGTCAGGTTCACCTCGGCGTCGGCCGACAAGGCAATCTTGCCAGCCTCGACTTGCATGGCCAGCCAATGGCCGGCGCGCTCCTCGATGAGGGCTTGCAGGCGCTTGAGCTTGGCTGGTTCGGCGGCGTCGCGGGCCACGTCGGCCATTTGGGTCCAGGCCTTCTTGGTATAAGCCTGGTTAATGGTGTGCCAGGTTGCCAGATTAAAATAATAGCTGGAGGGGATCTCGCTCTGGTTGCTCATGCGGCTGCCGTAGCCCAGCAGTGGCATGACCGAAGCCAGACTCAGGTATTTGTCGAAATCGGTGCCGCCGATGTGCACGCCACCGGTGGCGAGGATGTCCTCGCGCCGTTCCGCCTGCAAGGCCCGCTGCGGCCCCAGCCGCACCAGCGAAAAGTCCGACGTGCCGCCGCCGATGTCGACGATCAGCACCAGTTCTTCTTTGTCAATCCGCGACTCGTAGTCGAAAGCGGCGGCGATCGGTTCGTACTGGAAAGCGATGTGTTTGAAGCCCACCGCGCGGGCGATCTCAGCGAGCGTGTCCTCGGCCTGGCGGTCGGCTTCGGCGCTGTCGTCGACGAAGAACACGGGCCGTCCGAACACGGCGGCATCGAAAGCATGCCCGGCCGCCGCCTCGCCGCGGCGCTTGACCTCGCCGATGAAGTGGGACAGCAGCATGCGAAACGGCAAAGCCCGTCCCGCCACTTCGGTCTGGCCGTCGATCAGGCTGGTGCCCAGCAGCGATTTCAGGGAACGCATCAGGCGGCCCTCGTAGCCTGCCAGATACTCGCCCAGTGCGGCGCGGCCGTAGCTGACCTTGTCCTCGTCGGCATTGAAAAACACGACAGATGGCAGGGTCGGCTTGCCGTCTTCCAGGGTCAGCAAGGTGGGCCGGCCCGGCGCAATCAGCCCGACGGTGGAATTGGACGTGCCGAAGTCGACGCCGCAGGCATGGCTCATGAGTGGGGTAGGGAAATGGTGGATGGGGACGCGGGGCGGTAGTTTAGCAGATCGCGCTGCCGCGGTCGAACCTGCTCGCCCGGTCCGCCACAATCATGCAGCCCAGCTGCCCACCCTGCATCCGGATGCAACACTTTCCGCAAATTGTTGGGTTTGTGTAATTACCTCATGGAAAGATGTTGCCATCGGGCAATTCATTGCGCTAAACTGAATGGGTTATCAGCCTGGCTCCCTGCCCCGCATGACCAATTCGACTCCGCCTGTCAGCCACACCATCGCCGACATCAAGGCCCTGATTCACCGCGAAGCCCGCCGCGTCACGTCCTACGACGTGGCCAGCGCTGCCGGCGTGTCGCAATCGGCAGTGTCGCGCTGCTTCAAGCCGGGCGCCAGCGTCTCCAAAGCCACCTACGCCCGCGTCATGCAGGCGGCATCCGACCTCGACTACATTCCGAACGCCGCCGCGCGCAGCCTCAACACGCGCCGCTCCAACCTGGTGGCACTGGTGGTGTCCGACCACGTCTGCCTGCATCACCCCGAACTGATGGCGGAACTGAGCCGGCAGTTTTCGCTGCGCGGCATGCGCATCGTGCTGTTTTCCCTGGGCAGCGGCAGCAGCGCGGCCGAGTTGCTGGCCGAAGTCTGGCAGCACCAGGTCGATGGCGCCGTGATTGCCGCCCCGCTGGAAGAACACGAAGTGGCCGAATTCGAACGGCGCCAGCTACCCGTGGTGCTGTTCAACCGCAGCGTGCGCGACCGCCAGATCAATGCCATCGTCTGCGACCAGGTGGGCGCCGCCCGCATCCTGGTGGCGCGCCTCGCCGCCGCCGGCCACCAGCGCTTTGCCATGATCGACGGCCCGGCCGGATCCGGTCTCGCCTTGGCCCGCCGCCGTGGCGTGACAGAACGCCTGGCCGAATTGGGCCTGGCCCCGCCCTTGACTGTCAGCGGCGACAACGACTACGCCAGCGGCGCCCGCGGCCTGCACGAAATCATCGCCCGGCTGGGCAGCACGCCCGACGCCGTCATTTGCAGCAACGACACCATGGCCATCGGCTGCCTCGATGCGGCCCGGCTGGAGCTGGGCCTGGACGTACCGGGTCAGCTGTCGATCACGGGCTTTGACGGCATCGCCCCTGCCAGCTGGCTCAGCTACAAACTCACCACTCTGCGCCAGCCCGTACGGCAGATGGCGCAGGCCACCGCCGACATGCTGGTGGGCCTGATCGCTTCCGGCGCCAGCGGCGTCGAGCGCCGCGTATTTGCCGCCGCCGTGGTGGAAGGCGCAACTGCCCGGCTCGGCCCCGCGCTGTAAGCCACTACTTATATAAAGCGTCAGTGGATCTGCAGGGTCTTGGCGCTGCCACCCGTGCGCTTGGGCAGGCTCACCTCCAGGATGCCGTCATGGTATTCCGCATTGGCCTGGGTATCGTCCACTGCCTGCGGTAGCGTAAAACTGCGGAAATACTGTCCCCAGCTGCGCTCGCTGTGCAGCATCTTTTCATTCTGCTCGTCCAGCACCTGCTCGCTGCGGGCGCTGATCGACACCTGGTTGCCGTCGATGTCGACCTTGATGTCGTCTTTTTTCACGCCTGGCATTTCCGCCTTGATGACGTAAGCCTGGTCGGTTTCGTGCACGTCCATGCGCGGCGTCATGCCGACTTGGCGCTGGCGTGGCCCGAAGGCAAGCTGGTTGAACACTTCATCGATGCCGCGGAAGGGATCCATGCGGGCCAGCTCGGTGAAGGGGTCGAAACGGGTGAGATTCATGGCCATGATGCACCTCCTTGTGAGCGAATGACGCTTTGTTTGACGTCAGCAGATCCCTATCATACGGCGCGATCGCCGCAGATATTTGAGGAGCATCAAGGCTGCGCGGGCAGCAAAATGGAACTAATTTAGCGAAACCAATTACAGGTCCGCCAACAGCACGTTGGCGCCGCTGCGGTCCGCCTGCAGCGAACAGATCAGTTCGTCGAGGTCGTGCTCGAGCCGCTCCAGGATGGCCGGATCGAGCCGCGCCAGCGCGCCCGGCAGCACGCCCGCAAACGGTCCCGGCACGGCCGCCAGCACGGCCGCGCCCGGCGCCGTCAGGTGCAGGCCCAGCGCGCGGCGGTCATCACGGTCGCGCACGGTGGTGATCAGCTCCCGTTCCAGCAGCGCCTTGACCAGGTTGCTGGCGGTGGACTGGTGCACATCCATCGCCTTGCCCAGGCCCGATACGCCGATGCCGGGTTGGCCCTGGATCACGCTGAGGGCCCACACCTGGGCGCCGCCGATGCCCGCCGCCGTCTCGATCTGGCGGAAATGCAATTTGACGGCATTGAAGACGACGCGGAACTGGCGCAGGACCCGGCCGGCCTGGTCGGAGCCAGGTTGCTGGAGTGGCGAAGAGAGATCGGTAGGCATTGCGGAATAATAATTGATTCCAGCCCTGGGCCGATACGGGCGGATGCACTCTCGGCCCGCTGAACTTTCAAAAAAACAACACTTTCGTCCGACTCTGCGAAGCAAATTAACCACGCGCACTATTGGCGATATTTCACCAAAATTGTTTCCCAAACAGTACAATCTTCCGATAGCGATACGTCGGGGAATTGTTAGCACGCATGTTCACCCGCACGAAACTGACATTCGTCCCAAACCAGGAAAAACTATGACCATGAATGCAACCGCCGCCAGCATTGGCACCCTGATCGTCAACCACCAGGACGCCATCCTCGAAGCCTGGCTGGGCGACCTGCGCAAACTGATGGTCCGCAGTACCCCCGGCTCCGATGATCAGCTCAAGCGCCATTGCAGCCAGTTCCTCGCCCTGTTCGCCCAGGCCACGGCCAAGGGCGGCGCCGAGGACGGCGATGGCCGCGCCTACGACGAGGTGCGCGGCTTGCTGGCGGAGATTTCCTCGGCCCGCGCCAAGCAAGGTTCCACCCCCAGCGAAACGGCCACCTTCATCTTTTCGCTCAAGCAGCCCCTGTTCAACGTGATGCGCGACGCCCTGAGTGCCGATGCCGGCCTGCTGGCCGGCGCCCTGTGGACCGTCAGCACCCTGCTCGACAAGCTGGGCCTGTACACCATGGAAGTGTTCCAGAAGAGCCGCGACCAGATCATCGTGCGCCAGCAGCAGGAACTGCTCGAGCTGTCGACGCCTGTCGTCAAGCTGTGGCAGGACATCCTGGCCCTGCCCCTGATCGGCACCCTCGATTCGGCCCGCACCCAGGTGGTGATGGAGTCGCTGCTGCAGAAGATCGTGGAAACCGGCGCGGCAATTGCCATCATCGACATCACCGGCGTGCCCACCGTCGACACCCTGGTGGCCCAGCATCTGATGAAGACCATCGCCGCGGCCCGCCTGATGGGCGCCGACTGCATCATCAGCGGCATCCGTCCGCAGATCGCGCAAACCATCGTTCACCTGGGCGTGAACCTGGAAGATGTCGTCACCAAGGCCACCCTGGCCGACGCCTTTGTCGTCGCCCTGGGCCGCGTGGGCGCCTCCATCAAGCGCATCTGACCATGGAACGCATTCCCATCCTGCGCATCGGCGACCTGCTGCTGGTGACGATCCAGGTCGACATGCACGACCGCCTGGCGATGACTTTGCAGGATGATCTGACCGAGCGCATCGTGCGCGACGAGGCCAAGGGCGTCCTGATCGACATCTCGGCGCTCGACCTGGTCGACTCCTTCATCGGCCGCATGATCAGCAACACGGCCTCGATGGCGCGCGTGCTCGACGCCCAGACCGTGCTGGTGGGGATGCAGCCGGCAGTGGCCATCACCCTGGTCGAACTGGGCCTGACCCTGACCGGCGTGAAAACGGCCCTGAACGTAGAACGGGGCATGGCCTTGCTGGGCAAGGATTTCCAGCACGGCGCCCGCAGCGACCAAGCACGATGAACCAGACCTCCACTGCGGGCAGCGTGCGATTCACTTCGCCGCTGCTCGACGCTCACGTCCACGCGCGGCGTGCCACCGTGCTGCCGCTGACCGGCGACGAGCACGTGGTGGCATTACGCCGCCTGGTGCGGGAGCGGGCCATCGACATCAAACTGAGCCTGGTCGATCAGACCAAGCTGGTGACGGCTGCCAGCGAACTGGCGAGAAACACCATTAAATACGGCGGCGGCGGCGAAGCGCATCTGGTCGAACTCGACGACGGTTTGCGCCAGGGCGTGCAACTGATTTTCGCCGACGACGGTCCCGGCATCGCCGACCCGGCGCTGGCCCTGACCGACGGCTACACCACCGGCGGCGGCCTGGGACTGGGCCTGTCCGGGGCGCGCCGGCTGGTCGACGAATTCGATATCGATACCCGCGCCGGAGAGGGCACTGTCGTGTCGGTGGTCAAATGGAAGCGCTGACCACCTCCCTGCGGGCGCACCAGATCGTCGCCGTCAACCACGCCAGCGATATCGCCCAGGCGCGCCGCGCCGGCCAGGCGCTGGCGCAGGAACTGGGCTTCGACGAAACCCGTTCCGGCCAGCTGGCCCTGTTGATCAGCGAGGCGGCCACCAACATCATCAAGCATGCCGGCGAAGGCCGCATTTACCTTTCGGCCGTGCATGACGGCGAGCGGGCCGGCGTCGACGTGCTGGCGGTGGACGCCGGTCCCGGCATCGGCAACCTGGGCCTGGCCCTGCGCGACGGCGTCTCCAGCGTCGGCACGGCCGGTACGGGCCTGGGCGCGATGCGCCGCCTGGCCGATGAATTCGACGTGTTCGCACCGCGCGACAAGGGTTCCGTGTTCTTCATGCGGCTGTGGGCCTGCGCACCGGTGGTGCCAGGCGCGCCATCGCCATTTGCCTTCGGCGCCCTCAGCTTGCCAATCGCCAGCGAAGACAGCAACGGCGACGGCTGGGCGATTGCCGCCGACCGCGCCGGCGTGACTTTGATGTCGATCGACGGCCTCGGTCACGGTGAACTGGCGGCGCAGGCGGCCGAGGCGGCCATCGAATGCATGGCGATGGCACCGTTCCGCCAGCCGGGCGCCCAGATCGAAGCCTGCCACACCGCCCTGCGCGCCACCCGCGGCGCGGCGATGGCGGTGGCGCAGCTGGCCTACCCGCGCATGGAAGGCGAAACGACGCAGCTGCGCTTTGCCGGCATCGGCAATATCGCCGCCTGCCTGATCGACCGCGATGATGACACGGGCGCCGGCAGCCCCGGCGGCAAGCGCCGCCAGATGATCTCCCATAACGGCATCGTCGGCCACAATATGCGCAAGGTGCAGCAGTTCGAACTGCCCTGTCCACCGGGCTGCCTGCTGGTGATGCACTCCGACGGCCTGTCGACCCAGTGGGATCTGAACAGCTATCCGGGGCTGGCGTCCTGCCATCCGCTGGTGATCGCCGCCGTGCTGCTGCGCGACTTCGGCCGCGCGCGCGACGACGCCAGCGTGCTGGTGCTGCGCTACCACGGCGGCGTCTGAGGAAAGCGGGGCGATGGAGACGATCCGCCTGCTCAACTTTGGCATCGAAGGTCCGGCCGATGTCGTCACCGTGCGCCAACGCGCCCGCCAGCTGTCGGCCATGCTCGGTTTCGGCCAGCAGGAGCAGGTGCGCATTGCCACCGCCGTCTCCGAACTGGC
>JACXTT010009958.1_pt1 | contig 12906 bp, 10 predicted proteins | sample 9270951 | NCBI WGS metagenome assembly JACXTT01 (sample SAMN15532306, study PRJNA645909) | rock metagenome | isolation source: weathered quartz diorite | place: Puerto Rico | collected 2017-06-21 | reverse complement strand
ACCGGCATCAACGTCTGCGGCGCCGTGGACACCGCGCGCGCGCTCGGTCCGGGCCACACCATCGTCACCATCCTCGCCGACCGCGGCTCGCTCTATTTCCAGCGGCTCTTCAATCCGGCGTGGCTGCGGGAAAAGGGGCTGACTCCCGAGTAGCTAGAACACGAGGTAGCGTGCGGTCCCGGAGAGGCGAACGACGGTGTAATGGTCCAGCTGCCCGCGCAGGAAGGGGCCGCTGCCGAAACTCTGGATTGTGAAGAATCCGAAGGTCTCCACGGGTGCGGCGCCGCCGGGGACGACCTTCACGTGAGGCACGATCACCGTGAAGAGCGTTGCCCCGGTATCGACGGTGCGGTGCACGACCCCGCTCACGAGCGTGCCGAACGCGGTCTCCTCCGTGATCACGTCGGTTCCGGAAAAGTGCAGATGGACGTGGGAATCGGTGTAATCCAGCTGCGGGCGGCCGTCGATCCCCGTCGACGCGTAAGCGACGTGGATACGATGCCCGCTCAGCGTGAAGGAATTCGCGTCCCGCAGGCCGGTCTGTGCCGTGCACGGGAGCGCCGCCAGGCAGAAAAGCGCAAGAGCGAGGATGCGAACAGCCGCAGGAATGCCCATCGGACAGCCTCCCCGATTTACCGTGTCCTACAGGATATCCACGTTTCAAACGTCGCGGAACAGTGGAATCTCCCGGTGCAGCGGATAGAATGACTGCCAGAGCTGCCTCGAAGCAGCCATCGTCCAGGGAGATTCGGTGTACTCGTGTCCGTGGTGCGGCCGCAAGGCCTTTTCGTTCTGGCAGAAGCAGACCCTGGGTCCGATGCGGACCATGCGCTGCCCGCATTGCCGGCGCCACGTGACGCTCTCGTCCTTCCGCGCGCAGGTCGCCGGCGCGCCGCTCATCGCCCTCGGGCTCCTCGGCATGATCGTCGGCAAGGTCGTGTTCGCCACCTTCGCCGCCGTGCTGCTCGGCGCGTGGGTGGGCCTCACGCTGGGACTCCTCGTCACCGTCCCGCTCTATCACTGGTACGTACCGCTCGAGAAAGAGACCGCCGCCTGAGCGGTCAGCGGTTCTCGTAACGCCAGTAGAGCTTCTTCCCCTCGGCGGATTGCGCGACCGTCGCCGCGACGCGCTTGGCGCGCGTCTCTTCGCGTTTCGCTTCGACGATCCACTTCACGTATTCCTCGCGGCAGCTCGGGCTGAACGCGTCGAAATGCTCGCGCGCCTTCGCGTTCTTCGCGAGCGCCGCGCGCAGGTCCGCGGGAACCGCGATCCTGCGATTCGGATCGCGCTTCGGCCGCGGCGGGCCCTTCACGCCCTCGTCGGCGAGCTTCTTCGCCTTCTTCGCGAGCCTCGCGAACGCCGTTTCCGACGGCAGGTCGGCGAGCGAGCGGATCCTGCCGAACTGGAGGATGCCCTCGAGCGAATTGTCGTCGTCGCGCATGAGCGGGTGCCAGAATCCGAAGCCGACGTGCGCCTTGAACGCCGCCATTCCGGCGTAGAGCTGCCCCTTGTAGCGGAAGTAGGGCGCTCCCCAGCGGATCGTCTCTTCGATCTCGGGGATGTTCACATGCACGCGGCGGCGAAGCTCTTCGAGGATCGGCCGCGCGAAGTCGTTGGCATCTGCAATGAACACGTCGACACGACAATCTTTCTCACCCATGGTGATCTAGTCCAGAGTTATCTCGCATAGTTCAGAGAGGGACAATCTATGGCGCGCTTCGGTCAACGCGATCAATTCGCTCAAGCTGCAACAATTCAGTAGGAGGAATCGAGCTGAGAAGTTTCGTCGCGCTGACCGGATCAGCTTGACCCCCCTCTCCCCGCGCCAACATCTTCGCCAATCGGAGTCTTGCGTACAAATTGCCCTGGTCAGATGCGCGCGCATAGTAAGCGCGTGCGCGGAAACCGTCCTTCGGCAGTTTGTCGCCAAGTTCATACATCACCCCAAATAGAAAGTTGGCGAAATCGTTCCCGCTTGCCGCGCTGGATTCCAAAAGTCGGAAAGCTTCACTCCTCGTTGGTTCCTGAAAGAGCAACGTCGCGCCTAACGTAGATTCGAAGATGGCCCGGTAATCTTTGTCCGGGTTGGTCAACGCTCTTCGTAAGAGCACTTCAGCCTTTTGCAAATCTTGAGGAGTTAGTTTTCCCTCGAAATACAGCAGGCCGAGCAATCCAGCTGCTAGCGCATTGCCTTTGCGTTCCAATTCTTCCAGGCGCGATACCCCGGCCATCCTCTGGTCCGCAAGATCGGGGTCAACAAGCAAGAGTCTTGCTATTCTCAGCGACGCTTCGACATCCCCTGTCATAGCGGCGCGATCGTACCAAGCAATAGCTTCACGCACATTGCGCCGAACTAGCTTGCCATCGTCGTAGATGACGCCCAACAGTTTCGCGGCACTAGTGTTTCCCTTTGCATAGAACTCAGTCGCCACCTGGATCGGATCAATTGCCGAATCGATTAGGTCACCGCTCACAATTTTTCCCGCCAAAGCAAGTCGGGCTACTTCGAATCCACCGGAAAGCAACTCGCGCAGCTTTCGCTCGCCTTCTTGGGTATTCCTTGGTAGACCCTGACCGCTGATCTGCCTTTGAGCGATTGCCAGTTGTGCATCCCGATTGCCGATCTGAGCCGCTCGCCCCCAAAGTTCAATAGCGAGACTGACATCTTTGGGACCACCGTCGCCCTGTTCTACCATTTGCGCATACGGCACCAGTGCGTCAACGTAGTCTCTATCCGCAGCCTTGCTCAACCAATATCGCTTCCTTTCTAGATCCAACTTATAAAAGCGCGCGCTTTCATACATTGCCGCCAGCCCCAACATAGCTGGCGCTTCGCCCCTGCCGGCTGCGACCTCCAAAAGTCGGCGCAAATCCTCAAGTTTGGTGCCTGTGAGTTGAACCTCAAATCTCCGATACATGAATGCAACATCGCGGAGGGCGTCTAGATCACCCAACTGGTATGCACGAAGGAGCACCTCTTCGGCCCTTGCCCAGTCTGCACGCGGGATATCAGCGATGTACAAGTCACTCAATATGCGAAATGCACGGCTACTTCCTAACTCTCCGGCGCGCCACAGCTGAGCAATAGCGGCCTCTCGATTCTTTGCAGTTCCGATTCCATTCAAATGACACAACGCGACATTCGTTATTGCGATCAAATTATTTGCATCTGCCGCCTTCGAGTAGTACTCGAAAGCCAATGCAGGATTCTTGGACACATCTAGCCCGTGTTCATAGAGGTAGCCGAGGTTAACTAGGGCGGTCGTGATTCCGCCGTCGCTGGCTTTGCGGTAGAGATCTGCCGCGCGGCGACGGTCAATTGCGACTCCTTTGCCGTGGTCAAACATGACGGCTAGGTTGAATTGACCCAAAGGATTTCCGGCACTTGCCGACTTGTTGAGCCAACGCGTGGCCTCGACATGATCAACTCGTATGCCTTGCCCCAGCGTGTTCATGATTCCAAGGTAAGCCTGGGCCGATGAGTTGCCCGCGTCGGCGCTACGTCGGAACCAATGCAGCGCTTCGGCATAGTTTTGACGCACCGCGCGTCCAGCGTAGTAATAAAAGCCGGCGTTGAACTGGGCCTCAGGGTGACCTGCTGCTGCTGACTGCAGAAACCAAGCTAAAGCCTGCGTTTCGTCGCGTTCTACACCGCGGCCGTTCTCGTACATCCATGCCAACTGCAGTTGAGCATTCCGATCACCGGTCTTCGCGCGCTTCAAGGCGTCTGCAAAAGGAGATGAGGTATTGACACGCCGAAGTGCGGGAAGTGGCTTATTTGCAGATCTCGTTTCAGCGTCTGCGCCCGCTGATTGAGCGCGTTGCTCCAGCGGTTGGGTAACCGTAATGATGTTCACAATACCGGCGTTCGTCACGGTGGGACTGTGGGATCCCAACGTTTGCTGAATAGTGACTTGCGGCGGAGTTTGCGGATAAGCAACTTGGGACAGGCAGCTTGAAAGCAATGCAATCAAGCGAACTACGCTAGTAACGCGGAGCCGACGCAAGCAAACGTAGACCGTATTACCGCTTTTGTTGATTCTCTGACGAAATGGTGACGTTACCCTGAACATTCGAAATTGCAGGACTATTGGGTCCGCTTGTTGATTGAATCGTGATGTTAGGCTCACGGAACTCTTCGTGTCGCCAACCAAGAACAGTCACGACCGTCAGCCCGAAGAAGGCCAGTGTCAGCAGCACTTTCTTCGCCATCGAAAGACGCGGCTCACCTTTTCGCTCCCGCCTTCGATAGACCACCAGGTACGAAAAGGTCAGAACGATTCCTAGTGGGCCACCGAACTTTGCCAATGCCAGGAGAACAGTCGCCATTATTAGCGGCTAGCGTTAACGCTCATCCGCAGATGCCGACCCAGCCGCAGGCGCTGCAGAAGTCGCAGCCGTCCTTGCGGATGACGGTGTCGTTGCCGCACTCCTTGCAGCGCGCGCCGCGCATGACCGCGGGCTCGTTCGCCGCGCGCGGGCGTTCGAGCACGCCCATCTCGCGCGTCGGATAGCCGCGCTCGTCGAGCACGCCCAGCATCGCGTAGCGATGGATCACGAGCCGCGCGAGGTAGGCGACCGTCGAGGGCCAGTTCTCCTGGCGCCGCTCGCCGGGCACGAACGCCATGAAGTCGCCGAGCGGCTCGGAGTAGTCGAGGAGCTTGCGCAGCTTCATCCCGATCCACGCGGGATCGACGACGCGCATGTCGAGCGAAAGGATGCGCGTGAGGCCGTCGAGCCCGCGCGGGTAGTGGCCCGAGAGCCAGATCGAATACGGGCGAGTCGTGCCGTCGGGAAGATGGATCTCCTTGAGGCCCAGCACGAACTCGTCGCCGGACGCGGGATTCGCGACGTCGACCGTCCACGAGAGCGTGCCCTCGGTACCGGTGCGCGGCTCTTCCACGCTGAACATGTGGTCGACCACGGGCGTGTGCGAGGGCGAATCGAGCGCGCGCAATTGCTCGCAGCGCCAGCGCACGACCTGCGCGACTGCGGAGACCACGCTCGGCGCGCGCCTCATCTCGCCGTGCGGCGGGAAGCGCATGTCGAAGGCGTCATCGCCCACCGTGCTGGCGAGCACGTCGAGCTTCATCCTGAGCCACGCGCGATCGTCGGCGCGCATGTCCATCGAGAGCGTTTTCGCGACCGCGCCGAGTCCTCTGGGCTGCTCCGCTCCGTTCACCCAGACCTCAAAGGGGAACTTGCGGCCGTCCTCCTCGACATGGCCGACAAAGAGCGCGAAGCGTCCCGACGGCGACTCGATCATGTACGTCCACGCGAGGTTGCCCTGCGGAAGCTCCGGGCGACCGGGCCAGCGCAGGCTCGCGAGCACCGGCTGCGGCAGCGTGTTGATCGCCAGGCGCCGATTCGCTCCCTCGCCCACCGCCTCGTCGGTCGCGCGCGCGTTGTCCGGCGTGAGCACCGCGCCGAGAACCTTGTTCGGCCGGTACGTCGCCAGCCCCTTCAGCCCCGACTTCCACGCCTTCATATAAAGGTCTTCGAAGTCGGCGTACGGATAGTCCTCGGCGACGTTCACGGTCTTGGAGATGCTGGTGTCGATGAGGGGCGCGACCGCGGCGACCATCGCCTGGTGCGCGCCGGCGGAGATCTCGAGTGCGGTGACGAAGTAGCCCGGGAGCTTCGCATCCTCGCCGAACATGTGGCGATAGAGGCGCCACGCGTGGTCCTCGACGCGGAATTCCTTGTGCGTGCCGTCCGCCATGCGCTTCTTGCGCGTGTACGTCCACGAGAACGGCGGCTCGATGCCGTTGGAGGCGTTGTCGGCGAAGGCGAGGCTGATGGTGCCCGTGGGCGCAATCGCCATCAGGTGCGAGTTGCGGATGCCGTGTTTGCGGATCTGGTCCTTGATCTCGTTCGGCAGGCGCGAGGCGAAGTTGCCGCCGGAAAGATAAAGGTCGGCGTTGAACATCGGGAACGCGCCGCGTTCTTTCGCGAGCTCGATGGAAGCGAGATATGCGCGATCGCGCATGAACTCGGTGATGCGCGCCGCCATCGCGCGCGCATCGGCGGTGTCGTAGCGCAAGCGAAGCATCGCGAGCGCATCGCCCAATCCCGTGTAGCCGAGCCCAACGCGACGCTTCGCCCTCGATTCCGCGTCCTGCAGTTGCAGCGGCCATGGCGTGACCGTCAGCACGTCGTCGAGAATGCGGACCGCGGTGGCGACGATCGGCGCGAACGCGTCGAAATCGAAGCGCGCTTTCTCGCTGAAGGGATCGCGCACGAATCGCGTCAGATCGATGGATCCGAGGCAGCAGCAACCGTATGACGGAAGAAACTCCTCCGCGCATGGGTTACTGGCTTCCAGGGTTTCGCAGTAATAGAGGTTGTTGTCGCGATTCACGCGATCGAGGAAGAGCACCCCCGGCTCGGCGTGGTCATACGTCGAGCGCATTACCTGGTCCCACAGCTCGCGCGCGCGGATCTTGCGATACACCCACGATCCATCGCCGCGCTGGTACGCGCCCGCCTCGATCACGTCGCGCGCGGGCTCGGCCTTGTGCACCAGCTCGATCTCGCCGCCGGACTCCACGGCCTGCATGAACGCATCGGTCACACCGACGGAGATGTTGAAGTTGGTGAGGTCGCCGGAATCCTTGGCGTGCACGAATCTCTCGATGTCCGGATGGTCGCAGCGCAGCACTCCCATCTGCGCCCCGCGCCGCGCGCCGGCCGATTCCACCGTCTCGCACGACTGGTCGAAGACGCGCATGTACGAGACCGGGCCGGAGGCGCGCGAGTTGGTGCCGCGCACGAGCGCGCCTTCGGGACGGATGGAAGAAAAGTCGTAGCCGACGCCGCCGCCGCGGCGCATGGTCTCGGCCGCTTGCGCGAGCGCCGTATAGATGCCTGGCTTCCCGTCGACAACTTCGGTAATGGAGTCGCCGACGGCCTGAACAAAGCAATTGATAAGCGTCGCAGTCAGCGAGGTCCCGGCCGCCGAATTGATCCGACCCGCGGGAATGAAGCCGTGTTCCTGCGCCTCAAGGAACTTCGCTTGCCAGTGGGCGCGCTTTGCTTCCGGCTCCACCGCCGCTAATGCGTGCGCGACGCGCGCGCGCACATCACTGGCGGTGGACTCCGCCCCCTTGGCGTACTTTTCCAGCAGCACCTCGCGCGAGATCGGCTGCGGCGGCAGGCTTTCGCGTGTGGCGCTGCGTCCTGTCGGTTCGAGCTTTTGTGCCATATGATGTTCATCCATTTTGCGCCATTTCCCGCGCGCAAACCTGCAAACTGCGGAGACCTTGATGCAGATCGCGACGCTCGCCGGCGGATGCTTTTGGTGCCTCGAAGCCGTCTTCAACGACCTCGACGGCGTCGGGTCGGTCGTGTCCGGATACATGGGGGGCAAGACCGAGAATCCAACCTACGAAGACGTGTGCAGCGGAAACACCGGCCACGCGGAAGTCGTGCAGGTCGCCTTCGACCCCGCGGCCCTCGGCTACGAGGACCTGCTCGGCGTCTTCTTCGCGATCCACGATCCGACGACGCTCAACCGCCAGGGCAACGACGTCGGCACGCAATACCGCTCGGCGATCTTCTATCACTCATCCGACCAGAAAAAGACCGCCGATGCCGTGATGGCGCGGCTCGCAAGCGAGAAGATCTTCGGCGACCGGAAGATCGTCACGGAGCTCGTGCCGGCGGCGACGTTCTATCCCGCCGAGGCCTACCACCAGCGCTACTTCGAGCGGGTCGGCGGGGCCAATCCGTACTGCACCTACGTGATCGAGCCCAAGGTCGCCAAGTTCCGCAAGCACTACCTGGACCGGTTGAAGCGCGCGGTGAAAGAGGCACAATAGAGAGCAAGTACGGCATCGGGGAGAGGCCATGGGCATCAAGGACTGGTTCGGCGGCGACAAGAAGAAGGCGGCGCTGCGCGACAAGGTGAAGGAAGCCGTTTCCGACGGGCGGCTCGATTCGGACGACCTCAAGCAGATCGAGGAGGCGCGGCGCAGCCTCGACGTGACGCCGGCGGCCGACGACAAGACGGTGTTCCGGCGCGAGATCTACAACGAGGCGGTCCAGGCCGCGCGCCAGGACGGGAAGATCACCGCCACCGACGCGCACGAGCTCGCGAAGATCCAGAAATTCCTGGGACTGCGCGACGACCAGGTCGAGAAGACCAAGTGGGACCTCGCGCGGCTGCGCACGCTCACCGAGATCCGCAGCGGCAACCTGCCGACGGTGGCCGCGACCAACGTGGCGCTGCGCGGCGTCGCGCTCGAGGCCGAGGAGGTCGTGCACTACAACATCGCCGTCGAGCTCTTCAACCTCGTCAACACGCGCAACAACGACGGCATCCAGATGGTGTGGCACGGCAAGTACGCCGAGGACACGGTGGGCGGGCACGGGCTGCCGCAGGAAGGCGCGAAGCCGATCGGCGATGCGACGCTGCTCATCACCAACCAGCGGATCGTGCTCAAGACCGCCGACGGCCGCAATGCCTCGTTCAAGTACGGGCCGCAGGCGCACATCTACGCATACGGCGACGGGATCCGCCTCGAGAAGCCCGGCGGCAACTGGACGCTGCGCTACAAGTCGCGCGGCGAGGAGACCGGCGAGATCGTCGCCGCGCTCCTCGGGATGGTGATGCGCTGAGCGTTACTGCGCCGTGGGCGCGGTCTTGGAGTTGATGAGCTCGGCGTAGTTGAACATCGGCAGCGGCGGCGGCAGCTTCAGCGCCTCGGCGACGTCCATGTTCACCTGCAGCGCGAAGCGCGACAGCGTTTCCACCGGGATCTTGCTCGCCGGCACCCTGTTCACCAGGATCTGCTCGGCCTTGAACGCGGTGAACTGCCCGATGGAGTGGTAGCGGCTCACGAGCCCGGTGAGCGCGCCGGTCTCCATCAGCTGCTCGGTCGACGCGAAGGTCGGCAGGCCCACCTGCATCGCCGCCGGGATGATGATCGCCTTCGTCTGGGTGCCGAGGTACGAATCGGGCGGCAGGTACAGCCATTCGACGTTCTGCTGCTTCAGCTCCCTCACCATGTCGGCCGCGCTCTCGGAGGTGACGCGCTTGTTGGCGTCGAGCTTGAACGGCCGCGCGACGACGGTGAAGCCGAGGCGCCTGGAAACCTCGCGCACTTCCTCGACCACGACGACGGAGTTCTGCTCGGTCGGCGTGTAGATCATCCCGATCGACTTGAACGGCCGGTAGGAGGCCATCGCGCGGACCTGCGTCTCGGTCGGCGCGACGTGATAGACGCCGGTCACGTTGCGGCTGGGGTTCTTGAGATCGCGCACGATCTTCGCGAGCACGGGCGCGGCGACGAGCGTGAACACGACCGGGATATCGGCGATCTGCGTCTGCGGATCGTAGTTGTCGTACGTGCCGACGACGCCGAGCGTGACCGACGTGCCCCAGGTGTAAATGAGGTCAGGCCGCGTGCGCCGGATCTCGTCGAGGAAGCCCGGCATGCGGCTCGCGTCCCGGTTGAGGTCGCGGAAAGTGATCTGCACCGGGATGCGGCGCGCGGCGAAGTAGTCCTGGAAACCGCGCTCGACGTCGGTCATGCCGCGGAACGTGATCGCGTAGATGCGGTACGGGCGCGTGGGGAGCTGCGCGTTGACGTCGGCCGCGAGCATGGCGGCGGCGGCGAGGAAGGCGATGAGGATGCGCGTCATGGCTGGCTCAGGCCGTGGCCGGTTCCCAGTCGGCGCCGCGCGTGGCCACGGTGAACGCGATGCCGCAGAAGAGCACGAAGGCCGAGAGCGCGACGAACGCGCCCTGGTAGCCCCAGAAGATCACGAGGATGCTCGCGATGAGCGGCCCCATCGCGTTGCCGAGGCGCTCGAGCAGGCGATAGACGCCGTACACGGCGTCGTGGCCGTAGATGCGGATCTCGTCGACGCAGTGCTCGGCCACGAGCGCGCTCTGCGCGGCGATCGAGAGCGCCTGCCCGAGGCCGAGCAGGAACACGACGCCGAAGAGCACGAGGAAGCTGTCCGAGAGGAGCAGCAGCAGGCCCGAGAGCCCCGAGATCACGAGGCCGATGGAGACGTAGCGGTCGCGCCGCAGCGTCGCGTCCGAGAGGCTCGCCGAGAGCGGCACGATGAGCACCATCATCACCGCGTACACCATGAGCATGCGTCCCGCCATGGCGGAGGTGTTGCCGATGGAGACGATGTACAGCGGCACGAGGTAGAAGCAAACGCCGGTGAGGATGATCTTCGCCGGCATCGCGGCGAGACCGGTGAGCGTCATGAAGCGCCGGTTCACCAGGAGGGCCATGATCTCGCGCATGCGCGGACCGCGCGCGGGCCGCGCGACCGGGGCGGTCGTCGGCTTCGCCTCGACCGCCGGCAGGCGCGCGATGGCGAGGATCGAGACCAGCGACATGATCGCCGAGACGCCGAAGGACGCCCGGAAGCCGATGTTGTCGGCGAGGATGCCGCCGATGGACGGACCGCAGACCGTCGCCACCATGATGGCGCCGATGAAGAGCGCGAAGCCCTGCGCGCGGTTCTGCTGCCCGGTGCGGTCGAGCACGTAGCCCTGCGCGGCGACGAACACCATCGCGTAGCCGAGCGCGCAGAGCGAGCGCCACACCAGCAGGTCGTAGAGGTTGTACGCGAGCGCCGTGCCGGTGAAGCCGACGGTGGCGATGATCGCGCCCACGAGCATCGCCTTGCGGCGCCCGACGCGCTCGCTCCAGCTGCCGAGGTACGGCTGCCCGAGCGCGACGATGAGCATGAAGAGCATGATCGGCAGCCCGATCACGACCTGGGGCGAGATCCCGGGGATCGCCACCAGGAGCTGGTTCACGTAGCTCGGCAGGTACGAGCGCGTGAGCTCTTCGGCGAGGATGAAGGCGAAGAGCGGCGCGCGGATCCGGTTCAGGTTCATCTCGTCGGTGTCGACCTCGCCCTGCGCCGCGCCGAAGCGGAAGCGCTTGGCGATGTTCTCGAGCGCCTGCTGCGCGGGCTTGAGCACGTCGCGCCGCGTGCCGCTCGCGGTGCGCAGCTTGTCCTGCAATTCGCCCACGAGGAACTCGTAGCGCACGTTGAGGTGGTCGATCGCCGAGTCGATGCGGCGCAGGAGCCGCCCGATCTCGTCGTTGGCGCGCACGCGCGCCGTCGCCGTGAAATTCCCCGAGCGCATGCGCTCGACCTGGCGCGCGAATTCGCCCAGGCCGGAGGCGAGGCGCGCGCCCGCCATGAAATTGAGGAGCTCGAGCGTGAAGAAGAGCGACACCACCAGCACGACCACGACGTCGAGCAGCACCTCGAAGAGCACGTGGTCGACGAAGGTCGCGTCGATGCCGATGTGCAGCAGCCCCAGCGGCTTGGTCTCGCTCGCGATCGGCACCGTCACGACGTATTGCGGGCCGACGCGCGCCGCCTTCCACATCTCGCCCGACTCGTAGGCGGTCTGCAGCACGACGGGGCTCCTGAAGTGGGAGCGCGCCCCGATCGGCTCGTTGCCGCGCGAGTAGAGCACGTTGCCGTCGGTGTTGGTGATCGCCATGTAGGTGAACTCGGGGTTCTCCTCGATCACCTCGGCGAAGGTCTGCTCCACGCCGTAGAGCGCGTCGAACTCGATGCCGTAGCTCACGGCCTTCAGCACCAGCGCGCGCACCGAGGCGCCGACGGTGGCGGCCTTCTGCTCGGTCTCCGGCACGAGCTCGCGATCGAACACGCGGTGCGAGAAGTACGACACCGCGGCGAGCGCGATCACGACGCACACCATGATGACGCCGGCGAGCCGCCAGTAAACGCGCCAGAGATAATTCTTCTCGAGCATGCGCTAGGCCACCGAGTCCAGCTTGGCGCGCAGGTCGTCGAGGGCGAGGTTCGCGTCGCGCAGCGACGAGCGCAGGTTGCCGATGGCGGCGTCGAAGGCCGACCCCGTGAGGGGCGGAGCCTCGGCGCGATCCTCGAGGTGGCTCGCGGCGCGCTCGAGCGAGCGCAGGTCGCGCTCGAATCGCCGGATGACGACGATCAACGCGAGCGGAGCCACCAGCGCGATGGCGACGAACGAGACGATCGCCGCCACCATGATCTCGCGTCCGGCGACGTGCGCGGCGCGATCGACCTCGTCGGCGGAGTAGCGCAAGCCGAGGAAGCCCACGGTGAGGTCGAAGTTGTTCTTGAGCGAGATGCCGGCGACGTTCTCGTTGGGCGCTTCCACCGACCACTCGGTGGTGCGCGAGCGCTGCGCGGCGTCGAGCCACTCCTTGGGCACGCGCTCGCCGACACGCACGCGGTCGGTGCTGTAGATGATCTGCCCGCTGTGGTCGAAGACGTCGATGCCGCGCACCATGCGGTCGGCGGCGCGCTCGCGCGCGAGCAGCGCGTTCATGTTGGCGAGCTCGAGGAACTGCAAGCCGACCGAGAGCGACGCCTGGACGCTGTTCTCGATGTTGCGCCCGATGACGAGCACGCGCGACTTCACGATGCCGCTGATCGTGCTCTTGTACTTGAAGTAATTGAGGAAGGCCGCCATGCCGACGGCGAAGAAGCTCACCACCAGCGCGACGGTGATGAATCGGACGCGAATCGTCCCCAACGGATTCCCCCCGGGCAACTTTTGGCGAATGGTACCACGGGGCCTTGAAATCCACATCAGGTATTTTTCGTAAGTTCTTGGATTGCGGGGCTTTTATGCCCCGCTTGACGGGTCTTTGTGTTACGTTTGCAATCGCTGACTGGACTCGGTCGGGGAGCCGGGGCGCATGGACGAAGAGAAGACGAACCTGTTGCGCGAGCCGAGGGGCGCCGGGCCGCACGAAGCGAGTGGCGGGGACGCGACCGGCCCGGGCGCGCGGGACACGGCGGCGGCCGCGCTGCCGGTCGGCTATCGCCTGTTCGAATACCGCATCGACACCGTGCTCGGCCAGGGCGGCTTCGGCATCGCCTACAAGGCGACCGACGTGAACCTCGCC
>JACXTT010009957.1_pt1 | contig 12908 bp, 6 predicted proteins | sample 9270951 | NCBI WGS metagenome assembly JACXTT01 (sample SAMN15532306, study PRJNA645909) | rock metagenome | isolation source: weathered quartz diorite | place: Puerto Rico | collected 2017-06-21 | reverse complement strand
GGCGTGTGCTCGTCGCGGGCGCCGGGCTCTCGGTACCGAACAACCGCGCTGGGCCGGGCGCGCTGTACGCCGACGCCGTGCTCCTACGCGGCTCGTCGGTGGGCGCCGTGTACACGAACAAGCTCATCGAGAAGGCCAAGCCGACCCACGGTGCTGTCGCGCCGTTCGACGCCGCCTCGATGCCGGCGCTCCCCGCGGCCGGTGCGGTCTCGCCTGGAAGTGGCGCCCTCTCGGTCCCCAAGGGGACCACGCTTGTCCTCGCCGCCGGCGCGAAGGGCGACGTGTCCATCGGACAGAACGCGGTCCTGCGACTCTCGGGTGGCGTGTATCCGTTCGCGTCGCTGACGCTCAAGCCGAACGCTCGTCTCGAGGCAGCGGGCGCGACCGAGGTCCGCATCGTCGGCCGCCTCGACGCCGCGCCGAACAGCTACTTCGGCCCGGCGCAGGGCTCGGGTCTCACGGCCAAGGGCCTGCGCATCGAGGTCAACGGCTCGAACTGCGGCGCAACGGTCGGCAGCAAGCCCGCGGCGTGCTCGCTCGGGCCGAACGCGACCGTTCGCGCGCTGGTCCTCGTCCCGAACGGCACGCTCGATCTCGGGCAAAACTCCGCGGTGCAGGGCGCGCTCTTCGGACACGCGGTGCACGTCGAAGAGAACACGACGGTCGCTTTCGAGGACGGCTTTACCGCCGCAGGCTGCCCCGCGTCGTGCGACGACGGCAACGCCTGCACCGTCGACAGCTGCCAAAACAACGCGTGCACGCACGCCCCGGCGCCGAACGGCACGTCGTGCAACGACAACAACGCATGCACCCAGCACGACTCTTGCCAGGCGGGCGCTTGCGTGGGCGCCAGCCCGGTCACGTGCACGGCGTCGGACCAGTGCCACAACGCCGGCAGCTGTGATCCATTGTCGGGCACCTGCTCCAACCCGGAGAAGGCTAATGGATCGTCTTGCTCGGACGGCAACGCGTGCACGAAGAGCGACTCGTGCCAAGCGGGCAGCTGCGTTGGCTCGAACCCCGTAACCTGCACCGCGCTCGACCAGTGCCACGACCCCGGGACGTGCGACACCGCGACCGGCGTTTGCACAAACCCCGCCAAGTCGAACGGAAGCACTTGCGACGACGGCAATGCCTGCACGCAGACCGACACCTGCCAGGCCGGAACGTGCAGTGGCACGAATCCCGTCGTGTGCACGGCCACCGACCAATGCCACTCCGCGGGCACCTGCGACTCGGCGACCGGGCTGTGCTCGAACCCCACGAAGCCCAACGGCGCGGCCTGTTCGGACGGCAATGCCTGCACGCAGACCGACACCTGCCAGGCGGGAAGCTGCACTGGGGCGAGCCCGGTCCAATGCACGACGCTCGATCAGTGCCACGACCCCGGGACGTGCGACACCGCGACCGGCGTCTGCTCCAACCCGACCAAGAGCGACGGGGCAAATTGCAGCGACGGCAACGCGTGTACCCAGAGTGATTCTTGCCAGGCGGGGGCATGCGTCGGCGCGAGCCCGGTCACCTGTACCGCGTCGGACCAGTGCCACGATGCGGGGACGTGCGATCCGGCCACCGGCACCTGCTCGAATCCCGCGAAAGTCGACGGCGCGTCTTGCAGCGATGGAAACGCCTGCACGCAAACCGACAAGTGCGTGGGGGGCATGTGCACTGGCTCGAGCCCCGTCATTTGCTCCGCGCTCGATCCATGCCACGACGCGGGCAGCTGCGATCCAGCAACAGGTTCATGCTCGAACCCCGCCAAGTCGGATGGCACAGCGTGCACGGACGACAACGCGTGCACGACGAGTGACTCGTGCCAGGCGGGCACATGCGTGGGCGCGAGCCCGGTCGCGTGCACGGCGAAGGACAGCTGCCACGACGCCGGCAGCTGTGATCCCGCGACAGGTCTATGCTCGAACCCGGCCAAGACCGATGGCGCCGCCTGCAGCGATAACCTCTGCCTCGCTGGCCAAACCTGCACCGCCGGCGTGTGCGGCGGCGGCAGCCCCGTCAGCGCCGACGACGGCGTCGCCTGCACCATCGACAGCTGCGATCCGCAAACCGGCGTCAAGCACCGCGCCTGCTCGGCACTCGACCGCACCGTCGCGACAACGCTTTACGAGGCGACGAAGTTCCTCTTCACCGGGAGCGATCCCGTTCAGACCGGCGTGGCATCGGGAACCATCGATCCACTGCGCATCGTCGTGCTCCGCGGCAAGGCGAAGACGACCGCCGGCGCCGCGCTCGCGGGCGTGACGGTAACGGTCGCCAAGCTCAACGCGACGGCGGCGGACTTCGGCCAGACGCAGACGGCCGCGGACGGCATCTTCACCATGGCGGCGAACGGCGGCGGCGCGCTCATCGTTCGCTACGGTAAATCCGGCTACCTCGACGTGCAGCGCCAGCTCGACGTGCCGTGGCAGGACTACGTCGAGCTCCCCGACGTAGTCCTGACGCCGGCGGACATCGCCTCCACCGTCGTCAACCTCCCCAATTCGTCGCTTCAGGTTCATCGCGGCAGCGTCGTGACCGACGCCGACGGAGGCCGCCGCGCGACGCTCATGATCCAACCCGGGACGACCGCGCAGATGATCTTCCCGGACGAGAGCGGCCAGTCGATCAGCACGATGACCGTGCGTGCCACCGAGTTCACGGTCGGCTCGCCGGGGCCCGAAGCGATGCCGCAGCGGCTTCCACCGACGAGCGGCTACACCTACGCCGTGGAGATGAACGCCGATGAAGCCGTCGCCGCGGGCGCGAAAAGCGTCACCTTCAATCAGCCGCTCGCGTTTTACCTCGAGAACTTCCTCGGCATGCCCGTCGGTCTCGACGTGCCGCTCGGCTCCTACGGCCGGAGCGGCGGCTGCTGGAAGGCCGAGAAAAATGGCCGGGTCGTGAAGATCCTGGCGATTCAGGGCGGCGCGGCCGTTCTCGACACGGATGGGGACGGTCAACCGGAGAGCGCCGCAACGTTGACCGCAATGGGCGTGACCTCCGAGGAGCTCACAAAGCTCGCCGAGCTCTACCCGGCCGGGCAAACGCTCTGGCGCGTGCCGGTGAGCCACTTCACCAATCCGCAGGACATGAACTTCCCCCACAAGTGCTCGGGGCCGTGCCCCAATCCGCCGGGCGGCGGCGGTGGCCCCGGGCCTGGACCAGGCGGCGGAGGCGGTCCCGGGCCGGGTCCTGGACCCGGCGGCAATTGCCAAGACGATAAGTCGAGTACTGTCTATTGCCAAAGCCAGACGCTCGCCGAGTCGGCGCCCGTCGTCGGCACGCCGTATACCCTCCATTATGCGAGTAACCGCGTCGCGGGCAGTTCGAGCAGCTTCCGCGATTCGGTCCCGCTCACGACCGCCGACGTGCCGGCCACGCTCGCGCAAATCGATTTCGTCGCCGACATCGCCGGGCGCCATGTCGAGCAGAGCTACGTGTGCCCGGCCGAGTGCCCGCCGAACAAGAGCTACGACTTCAGCTGGGACGGTAAGGACGTGTTCGGCCGCGCCTTGCAAGGCGCGCAGCGCGCGGTCTTCCGCGTGCGCTACTTCTACGACGCCGTCTACACCGTGCCGCCGCCCTCGCTCGCCGCGTCCTTCGCGGCCGCCGGCCTCGAAACGACGAACATCCCGTCGCGCACGCACATCCTCAAAGAGACGACGACCGAGCGCATGCTCGGCGGCTGGAACGAGCTCGCCGCGGGGCTCGGCGCCTGGTCGCTCGACGTCCATCACGAATACGATCCGGTCGGCAAGGTGCTGCACCTCGGCAGTGGCCAGGAGCGGCGCGTCGACACGATGAGCGCCACGGTGCACACCGTCGCGAGCGGCCTCGCGTCGCCCGAAGGCATCGAGGTCGCGCCCGACGGCGCCGTCTACTTTGCGGAGGCGTCGGGGCCGCTCGTCCGCCGGGTCAACAGCGACGGCAGCATCACGACCGTCGCGGGCGGCGGGGCAGTCTTGGGCGACGGCGGCCCGGCCACTCAGGCGCAGCTGACGACGCCGCTCGACGTGGCCATCGCGCCCGACGGCACGGTGTGCATCGCCGACGGCAACCACTACCGCATCCGCTGCATCGACAAGGACACGGGTGTCATCACCACGCGCGCCGGCACCGGGCAACCCGGTTACTCGGGCGACGGCGGCCCCGCGACGCAAGCCATGATCGAGCAGCCGCTCGGCCTCGCGTTTGGCCCGGACTGCGGGCTCTACGTCACGGGCGGCGTGCACGTGCGGCGCATCGGCCCGGACGGGATCATCACGACGGTGGCCGGCTCGGGCGACGGCAACGACTTGCCCCTTCCGCGGCGGGCGACGAAAGCCTACATCAACCAGCCCTATGGATTGGCCTTTAGCCCGGATGGGAGTCTCTATATTTCCGACTTCGGGTTCAATCAGATCTACCGGCTTGGCACGGACGGCGTCTTGTCGGTTGCCGCGGGGACGGGCTCGCCCGGCGCTTCGGGCGATGGCGGACCGGCGACGCAAGCCACGCTCTCCAACGTGCGCCACCTCGTCGCCGGCGCCGACGGCAGCCTCTACGCCGCGGTCGGCGCGGTGGGCTCGCCGCCGCCGTCGGTCGCCGGCGTTCGGCGCATCGGCCCCGATGGCGTCATCACCAAAGTGGCGGGCGCCTACGTGCCGGCGTGCTGGAACGCGCAAGTCTATTGTGGCGAGGACGGCCCCGCCGCGGCCGCGCAGTTCATGGTCATTACCGGAGTCGCGCTCGGGGCGTCCGGCCAGGGCGCCGCGCTTTACCTCGCTGACCACACCACGGGTCGCATCCTGCGTGTGAAGCCGCCCTTACCCGGCGTGGCCATCGGCAACCTCTCGGTTCCATCGGAAGACGGCTCGGAGCTCTTCGTCTTCAATGGTTCGGGTCGACATGTGGAGACGCGCGACACGGTGGTCGGCGCCGCGCTCTATCTATTTGGCTACGACACCGAGGGCCGGCTCGCGTCGGTCACCGACGTGAGTGGCCTCGTCACGACCATCCAGCACGACGGCGCGGGAAATCCGACCAAGATCGTAGGCCCCTACGGCCAAATCACGACGCTCGGCGTCGATGCCAACGGCTACCTCGCGCAGATCACCAATCCCGCATCGGAGTCCTTTGACATCACGTACACCGCGGGCGGACTCCTCGCCGACTTCACCGATCCGCGGGGCTTCACCACGCAGCACGCGTACGACCCGGCTTCGGGTCGCTTCGTGAAATCGACGGATCCGCTCGGCGCGATACGGACGTACGCGCGCACCGATACCGCCACCGGCCACCTCGTGAAGAAGACGAGCGCGAAAGGGCTCGTCACGACCTACGACTCGGAGCTGGGCGCCGACGGCGCGTGGATCTTCACGAACACCTTCCCCTCGGGCCTCGTCGCGACGCAGAGCATTGCCACCGACGGCACGACGACGACGAAGCTGCCCGATGGCACGACCATCACCACCGTCGCGGCCCCGGATCCGCGCTTCGGCGAGCTTGCGCCGACGACGAGCACGACGACCAAGACGCCGCTCGGGCTCACGCAGAAGATCACGACCGAGCGGCTCGTGACCCTCTCGAACCCCGATGATCCGCTGCATCCAGCGACCATCACCGAGAAGACGAGCATCAACGGCAAGACCACCGTGCGAAACTTCGACGCCACGACGAAGGTCTGGACGCTCACGACCCCAGTGGGCCGAACCTCGACCACGACGATCGACGCGCTCGCGCGCACGACGCAATCGGCCACCTCGGGCCTCACGGCCGTGGGCTTCAGCTACGACAGCCAGGGTCGGCTCTCCACGACGACTCAGGGCGCGCGGCAATCGACGCTCGGCTACGACGCCGCCGGCTGGCTCGCCACGGCCACCGATCCGCTGACGCAAACCGTGACCTTCAGCCGCGACGCCGCGGGCCGCATCGTGGCCACCGAGCGTCCGGACGCGCAGATCATCGGCCAAGGCTACGACAAGAACGGTAACGTCACCTCGGTGGCGCCGCCCGGTCGGCCGGTGCACGCCCTCGCCTACGACAAAGTAAACTTGCTCGCCGACTACCTGCCGCCGGACGCGGGCTTTTCCCCGCGCGATACGCAGTGGTCCTACGACGGCGATCGCGAGCTCACGGCGATGCTCCGCCCGGACGGCCAGAGCCTCGGCTACGGCTACGACGCGGCCGGCCGGCTCGCGTCGCTCACCGCGCCCACCGAAACGCGCACGTACGCCTACTCCGCGACGACCGGCAAACTTCTCAGCATCGCGACGCCCGCGGTCACGCTGAGCTACACTTACGACGGTAGCCTCATGACCGGCATGACCTGGAGCGGCGCCGTGAACGGCAGCGTCGAATTCAGCTACGACGACGACTTCCGCGTCTTCGTCGAGAAGATCGACGCGGGCGGTCCCGTCAGCATCCAGTACGACCTCGACAGCCTCGTGAGCCAGGCCGGCGATCTCGGCGTGGCGCGCTCGAGCCAGAACACGCTCATCACCGGCACGACGCTCGACCAGCTGACCGACGCCTACAGCTACTCCGGCTTCGGCGAGCTCGCGTCGTACGAAGCCAGCTTCGCCGGCAACGCCCTCTACAAGATGGTGTTCGAGCGCGACGCCCTCGGGCGCATCACGAAGAAGACGGAGACCATCGGCGCGACGACCACCATCTTCGAGTACGCTTACGACCTCGCCGGCCGATTGAAGCAAGTCAAGGAGAACGGCGTCGTCGCCCGAACCTATGGCTATGACGCCAACGGCAACCGCCTGAGCAAAACCGACTTCGCGGGAACCACGGCCGGCAGCTACGACGATCAGGATCGCCTGCTCGTTTACGGCGCGCTCACCTTCACCTACACGAAGGCTGGTGACCTGAGCAGCAAGTACGACAGCGCCACGAATCAGACCACCACCTACGCCTATGACGTCTTCGGCAACCTTTCGACCGTGACCCTGTCGAACGGCGACCTCATCGAGTACCTCGCCGACCCCGAAAACCGCCGCATCCAAAAGAAGAAGAACGGCGCGGTGGAAAAGTCCTGGCTCTACAAGGACGACCTCCGCCCCATCGCCGAGCTCGACGCCGCGGGCAACGTAGTGTCGCGCTTCGTGTACGCTTTGGGTAAGAACATCCCCGACTACATGATCAATGCCGGCGTGAAGTACCGGCTCGTCACGGACCAACTCGGTACGGTGCGGCTCGTCGTCAACGCGGCCTCGGGCGCCGTGGCGCAGCGGCTCGACTACAACGAGTTTGGCGTCGTCACAAGCGACACGAGCCCGGGCTTCCAACCCTTCGGCTTCGCGGGCGGGCTGCACGACTCGGATACGGGGCTGGTGCGCTTCGGCGCGCGGGACTACGACGCCATGACCGGCCGGTGGACGGCAAAGGATCCGATCTACTTCGGTGGGGGCCTGAATCTGTACGCTTACGTCGGCGGCGAGCCGGTCAACCGGCGCGATCCTAGAGGCCGATGGTGGTTGGAGCTCTTGGCGCATGCACTGGGTGAGCTTCTCGCCAGTGGCATGGCTCCGCCAACACCGCAACCCGGCGGGCCCGGTCAAGGCGCCGAAGGGAATGGGCCTGGGGTTCCGCCGCCGGCTCCCGAACCGCCTCCCGCACCCGAACCTGGCCCGATGTGCGACCCGTCGTCTCAGCCGTTGCCTCCTCCGTGCCCGGGAGCACCGCTGGACCACGTAATCACCTGCGGCATCTTGTGCCTGAAGTCATGGAACCGACACAAATGCATGGTGCAATGCTGTGGAAGCAACAACTAGCTCGGTTCGAGACGAATCATGAAGCGATCTCGCTCGAGATCGGACGAGCTCGCGGATGCCGAAGCTCGGCTTGGCCAGCTCGTCCGCACCTCTGGCTCCGTTGCATCGGCGGAAACCGCTGACGATCTGTTCCTTATCTCGGACGACAAGGACACTGCCCGAGCGGTAGGGACGTTAGAGCGTTTGGCCGCCTCAGCGAGCGACACATCCGTCACGCTCGCATTGCTTTGCCTTTCATTCGAGGTGCGGGCCGATCGGGAATATTGGCATCGGTTCACACCTGCCGCTGAATTGGCGCAACGGACTGTGCGGCGCTCTCCCCCCAGTGAGCAAACGGGTCTCTTGCGAGGGCTCGTTGTGCTCGCCCGCGCCGGTCATGCTGGGCACGCGGGTGACACGAAACGTGCGGAGGACATCCTCCGCCGCCTTGCCGCTCGTTCGGCCGGATACACGCGCCACACGGCTTTGACAAACCTAGGCCTGATTCAGTGCTCGCGCGGCAGCCTCGAGGCTGCGGAACAAAACCTCGTGAAGTCCCTCGAGGTCGAGGCCGATCGCGCGGTGATCCTGCGCGGCTTTTCGCGCCGACTCTTCGACAGGCTGCAGGCACTCACCAACCTGAGCGACTCCACCATCAAATTCTGCAGGCAACGTTTTGGGATGGCACCCGGCATATGAAACGATCGCCGATGAACTCGACCGGCATCCGCCGCGCCGAGCTCGCGGCGCTGCAAGCAACCGACCTCGACCACGCCCGCGGCACGCTCACCGTGCGGCTCGGAAAACGCCGCAAAGATCGCACCGTGCCCATCGGCGACCGCGCGATTCACTGGATCGACCGCTACGTGCGTGAGGCCCGCGCCGAGCTCGCCGCCAGCGCCGACGAGGGCTTCATCTTCCTGTCGGAACGCGGCGAGCGCCTCGATCCGATGGCGCTCACGATTGCATCGTTATCGCTACCGTCGACGAAGAATTTGGCTCAGGAGGTTAGACGATGTCGAAGCATGCGTCCTAGCCGTCGTGGGCGAGGAGACGGGCCAAAGGATCCTGAAGGCCGCCTCGGAGCGTCCTTAGAAAATCGACTGGATCGCCCTCTGGGAAAGAGTGGGCTCATGCACGACGCCGAAGCGTTGGTGAAGCTCTTGCGTCGTTGAACGGGCGGGGGCGTGTAGAATGGCCGCGTGGCACCCGAGGTCGTGATTCGCATCGTCGTCGGGCTCGGGGCGTGCGCGATCGGCTGCAATTCGTCGGCGGCGCGCTCGTCCACCGGGGCGGGCACGGCTCCCGCGCCGAGCGGCGCTTGCGCGAGCGACGCGGATTGCACGCTGTCGTGCGTCAGCCTCGAATCTTGCTGCTCCAGTCCGTGCGGTTGCGGCATCGCGATGACGACGGCGGAGGCCGCGCACGCGGCCGCCCACTACGGCGCGTGCACGCCGGACGATCGCGCCAAGTGCCCGACGGTCGGCGGCTGCGGGCCGAAGGAGAACGACACCGCGGCGCGCTGCCGCTCGGGGGCATGCGTGGCCGAAACCGTGCCGCTCGCCACACCCTCGGCGACGGCGGCTCCCTCGCCCGACAAGAACCAGGTCGACGTCACGGGCTTTTCGCGCGCCTGCAAGACCGCGGCGGACTGCCGGATCGTCAGCGCTTTCCCCTGCGATCATTGCATCTGCGGCTCGACACCGATCGCCGCGAGCGAGCGGGATCGCTTCGCCGAAGCGGCGCGAAAAATCCGCTGCGACAAGCCGTCCCACAAGGTCTGCAGCGAGTGCCGCAGCTTCGTGCCGACCTGCGACGACGGCGCGTGCGGCGCCAAGCCGGAGTGAGCGCGCCTCGCGGCGTGATTGGCGCGGTTTTGCAAGCGATTGGCGCGCGGCTGCAAGGAGATGAGGCGGGATGCGGCGTATGGAGGAGGGCACCGGGCCACGGGGGCCCAGGCGCTCACGATCCTCGAGGAAAACCATGCGATCCCATCCTTTGTCCGGCCTCGCCGGCGCTACCTTCTTGCTCATCGGCGGCGCGCTCCTGCCCGCCTGCCACGACCGCTCGGCCGACGCGGCGCCCGCCGAGGCCGGCGCGACGGCCGCTGCCGCGAGCAACCAGCCGGCGGGCAAAGTCATCAAGCTCGCCAAGCTCGGCATCGAGGGCTTCGCGGCCGGTATCACGGCCGATCCGTCGTTCACCGACGTGGCCGGCTCCACCATCGTCACCTGCGGCGGGCTGTCGGTGGGCGTGGCCGCGGCGACCGACGGCGATCCCAAGACCATCGCCGCCGCCCAGGACGAGTCGAAGGCGTTCAACCCCAAGAACTTCAAGAGCGAGGCGCTCGCGGACGGCTGGATCGTCACCTACGACAACGTCGGCGGCGGCGGGCCGAACTTCTTCGTCGCCGCCCGGCGCGAGATCGGCGGCCACGCCTACAGCTGCGAGACGATGCTGGCCTCCGCCGAGCAACGCGACAAGGCGGTGGCGTTCTGCAAGACGCTGAAGAGCTCGGGAGCGCCCGCGGCCCAAGCCGGCGCTGCGCCCCAGCCGCCCGCGCGCACGCCGCTCGCGCGTTGCTACATCAAGTTCGCCAACGGCAACGTCGATTGCACCGAGTTCTACGGCAAGGTCGACCCGGGCGAAGAGGCGTCGTGCAAAGAGCTGGGCGGCGCCTTCGACCGCGGTTCGAGCACCTGCCCGCACGACGGCGTGACGGGCCGCTGCGAGTCGGTCGGCCGCGCGGGCGACGGCCCGGCGACGATCGGCTACGCGACCGGCCACGAGGTGAAGGAAGGCTGTCTCATGCGCGGCTTCAACTGGCTGCCGCTCGACGGCAAGACGCCGGCGCGGTGACGCGCCGCAGCTGAGCGGGGCGTGTAGAATGGCGCCGTGCCGGGACGAAAGCTTCCGCCGGAGCCGGCAGGCTCGGAGATCACCCCGCCGGAGGTGTATGCGCGGCGGCGCGAGTTCTTGCGGCAGGCGGGGCTGTTCGCGGCCACGAGCGCGGTCTGGGGCGGGGCCGCGACGTACCTGTCGATGCGCGGCGCGGCCGATCCGCCGCCGGCTCCGCCGAAGCCGCCGCCGCCGATCGTGCGCGACGGCGTCACGATCGATCGGTGGAAGAGCATCGCCAAGAGCAGCTACAGCCGGCCCGCCGCCGAAGCGACGCCGTTCGACTCGGTCACGACCTACAACAACTACTACGAGCTCGGCCTGAGCAAGTCGGATCCGGCCAAGCACGCCGGATCGCTCAAGCCGCGGCCGTGGACCGTGCGCATCGAGGGCGAGGTGCACAAGCCGCAGACCGTCGACATCGACGATCTGCTGGCGCTGTTCCCGTTCGAGGAGCGCGTCTACCGCATGCGCTGCGTCGAGGCGTGGTCGATGGTCATCCCATGGGTCGGTTTTCCTCTGGGCGATCTGCTCAAACGGGTGGAGCCGACCTCCAACGCCAAGTACGTGCGCTTCACCACGCTGAAGGATCCGGAGCAGCTCCCCGGGCAGAAGAACGACGTGCTCGACTGGCCCTACGTCGAGGGGCTGCGGCTCGACGAGGCGATGCACCCGCTCGCGCTCGTCGCCGTGGGCTTGTACGGCGCGCCGCTGCTCGGCCAGAACGGCGCGCCGCTCCGCCTGGTGGTGCCGTGGAAGTACGGCTTCAAGGGCTGCAAGTCGATCGTGGCGATCGAGCTCGTGCGCGAGCAGCCGGCCACGACCTGGGCGAGCGCCGCGCCCGACGAGTACGGCTTCTACGCCAACGTCAACCCGGCGGTCGACCACCCGCGCTGGAGCCAGAAGACCGAGCGGCGCATCGGCCAGCTGTCGCGCAGCGACACCCTGCCGTTCAACGGCTACGGCGAGTGGGTCGCGGATCTCTACCGCGGCCAGGATCTGCGCAGGGACTTCTGATGAAGAAGCTCGATTGGCTGCAGCCGGCGGTGCTGGTGGGCTCGCTCGCGCCGTTCGCGGTGATCGCCGCGCGCGCGGCGACCGGCCGGCTCGGCGCCAATCCGGTGTCGACCGCGCTCAACCAGCTGGGGCTGCTCGCGCTGGTGTTCCTGACCGCGTCGCTCACCTGCACGCCGATCAAGATCGCCACCGGCGCGAAGTGGCCGATCCGCCTGCGCAAGACCCTCGGGCTCGCGGCGTTCTTCTGCGCGCTGGCGCATTTCCTCGTCTACCTCGTGCTCGATCAAGGGTTGGCGATCGGCCAGCTCCTCCGCGACGTCGTCTCGCGGCCGTTCATCGCCGTCGGCTTCACCGCGCTCGTGGCGATGCTGCCGCTGGCGCTCACCTCCACCAAGCGCGCGCTGCAGCGAATGGGCCCGAAGCGCTGGCAGCGCCTGCACCGGCTCGCCTACCTCGCGGGCTGCCTCGCGGTGGTGCACTTCCTCATGCGGGTGAAGGCCGACCTGACCGAGCCGGCGCTCTACGCCGCGGCGCTCACCGCGCTCTTCGGCACGCGCGCCCTCGGCTGGCTCATCGAGCGCCGCCGCACCGCCCGCGCCGCGCTCGAGGACTAGCGCGCTCCCCTCGCCCACTGGCGCCTCGATCGTCCAGGCGACACAAGTCGGGCAAGACGGTTGGTCTCACCCGAGCTGCGTCGCGCCACGCGCGGTGCCTGGACTGCATTCGAGGAGTTGCGCCCTCGCGACACGCTTCCAAGTAAACGTGCGCAGTGGCGGGGGACGAGCCCCCGCCCTACGGATTCCACTGGTCGTTACCACCTGGGTTCGCGCGTTCGCGATGCGCGGTGGAGGGGGCCTGCTCGTGGCACCGATGCCTCCATTTCATGTCCCTCGGCCTGTCCCTGGATCACCGCCCGAACGGGCGACGGGTCCCTTCGGCTCTTACTTCCCGGTCGCCTGTCGCCGGTTCTCTGTCCCACATTTCTCTTCTTGCGCTGCGAGCTAGCGCCGTGGTGCCAGGGGGTTCTTGTGCGGCTCGTGGGGGACGGCTGGGGGGTTTTTGTGCGGCTCCTCGGGGGGGCAGCGCACTTCGCGCGGCGGGGGCGGGTTGCAGTGGATGTCCTTCGGGCAGTCGACGTGCACGTCGTACCAGCACTTGCCGTCGGGGCTGCGGCTCACGAGCTCGCCGGGCGGCGCGTCCGGAAGCGGATCCTTCGGCGGCTCGGCGATCGCGGCGGAGGCGGACGCGCTCGGCTGCGGG
>JACXTT010009956.1_pt1 | contig 12909 bp, 13 predicted proteins | sample 9270951 | NCBI WGS metagenome assembly JACXTT01 (sample SAMN15532306, study PRJNA645909) | rock metagenome | isolation source: weathered quartz diorite | place: Puerto Rico | collected 2017-06-21 | reverse complement strand
CCCTGGCCAACCCAGTTAGGCGGGACACGTTAAAGGGCTGAACAATTTTTCCCGCTGGGCTCTCAAGGCCTTCTGGTGTGGACCTGCGACGCCGAGACCCAGGCCGGGGCTTCGTTCTCCTTCCAGGGCATCACGGTCTTCGAGTTTTCTCCCGCGGCGAAAATCCTCTCCCTCGAAGTGTTTTGGGATGCGCTATCCGTCCTCGCCCTTCGAGGAGGGCGAGAGGTGGCGCCGGCGGCTCCACCCGCGCTCTCGAAGGCTTTCCTCGAGGCTTTGAACGGAAGCTCCTTCGCCCAGGTCAGCCGCGCCTTCAGCCCACATGCGGAGATGGAGGGCGCGCTAAGCGCGGGGGTGCTCCGTGGGGGACCCGTGGTGACTCAGCACATGATTCATGCCCGTCGCCAGCTTGGAGAACCGCACTTTGAGCTGGTCGCCGCCTATGCCCATGATCGGGATGTCGCCCTTCTTTGGAAGTCGACGGGGCCGGATGGGGCGCGGATGGGCGGCGCGGTGCTCCGCAGCGCCGACGGAGTTCACATCGACCGAACTCACATGCTCTGGTCGCCTTCCGGGCCCAAGCTCTGACTATTGCTTTCGAAGGCCGGTGACGACGCGGTCCAGCAGCGATTCCGGAAGCAGTTCGTGAAGATCTCCCCCAAAGTGCCCGATCTCCCGCACCAGCTTGGAGCTGACGGCGGAGTATTTCTCCTTGGGCATCAAGAAGACCGTTTCCAGCTCCGGCGCGAGTTTCCGATTCATGAGCGCCATCTGGAATTCGAATTCGAAGTCGCTGAAGGCCCGCACGCCGCGGACGATGAATTGGGCCTTCTTCTTTCGGGCGTAGTCCACGAGGAGCCCATCGAAGCTATCCACTTCGATCTTGGGCATGTCCTTGGTCATCTCCCGAAGCATCTCCATGCGTTCGGCCACGGAAAACGCCGCGCGCTTATCCGGGTTATGGAGCACGGCCACCACGAGCTTATCCACGAGCTTCTCGCCGCGTTGGATGAGATCCAAATGGCCCAGATGGACCGGATCGAAGGAGCCGGGATAGATGGCAATGCGCAAAGGGGCCTCGGGAAGTCCCGACCAGCTTGGCACAAGGGGGGGGGCCAAGAGTAGCCTTGAGGGATGCAATCCTCCCGTCTCTCCATCGGTCTCCTCTTCGGCGGCGAATCGCCCGAGCACGAAGTCTCCATCGTGACGGCGCGATCCATCGCCGAACACTTGGACCCCGAGCGCTATGAAGTGCGCCCCGTGGGCATTGCTCGCAACGGTGTGTGGGCGGTGAAGGGCGATCCTTTCGCGCGGTTGGCCGCTGGCGAGCTGCCTGAGCGCAGCGCCCACCCCTTTCTTCCCTTGGAGAAGGGCGCGGAGGGCACGCCGCTGCCGGATCTCTTCTTCAATGCGCTCCACGGCGCGGGCGGCGAAGACGGGCAGATCCAGGGCTACTTGGAGCTGCTGCACCGGCCCTATACGGGCGCTGGGCTGTTGGCCATGGCCGCGGGCATGGATAAGTGGATCACCAAGCGCATCTGGGAGAGCGAGGGCCTGCCGGTGGTGCCCTACGTGGGGCTCACGGAGGAACAGTGGCAACGGGATCGCCAAGCGGTGCTGGCGGATGTGGCGCGGTTGGGCCTACCGGTTTTTCTGAAGCCCGCCAACCTTGGGTCCAGCATCGGCGTGGTGAAGGTCAAGCAGGCCGCGGACATTCCTGCGGCCTTGGATAAGGCCTTCACTTACGATCGTCGGGTCTTGGTGGAGCAGGGTTTGGATGTACGCGAGATCGAAGTGGCCGTGCTCGGCGGCGATGATCCCTTCGTCTCTCAGCCGGGCGAAGTGCTCGTGGCTGACGAGTTCTACACCTTCGAGGACAAGTACATCGCGGGCAAAAGCACGACCAAAATTCCCGCAGAGCTTCCAGAAGAGCTCATCGATCTCATCCGCAAACAGGCGGCCCAGGCCTTCCGCGCCCTTGATGCCTACGGCATGGCCCGGGTGGATTTCTTCCTGGAGCGCCTCAGCGGCAAGGTTCACCTCAACGAGATCAACCTGATCCCCGGTTTCACTAGCATCTCCATGTACCCCAAGATGATGGCCGCCAGCGGCGTGCCTTATGCGGAGCTGCTCAATCGGCTCATCGAGCTGGCCCGCAAACGCCACGCCCAGATGAAGGCCAAGGACAAGGGCTTCCAAAGCGGGACCAGCTGGTTCCAGAACTAAAAAGCTCAACGCGAACAGCGCGAATAAAAGCGCGAATGAAGACTAGGTTTCCATTCGCGCTATTCGCGCTCTTCTTTTCGGCCTTCAGTTTTGGCCTTGTATGACCGAAAGGGTGTCATGGACGCTTTCGGGATTGCCCTATCTGGACTTCAGGCTGCCGCCTCGGGGCAGCGAGTCACCGCCAACAACATCGCCAATGCCCTGTCCGATGGCTATAAGGCCAAGCGGGTGGAGCGCTCGGAGGTGGCCACCAATGGCCAAGGTTCAGGCGTGAAGACGGATCAGCTCACGGAGGACCCCACCCCCACGGTGCCTGGCGGTTCCAACGTGGATTTTGCGAAGGAGTTCGTTCAATCCAACGTGGACGGACTGCTTTATACAGCCAATCTGAAGGTGATTAAAGCTGAGGATGAGCGGTTTAAATCCACCCTGGACCTGAAGGCATAGCCCGGGGGACCAGGAGTGGGGCCGGTCGTCGGCATCCCCTGGTAGCCTTTTCCTATGCACGCGCGAACCTGGCTCACCCTGGCTTCCATCCCTTTGGTGGGGGTCTTCTCCTGGCCGGTGCTCCAGCCCCAAGCGGTGTTGAAGCCCAAGGCCGCGGCGACCTCGCAGGACCCGCTGGCCGGGCTGGCGGATATCCAGGATGTTCTCGGGCTTGTGCAGCAGAACTACGTGGACAACCCCGATATGGAGCGGGTGGTGGGCGGCGGGATCCAGGCGGTGCTGGAGCGGGCTCATCCCCTCAATAGCCTGCTGACGGCGGAGGATCTTCGCGCGGGCGATCCCGGTCCCGCCGATGCCGGCTTTCGCTATGTGAAGCGCGGCAGCGGCGGCCTGTACGCCCAGGTGACGGCGGTCATTCCCGGTGGGCCCGGGGCTCAGGCGGGATTGTTGGTGGGTGACGTCATCCGGAAAGTGGATGGCGAGAGCGTGGGCGCCATCAGCACCTTCCAACTGGAGCGCAAATTGAAGGGAACAGAGGGCAGCACCCTGCTGCTTTCCAAGTACACCACCGCCGGCGAGCTGACCAAGGTCACCGTTACCCGCAAGAAGCTGCAGGGTGTGCCGCTCGCCCTCGTGGCGGAGAAGGGTGATTTCCGTGTGGCCATGGCGGATGTGCAACCGGGCCGGGCCTTAGAGTTGAGCAAGCTGCTGGAAGGTAAGGATCGTTCACAGACGCTGGTGCTGGATCTTCGCGGCACCTTTGAGGGCTCCTACGACGAGGCCCTGAAGGTAGCTGCGCTGCTGGTTCCTGGCTCAGCCTTCGCCACCTATCAGGAGCCGGGTCGTCCGGATCAGATTCAGACGGTGCCTGCGGGCCCTGGATTGGGATTCGCTCGCGTGGCCGTGATGTTGGGCTCGAGCACTCAAGGCCCAGCCGAAGTGCTCGCGGCCTGTTTGAAGAAGGCGGGCGTGCATGTGGTCGGGGAGCGCTCCCTTGGTCTGGCGCTGACACGCATCCGTATCCCCCTTCGCCAAGGCGGCGGCGTGGAGATCGTCCACGGCCGTTGGCTGGGCGCCGGAGGCGAGAAGTTGGATCGGCAGGGGGTCGTGCCCAGCCAGCTTGTCCACGCTCAAAAGGTCGATGAGGATGTGCTCCCGCGCTTGCTGGAAGCCATCCAGAATCCCGTCAAGACGCCTGAAAAGGTCAATTGATCCATGGCTAAGGGACGTGGCAAGGGGGGCGGGCCCTCCACCCTCGCATTGATCATTGGCGCTTTGATTGCAGTGGGTCTGGGCCTGCTGTTGGGGACGCTGCTGGCGCAAAGCAGTTGCAGGCCTTCGCCTCGCAAACCCAAGCCAGCGCCAAAGCCCGCACCCAAGGTTGAACCGAAACCCGCCGAAACGCCCAAATCGAAACCAGAACCCGTACCCACGCATAAGCAGGAATCTCCTAAACCGGTGGAGGAGCCGGTGAAGAGCGGGCCGCGGGTGGCGCTCATCATCGATGATCTGGGGTACATGGAGCCGGAGCTGGTGCGCCGCCTTTGCAGCCTGCCCATCGCGTTCTCCGTGGCCGTGCTGCCCTATCAGGAGCACACCAACGAAAGCGCGGACATCGCCTTTGAAATGGGGAAGGAGGTGCTCCTCCACTTCCCTATGGAAGGAGCCGCGGGGAAGGATCCAGGTCCTGACGCGTTGCTCTATGCGCTTTCGGATTCAGAGCTGAGGGCTCGCGCGAAGAAGGCCCTTTGGGCCGTTCCGCACATCGTGGGGACCAACAATCACATGGGCAGCCGGCTCACGGCCGACCGCGCCAAGATTCGCGTGGTGCTGGAGGAAGTGAAGGCCCGCAAGATCTGGTTCTTGGATAGCCGCACCACCAAAGATACGGTGGCCCACACGGTGGCATCTGAACTCGGATTGAAGACGGCGCAGCGCAATGTCTTCCTGGATGACGACAAGGCCTACGCCGAGATCGAGAAGCAATGGAACCGCGCCCTCGCGCTTGCGAAAAAAGACGGCACGGCCATCGTCATCGGTCATATCTATCCCGAAACCGTCGAAGCGTTGGAAAAGCTGGTCCGTCGCGACAAGACCGAAGTGCGGTTCGTGAAGGCTGGAGAAGTGGTGCAGTGAGGGCTTGGCTTTGCCTTGCCGCGGTGACTCTTTCCGCGCAGTCTCGGAGCCCCTGGGATGAAGCTCGGGTGGCCAGCGCTTTCAAAGGCATGGACTATCTGCTGCTGGTGAATGAAAAAGACGGGCGGCTCCAGCGTGGTGGCTTGGATCCCAAAGCCCTCTGGCTGCCTTGCTCCACCTTTAAATTGCCTCATGCGCTCATCGCCCTTGAGCGAGGCGCGATCACGCTGCAGAACAATACCCTCACTTGTGATCCGAAGGAGTGTCACCACGCTCATGGCACTTTGGGCCTTGAAATGGCCATTCGGGAATCCTGCCTTAGCTATTTCCGCCAAGTGGCAAGGCGCATTGGCGTGGAGGGTGAGAGGGCAGGGATAAAGGCACTAGGCTATCCCGCCACCGGTGCCCTTGATCCAGCGGATGCCTTTTGGATGCAGAGCGCCACCTTCGGTATTACGCCAGAAGCGCAATTGAGCTGGATCCACCGTTTCTACCATGAAGTTTTAGGGGTGAAGCCTGAGCATCTCCAGGCCGTGCGCGCTGCGACTCGCCGCACTGAGACGGCAGCTTGGACCCTTTGGGGGAAAACCGGTTCCAGCCGCCTCCAGCACGGATGGGCTCACGGCTGGTTTGTGGGCCAAGTGCAGTGGCAGGCAGGTCACACGAGCGATGTGGTGGTGCTTGTGAAAGCGAAAGAGGAGCGCTTCCTTGGGCTGGAGGCCCAAAAAGCCTTAGAGCATCTCTTAGATGATGCGACCCCAGCCAAGAGTTCACTCAAGCACCGGTAATATAGAAAAATTATTGCGATTTTTTACTTGGGGGTCGCTGGATTCACCGATGTGAAGCGGTGTCGGATGAATCGGTCTGATAAACCCATGACATGGGCCAGAAGAGGCATCGCTAGCCTGAATGCTGTTACGGGTCTTTGACAACCCTGTGAACTTCAGGAGTCCTATGCTTCGTCGTGCCTCTCATTTGTTGTTCTGCATTACCGCCGGTGGATCTGGCATGGCCCTTCTGGCCCAGGGTACTCAGACCGCCTCGGTGAACGGTCAGGTGATGGGTGTGGATGCCCAGGCCATCGCCGGTGCCTCCGTGATGCTCAGCTCTCCCGCGCTGCAGTTCACCCGCACCGCCATCACCGACGGGGAAGGTCGCTTCATCGCGCGCCTGCTCCCTCCCGGCACCTACACCATCGAGATCTCCAAGAGTGGTTTCGCCACGACCCGCGTGACGCAGGTGCTCGGCGTGGACCAGACCTTCTCCCCCCGCGTCGTGCTGGCCGCCCAGCAGGTGGTGGAAGTGGTCGTCACTGGCGATCTGCCTGAGGTCGATCGCACCGAAGTGAAGTCGGCCACCAACTACAACCTGGATCATGTCCTCGCCCTGCCTACTGGCCGTACACCCGAGGCCCTCGGGCTGCTGACCCCCGGCGTGACCGCCGGCGTGGGTGGGCGCCCCCAGGTGCGCGGCGCCATGACAAGCTCCAACCTCTACCTGCTCGATGGCCAGAACATCAACGACAATTCCTTCGCCAATCGCGGTGTGAGCTTCATCGATGACACCATCGAAGAAGTCCAGGTGATCACAGGCGCCCTCCCCGCTGAGTACGGCGAAGTGGACGGCGGCGTCTTCAACGCCGTGACTCGCTCCGGCGGTAATGATTTCTCTGGCACCCTGCGCCTCAATGTCAGCAACGACGCCAAGGATGCGGTTACGCCACTCCAGGATCGCGCTACGATCCAGGACAAGTGGAACAAAGATCTGCAGGCCACGGTCGGCGGCTTCATTGTGAAGGACAAGCTGTGGTTCTTTGTGGGGGGATTCTCCCGCAACGACGATAGCAACCGCTCCATCTCCTCCTTGGCGGCCGCCGGCCCCGGCGCGCAGGGCGCGGGCTACACTTTGAGCACCAAGGATCGCCGCGTGCAGGCCAAGCTCACCTGGGCGATGAACGAGAACAACACCCTTGTGGCCTCCTACATGCACACCGAGGTCAACCAGGGCAACCTGGATTCCTACGGCCCCGGCGAGCTGCGTGCCCTGGTGAAGCAGGACAGCTTGAACAGCTTCCTGAACCTGTCCTGGCGCAGCATCATCACCAAGAACCTCTTCTCCGAAGTGCGCTTTGGCCGCAAGACCCAGCATCTGACAGCGGGCGGCGATCCTGCGTTCGGCACCCCTATGAGCGACGGTGCGACGGGCCTCGTCTACAACAACGGCCTATTTAATGCGACCGACGGGGGCTCTCGCCGCAACACTCTTACCGGCAATGTGAAGTTCTCTCTCTTCTTCGAAGGCCTGGGGTCACACCAGCTGGATTGGGGAGCGGACTTGCTTCAGGGCACCATCCAGGCGCGCAACGACCAGTCCCCTGTGAGCCGCCGCGTCTTCACTCTGAGCAACATCGATGTGGTCAACCGGCAGGCTTCTGTGACTGCAAGTAGCTTCTTGCGCGTGTATCAGACCAGCGACGAGGTGGCCACTGAGACGTCCCTCGGCGTCTATGTGAACGATAAGTGGACCCTCAATAACCACTTCACCTTCCAGCTAGGTGGGCGTGTGGACGCTTACAAGGCTTCCAGCGATTCTCGTTCGGACATTGCCAAGGCCTCGGCCCTCAGCCCCCGCGCAGGCGTGAAATACGACCTACTGGGCGACGGCCGTTGGGTACTCGGTCTGGCCCTTTCCCGCTATACCTCGAAGGTGCTCCCGGTGTTGCTGAACCGTGTGACCAATGCAGGCAACACTAGCAGCGCCGACTACCTGTTCTCCAATTCCTTGGGTACCCAGACCTTCGCTACCTTGGACAATCGCGCCAACTGGTCCGCCACCCCTTTCCGGGCCAACGTGCCTACTCTCACCACCGCGATTAACCCCCATCTGAAGGCACCCACCGTCGATGAAGGTCAATTCAGTGTGGCGCGTTCCTTCCGCGGCAAGGCAGGTGAAGGCTTCGTGCGTGCGACCTTCGTCCACAAGGAATGGAAGGATCTCATCGACTACCGCGTTGGTGACGACGGCACGGTGATCGTGCCTGGCGCTCCCACGCCTCAGTACCTCCGTGTGTGGGACAACTCCTCCTTCGCTAAGCGAAAGTACCAGGCCATGGAACTCGACGGTCAGTACCGTCACGCGGGCCTGGAGGTCGGTGGTAACACCACGTGGTCTTGGCTTCGCGGCAACTACCAGGGTGAAGCCAGTTCGACTCCTGGTGCTGGTGAAGGCTTTGATGACTTCCGTATCCAAAACGGCAACGTCATGTACAACGTTAACGACTTCCATCCCTACGGTTATCTCACGGGCCACCAGGCCATCCGCAGCCGCTGGAACTTGTCCTACGCCCTGGATAACAAATTTGGTCGCACCACCACCGGATTCATCTACCGCTTCGATAGCGGCAGTCACTTCAGCTACACCCGCGTGGTGCCCCGCAGCGTCGTAAATGCCAGCCTTGATGCCCAGGCTCCTACCGCCTTCAATCAGTTCGAAAACCAGACGCGCGGCGAGGGCATCTTCCCCTCCACCTGGGTGCTGGATTTCGCGATCACTCAGGATCTGAAGCTCTTCACCGTGAAGAAGACCCAAGTGGCCTCCTTCGTGAAGCTCACCGTGGGCAACGTGCTGAACCACCAGCAGCAGGGCAGCTACGTCACTACCTTCCGCTCGCTCACCCCCGGCGCGAACCTGTCGGATCCCTTCGTTCCCATCGCGACCTACGGCCAGGCCACCTCGGCTTCCAACTACATGGCCGCTCGGAACCTCTCCCTTTCCGTGGGTTTCAAGTTCTAAGCGCAACAGCGCGGTTTAGCAAAGGGGGCTTTCGAGCCCCCTTTTCGTATTAGACCGAAGTAGAAGGCGTTTGGCGCCGCCGGACTTGCACGACCTTTTCAATCTCCGCGTGCACTTCCCCCGAGGCATCGAGCAGCGTCACGAGGTAGGTGCGGTCTAGCTTGGACGTGTCGGCGAGGGCTGCGCGGATGGCCTGGACTTCCTCTTCCTCAACTCGAAACTCTGCGACGAGCGGGCTGCGGCCAGGTTTGCGGAAGCGGATGCTTGCAGCCTTGTCCCATACAATGAACTCGGGGCCCAACCGCTTGATGAGCATGAGCATGTAGAAGGGATCCACTGCGGCGTAGATGCTTCCTCCGAAGATCGTGCCGACGTAGTTCCGCGTGCGGAGCGAAAGGGGGAGCCGCACCCGGATGACGCTCCAATCCGAAGCGATGAAGGTGACTCGACCCCCCGTGCCCCGGTAGCAAGGCCAGAGATTGAAGAGCCAACGGGAGCCGCGGGTGGACCAGGATTCGCGCATGGGCCAAAGCTTAGGTGCGTGGAGAACCCTACGCCAGCGCTACCGTTGGTCAGTAGAGAAAATCGGAAGCCATGGGTAACCGGTGATGAACAGTGATAAACGATGATGTGAGGTCATCCTTGTCTATCGCTGTCCATCGCCGGCAGGTGTTTTCGACTTCGGCGTTAGAACCGGATCGTGATGTCCTCGCCGTCGTTCACGTGGACGGTGTCGATAAAGCGGACTTTGCGGTCGGTGTAGGTGAGGATGAGGCTGCTGGTGCGGATGCCGTGGCCGAAGAAGCGCACGCCTTCCAATAGGTTGCCGCCGGTGACGCCTGCGGCGGCGAAGATGATCTCCTTGCCGGGGCAGAGCTCATCGGTGGTGTAGATCTTGTCGAAGCGGGCGCCCATGGCCTCGGCCTTCTCGCGGCTGGCGGTGTTGGTGTCTACGACGAGGCGGCCCTGGATTTCTCCGTTGAGGCATTTCAGTGCCGCGGCGCTCAGCACGCCCTCGGGCGCGCCGCCCGTGCCCATGACGGCGTGGATGCCCGTGCCGCCGACAGCCGCGCTGATGGCCGCGCTCAGATCGCCGTCACCGATGAGCTGAATGCGGGCGCCGGCCTCACGGATTTCTTGGATGAGGGTGGCGTGGCGGTCGCGGTCGAGGACGGAGACGGTGATCTCGCCGATGGGGCGGTCCAGGGATTTCGCGATGGCGGCTAAGTTCTCTTTCACGGGTGCATCGAGGTGCACCTTGCCTTTGGCGGCGGGACCGACGACGAGCTTTTGCATGTAGAGGTCGGGGGCATGCAGCAGGCCACCGCCCTCCGTGGCCGCCAGCACGGCGATGGCGTTGGGGGCGCCGGTGGCGCAGAGGTTTGTCCCTTCGAGGGGATCCACGGCGATGTCCACCGCTGGGTTGCCGCTGCCCTTGCCCACCTTCTCGCCGATGTAGAGCATGGGGGCTTCATCGCGCTCGCCTTCGCCGATGACGATGGTGCCGTCCATGCGCACCGTCTCCATGGCCTTGCGCATGGCTTCCACAGCCAGCTTGTCGCTGTGCTTGCGGCGGCCATGGCCGATGCTGCGGGCACAGGCGATGGCGGCCTGTTCGACCACGCGGAGGAATTCGAGGGAGAGGGTGGCTTCCATGGGGCTTCCTTGGCTCGGAAAAGACCAACCTCCAGCCTACCGGGACGCGGCAGGCCGCACCACTCTTGCTTCTGGATCGGAACTCAGACCAGCCGGTTCACGCTGGTTCGGATCCAATCAAGGAAGGGCTCGGAGCCCTCGTCGACGGGGAGCATGAGAATCTCAGGGATCTCATAGGTGTGCAGGTCGGTGATGACCTCAGCGACCTGCGGATAGAGATCCCGCACGGTCTTGATGATGAGCATGACTTCCTCATCGAGGTGGGTCTCACCCTTGAAGAAATAGTAGCTTTTGACCGAGGGCAGAATGTTCACGCAAGCCGCGTAGCCCTGATCCACAAGGGCAGAAGCGATGGTGAGGGCCGTTTCCTCGCTGCCGCAGGTGGTCAAGACGGTGCAGGCATCGGTCATGGGGGAGGCACTCCACTGGCCCTTCCGGGCGGGTGGACAGTGTGGCACAGCCGTGACGGAATGGAAAAGGGCACACAAAACTCCAGGCCGGAGGTGCGGTCAGGAGCATAGGGGATGTTTGCTTAAAGCATATCAGGTAGGTCTATATCAGTAGGGGAAAGTGCCCGCAAAGGCCTGAAGGGCGGCTTTCCCCTCCTTCGCCTCAATGGAGAAGTAATAGGTCCCGCGGGTCCAGGCGAAGAAGGCGCCCCGCTTACTCACCCGGAGGACGAATCGGTGGGGGGCCTTCATGGAGACCTGCTCGGGCTCGATGGCCTCACCTGGGGCCTGACGGGATTCGTTTTCGATGGTGGTGAAGACGGCCTCAAGATCTTTAGCGTCGTGAGCCTGACCGAAAAGGATGAAGAAGGACTGGCCCTTGCCGGAATAGCGGGCTTCGCCATCCATGGCGGGGGTGGGCGGTTTGAGGGAGTCTCGATGGTAGGGACCGAGCTGCAGGGGGAGGAGCGAAGCCCAGTCCTGGCCCTTGGGGAGGGGTTTTCGGTCCACGTTAAAGGGAACTTGGGGAGCAGGTGCGGGGAGGGTCGGGGGGAGGATGAGCATGGGGGCTCCGGGGCCGAGGATTTTGGAATGGTCTTCAAAAAAAGGAGAATCCTGGCGAAGGCGCTACTTCTCTAAATGCGGAGCTGGTCCAAGCTCTTTCATGGCCTTGGCCTTAAAACTCGACTCGCATTCCACCACAGCGCGCGCATAACCGGCAGGATCTTCGAAGCGCTTGGTCTTTGCCTTTTCTCCCAGATCGCACTGAGAGACGTGCGCGGCCACCCAGAGAACGGGGTGCAGAGCCTTCAGTCGTGCCAGGCTCATCCGCAAATCGGCCACGATGTGCGGATATTTCGGATTCTGTAGCGGCATCACGACCGTCGGCAGATTGGCGAAGAGGATCGTCCGTTCCTTCCCCTCGTCCTGGAAGGTCAATTCATAGCTGACACTGCCAGGGGAATGACCCGGCGTGGAGAGCACCTTGATGCGGATCCCACCGAGGGTGATCGTCTCATCGTCCTTGAGGACACGGTCGACCTTCACGGGCGTGAAGCGTCCGAGATCGCCAGGATCCGCGGCGCCTCCGGTCTCTAACAGGGGCGCATCGCCGACAGTGGCCCAGATCTCCGCGCCGGTGATCTTCTGCATGCCCGCGAAACCGCCCACATGGTCGGAGTGCGCCTGATTTGTGAGCAGGATGCGGATGTCCTTCGGGTTCACGCCAAGCTTGGTGAGGCTCGCCAAAATGAGCGGTGGTGAATCCACCAACCCCGTATTGATGAGAATGTCCCCTTGGGCTCCCTTGATGAGGTAGCAGCCGAGTTCTTCAGTGCCGACGGAGTACACCGGGCCCGCGATGTGGAAAGGCGCCACGGGCCTCGACCATTCCGGCGGGTGGTCTGCGGGGAGCGGGAGGGCGGACAGGAGGGCGGAGAGAAGGCGCATCGCGAGGATGGTGGGTCAATGCGAAGGGCCGGGTCAAGCTCCCTTGTCGAAGGTATCGACATGAGGTTTTAGGGGGTGCGCCAAGTTTGTTCTTTCCCCAGGGGGAGTTTCGGGGGGTGCACCGCGCGTGGGTGTGGATACACGGGTCTCCTTCGAACTGCGCTCTGCTGCGCAGATCGCCAGTCCCGCTCTCGGCCGTCCCCCGGACGGCCTTCGCGGTCCCCTCCACCTATCGAACGCTCTCGCGTTCTCCCGATCGCCTTCGGCTCCCGGAGGTGGAGCCTCCGGAGGTTCGGATCCTCTCGCCGATTCCGACCAACAAAAGGGACCCGTGAGGGTCCCTTTTGTTGGTCGGGGCGAGAGGATTCGAACCTCCGACCTCTCGGTCCCGAACCGAGCGCTCTACCAGGCTGAGCCACGCCCCGAATAAACTCCGATCTTATCCCACCGGGGAGCCTGGGTCTACTCCCATCCGCGGCGGGCTCGCTCTTGGCCACGTTCCCGAAGGCGTGCGAGGGCGGCGGCGAGGGGATCCTGTGGCGCAGGGGAGGGCGGGGGTTCCTGCGGCGGGGGGTCGCAGGGCCACACTTGGATGCTGGTGGCGCGCAGATGGAGGCTTTCCTACAGGCGTTGATGGACCTGTGGCCATGGGGGTTGCGCGGCCTCGCCCAGGCTGGCCAACAGGCGTAAGTCCCAGCCCACCCTGGCCGGCCCGCCCCCCTTACTGGCCGGGTAGGGCGGGCGCGCGGAGGGAGAG
>JACXTT010009955.1_pt1 | contig 12909 bp, 14 predicted proteins | sample 9270951 | NCBI WGS metagenome assembly JACXTT01 (sample SAMN15532306, study PRJNA645909) | rock metagenome | isolation source: weathered quartz diorite | place: Puerto Rico | collected 2017-06-21 | reverse complement strand
GCCGCCTTGCGCAAGCACGTCGGTGGCGCCGGTGCAGACCGCGTCGTCGCGCCGGAGCTCGCCGCGGCGGAGGCGCTGATCCGCAGCGGGGCGGTAAACGAGGCGGCTGAGTCGGTCACAGGCTCGCTGCAGTGACCCACACGGTCAGGGCGCCACGCGGTCCCGAGATCAGCTGCCTCGGCTGGCCGCAGGAGGCGGCGATGCGGATGCTGATGAACAACCTCGACCCCGAGGTCGCAGAGCGCCCGGAGGACCTCGTCGTCTACGGCGGCACCGGTCGCGCCGCCCGCTCGTGGGAGGCCTTCGACGCGATAGTCCGCGAGCTGCGCCGCCTGCAAGGCGACGAGACGTTGCTGGTGCAGTCGGGCAAACCAGTCGGAGTTTTCCAGACCCACGAATGGGCGCCGCGCGTGCTGATCTCCAACTCCATGCTCGTCCCCGAGTGGGCGACGTGGGACGAGTTCCGCCGCCTCGAAAAGCTCGGCCTGACGATGTACGGCCAGATGACCGCCGGCTCGTGGATCTACATCGGAACGCAGGGCATCCTGCAAGGGACGTACGAGACTTTCGCCGCAGTCGCGCGCAAGCGATTCGGTGGATCGCTGGCCGGCACGATCACGCTGACCGCCGGCCTCGGCGGTATGGGCGGCGCCCAGCCTCTGGCGGTCACCCTGAACGGGGGCGTGGCGATCTGCGTCGAGGTCGATCCCGAACGCATCGCGCGGCGACTCGAGCACCGCTATCTCGACGTCGGCGCGGACGGCCTCGACCACGCCCTGCAGCTCGCCCGAGAAGCCAGGGAGTCGAAGCGCGCGCTGTCCATCGGAGTGCTCGGCAACGCGGCCGAGATTTTCCCCGCACTTCTGCGGCGCAACGTCGAGGTCGAGGTCGTGACCGACCAGACACCCGCCCACGACCCACTGAGCTACGTGCCGGCCGGCCTGTCGCCGGAGGATGCGGCCGAGCTGCGGCTCGATGAACCCGACACGTATGTCGGACGCGCGCGCGAGAGCATGGCGCGGCAGGTCGACGCGATGGTCGGGTTTCTGGATCGGGGCGGGGAGGTGTTCGACTACGGCAACAGCCTGCGCGCCGAGGCGCGGCTCGGGGGCAGCACCCGCGCGTTCGATTACCCCGGTTTCGTCCCCGCGTACATCAGGCCGCTGTTCTGCGAGGGCAAGGGACCGTTTCGCTGGGTCGCGCTTTCGGGAGATCCTGCCGACATCGCCGCGACCGACCGCGCGATGCTCGACGAGTTCTCGGCTGATGCCGGGCTGGTGCGGTGGATCAAGGCGGCGGCCGAGCGCGTCAAGTTCCAGGGTCTCCCGGCGCGGATCTGCTGGCTCGGTTACGGGGAGCGCGCTCGCGCAGGGCTCCGATTCAACGAGCTCGTGCGGACGGGCGCGGTGAAGGCGCCGATCGTGATCGGGCGCGATCATCTCGATTCGGGGTCGGTTGCCTCGCCGTACCGCGAGACCGAGTCCATGCTCGACGGCTCGGACGCGATCGCGGACTGGCCGGTGCTCAACGCGCTGCTCAACACCTCGAGCGGCGCGACCTGGGTGAGCGTGCATCACGGCGGCGGGGTCGGCATCGGCCGTTCCATCCACGCTGGAATGGTCGCGGTGGCAGACGGCACGGTGCTCGCCGCCAGGAAGCTCGAGCGTGTGCTGACCAACGACCCCGGGACCGGGGTCATGCGGCACGCCGACGCGGGCTACGAGCGGGCGATCGAGGTGGCGCGGGAGCGCGGCGTCCGCATACCGATGCGCGACTAGGTGAACGGCTCAGGTCGGTGGCACGCCGAGCAGGCGTGGGTCGGCCATCGCGCGGAAAACGTCCTGATCGAAGTCGAGGGGGGACGCATCGCGCGCATCACCGAGAAAGCTCCCGCACCTCACGACGCGATCGCCTTGAAGGGCTGGACGATTCCCGGCCTGGCCAACGTACACAGCCACGCCTTCCAGCGCCTGCTCCGGGGTGAGGTGGAGTCGGGCGGAGGCGACTTCTGGGAGTGGCGCGAGCGGATGTACCGATACACCGAGTGGGAGCCTGCCGACTACTTCAACCACGCGCGCCTTGTTTTTCGGGAGATGCTCGAGGCCGGCATCACCGCGGTGGGCGAATTCCACTATCTCCACGGCCATGGCAACGAGCTGGGTATCGCGCTGATCGATGCCGCGCGGGAGGAGGGGATTCGGATCACGCTCATCGATGCGTGCTACCTGCGCGGCGGACTGGACGGCCGGCCGCTCGAGCCCGAGCAGCTGTCGTTCTCCGACGGGGATGCCGACCGCTGGGCGCGGCGGGTCGACGAGCTGAAAGAGGCGGACGGGGTTCGCATCGCGGCCGCCATTCACAGCGTTCGCGCGGTGGACCCGGAATCGATGCGTATCGTCGCCACCTGGGCGCGGGAGCACAAAGCACCGCTGCACGTCCACCTCGCCGAGCAGCAGGCCGAGCTGGAGGAGTGTCTGCAGGTCGAGGGCTGCACGCCCGCCGAGCTACTGAGTCGCGAAGGGATCCTCGGTCCTGACCTCACCGCCGTGCATGCGATCCACGTCAATCAACGCGACATCGCTCTGCTCGGAGACAACCAGGTTTCGATCTGCGCTTGTCCGACCACGGAGCGCGACCTGGGCGACCGCGTCGGCCCACTGACTTCCCTTGCGGATGCGGGTTGCGCATTGACCGTCGGCAGCGACTCCAACGCGGTGATCGACATCCTCGAAGAGGCGCGCGGGCTCGAGCTCGACCAGCGCCGAGCCTCCGGCCGTCGCGTGCTGCACGAGCCCGAGGAGCTGTTGACCGCCGCGACCGTCAACGGCATGCGGGCCCTGGGGTGGGACGCCGGCGAGCTGAGGCCCGGCATGCTCGCCGACTTCGTCACGCTCGAACAGCCCCGTGCTCAGTGGCGTGAGCTGACACTTTCCTACCTGATCTACGGTTTCTCCGGCCGGGACGTCACCAACGTCGTGGTCGGCGGCGAAACGGTCCTCACCCGATGAAACGCCTGCGCAACATCGGCCGCCTCTTCACCGGCACGGCCACGGGCGTGATCGAGGACGCCGCGGTCATCTTCGACTCGGTGGAAATCGCCTGGAGCGGCAAGCTCGGCGACGAGCCGCGCGAGCTCATGGAGTCCGTCACCGAGGAGCACGACTGCGCGGGCGGGCTCGTCACCGCCGGCCTGATCGATGCCCACACACATCCGGTCTACGCGGGCGATCGGATGGCGGAGGTGGCGATGCGTTCAGCCGGCGCCTCGTATGAGGAGCTCGCAAGGACCGGCGGCGGCATCCGTGCGACCGTCCAGGCGACGCGAGAGGAAAGCATCGACGCGCTCGAGCAGGCCACGGCGCGCAGGCTCTGGTCATGGCTCGAGGGCGGCGCGACGACGGTCGAGGCAAAGACCGGCTATCACCTCCAGCGCGACGGCGAGCTCGCGACCACGCGCCTGCTGGCGCGGCTGGGCATGCGACAGGATCTGCCCAGGGTCGAGGCCACCTTTCTCGCGGCGCACGCCCTCCCGCCCGACCGCGGCGCGCGAATGGGTGCATACACCAGGGAGGTTGCCGAATGGTGCGCGGACGCGCATCTGGCGGGCGCCCGTTTCTGCGACGTGTTCTGCGACCAGGGATATTTCAGCGTCGGCCAGTCGCGCGCCATCCTGAAGGCGGGGCTCGAGGCCAAGCTGATACCCCGCATTCACGCCGACGAGCTCGCGCGCACGGGTGGGGCAAGACTGGCGGCCGAGCTGAACGCGGTGTCGGCGGATCACCTGCTCCGCGCCAATCGTGGCGACGCCGTCGCGCTGGCGCGCGCGGGCGTGGTGGCGACTCTCGCTCCGGGCACCGCGCTGTCCATCGGCAAGCTGCCCCCGGTCCAGGAGCTCATCGAGGCCGGCGCGGTGATCGCGCTCGGCACCGACCACAACCCCGGCACGAGCGGCATCACGAGCATGAGCGTGGTGGTCGCCCTCGCCGTGGCGGTGTTCAAGATGTCGGTCGAGCGGGCCCTGCTGGCGGCCACGCTCGGCGGCGCGTACTCGCTTTCCCGTTCGGATCGCGGGGTCGTGATGCCGCACAAGCTCCCTGACCTCGTGCTCTGGGAGGCCGAGCACGAAGGGGCTTTCGCGTGGGCGTACGGGCTGAAACCCAGGGTCGTGTGGCTCAGGGGCGCGCAAGTATTTGCGTGAATAAAGGTTGCTAATTGCGTGCAATCGGCCTATAAGTTGCACCTGAACGGCCGCCGCTCAGCAAAAATCGAGTTCAACCCGCGGTCGAAAATGGAGGAAGGCAAGTAGTGGCAAAGTGGAACCCCCTGGCGCTGAAGATCCTGATGTGGGTCATGGGCGTGCTCCTCGTCGCGGGCTCGGCCATGAGCTTCATCGGGACGACGTTCTTTCCGTTTGACAGCTGGAACGGTGTGACCGCGGGTGTGGCCGGTGTGGCATTCGGCGCCGGCGTGATGATTGCTGGGTTCGACCCCGTTGCCAATATCAGCTGGGTTCGCGCGCTGATCGTCTACGCGATCCTCGAGATCGTCTGGCAGGTCTTCAGCCAGATCGCGATCGGACACTTCGACATCGTCGCGTTCATCATCGCGATCCTCGTCGCGGTCCTGATCCTGGTGCTCTACCCCAACAAGCCTGCTCTCTGGATGCAGGGCGGGATGTCCTCGGGAGCCCGCGCCTAAGCCAACGACCGTTCAATCCTTAAGGGGCGGCCTTACCGCCCCTTCTTCTTTTTAGGCGCCGCTGACGACCTCCGTGCAGGCGGCCTCGTCGTGGACCGGGCGCCGGACGAGCCACGACACGGGCAGCAGCGCAAGTCGCAGCAGCGACTGGGTGAGGGTGACGGGGGAGCCGTCCACCGCGACGACTCGCTGCCCCGTGACAAGGCCGCCCAGGGTGCGCCCTCCGAGGCTCCAGCACGCGACGTGGTAGACGATCGCGATCGCCAGCGCCCGGCGCAGCCGGCGCCGCCCGCCAAAGCCCGCGAGGGTGAGGCACAGCGCTGCGTCCACCACGCCCGAACGCGTCCGGTCGGCACGAGAAGCGACCGTTCCCGGCCCAGGTGCGCGCCCGTAGAGGCGAAGCAAGAAAAGTCGGGTGAACAGCCGGTGGACCTGGAGGTGGGTGGGCACGTACAGCAGGCGCGGCAGGGCAGGCGCGTAGCCGGTCATCGTCGCCTCCACGCGGCCGCCGGACGCCTGGATCCGCCAGCGTCCGCCCGGAGCGCGCGCGAGCAGCCCGCCCTCGATGGGCCAGTCGACGGCATTGCGTGTGACCTTCGGTCGCCCGAAGCGAAGCAGCTCGACCGGGCCGGCGCGAAGCGAATCGCCTCGGAGCCGGACGAGGCCGAGGGTCAGCCGGGCGACCGCCTCGATGTAGGAGTCGCGGAGCCCGGCTCCGGTTTGTTCCCGGGCGACCGCGACGGATGCCGCCGTCGACACCCGTCCGTCATCCCAGGTGACCACACGCATATCTTGCTTTGGTGGCACGACTGGAATTCGCCGCGGGCGTGATGGTGAAAACCACGCTCGAGCGGGCCTTCGACTACTTCGCCGATCACCGGCATGTCGCCGAGGTGCTCGAGGGCGTGAGCCGCTGGCAGCCCATCGGCGCCAGGACAGAGGGCGTGGGAGCGCGCTACGCGGTCGAGCTGATGGTGCTCGGATTGCCGCTCAAGAACGTGCTCCGCCTTGACCGATGGCGCAGGCCCGAGGAGATCGGCTGGACCTCTGAATCCGGGTTGATCAAGCAGGAAGGAGGTTTTCGCTTCAAGGAGATGGCGGACGGCGTGCGGATCGACCTGCGAATCGCATACGAGCCGCCCGCGTCGGTGATCGGCGCCGCCGTTGCGCGCAGGCTGGACGGAATGGTCCGCCACCGCCTCGAGGGTGCGTTGGACCGAATTCGAGAAAAGCTGGAAGCCTGAAGCAGGAGGCTAAAGTGGGCGGCATGAAGCTGACCCGGGAGGCGAGCTCGATCCTCGGCCGGGCCACGATCGGGATGCTCGCGCTGCGAGTGGGACGCGCTCCCCTGGTCAACCCGGCGGTCTTCAGCTTTGCCGGCGGCGCCATCTGGATGACGACCTCGCGCTTTGCCGCCAAGACGGTCATCGCCAAACGGGATCCGAGGGCCGCCTTCCTCGTTGACGGCGGAACCGGAGCGGTGCTCCTGCGCGGCGCGCTCGAGGTTTTCGACCCGCTCAACGTTTCCAGCCAGGTTCGCGCGATGCTCGAAGGACCCGGCTATTTCTTGGGGATGGCCGGATACGCGCTGCGCAACGCCCCGTTCATCGCGGGGTACGCGCTCGACCTCACCCGGCTGCCCCGCGAATGGATGCCGTACAACCGCGTCGTGCTGCGCCTGAAATTGAGCGACGCGGACCTGGTCGAGGGCGCGCCATTTCCTGCGGCTCAGGCTGCACGCGTACCGGCCGTGCCTGCGGAAGTCAGCCGCCGGCTGGCGGGAGTGTCCCGCGGCTACGCATGCTGGATCGAAGGTGGGATGCCGACCGTACGACCCGCGTTCTGGGAGGTCGATCACGGCCAGGTCAGGGTCGCGCCGACCAGCGGCCGGCCGCGGCAGGGCTCGCCAGGTGCGCTCGTGGTCGAGTCGCATCATCGCTTCCGGCCCTCGCTGATGGTGGGTGCCTGCGTGCGCGGCACCTTGGGGTCCGCCACGGACGGCGCCGACATCGCGGAGCGCTACGGGATCGCCATGTCGGAGGTGCCACCCGTCATCGACCTCAAGCCCGACCGCGTCACTTCCTGGCGCGGGTTCGCGATCACGACCGCGATCCCGCGATTCGCGCGCCAGCTGCGCGCCGCCGAGGGCTGATGGCCCGCCCCGCCGCCCCCGGGATCCGGATTCGGAAATGGGACGCCGGCAAATGGAGCGACGCGCCGGACGCGGTGGTGACCGAGGAGCCACTGCAGCTGCTGCTCGACGGCGATCCGCTCTCAGTCGTGATGCGCACTCCCGGTCACGACATCGAGCTCACGCTCGGCCTGATGTTTGCCGAGGGCATCGTGCGCTCGCTGGACGACGTTCGCCGCCTGCGGATCAGCGCGGAATCCGGCGAAGCGGAGTCGACGGTCGAGGTCGATGCATCGATCGTCGATTCCAACCAGGTCGACGTCGAGCTCGCGCACGCGCCGCGGCGGAAGCCCGAGCGTTCGATGCTTTCCAGCTCTGCCTGCGGCGTCTGCGGCGCCGTGCTGATCGAGGACCTCCGCCGCGACCTTGGCGTCCTGCCGGCGGGACCGGAGGTTGACGCGTCAGTGCTGCCGGGGCTGGTCGACAGGTTGCGGGCGGGCCAGGGCGTGTTCGAGCGCACCGGCGGCCTGCATGGGGCCGGATTGTTCGACCGACGTGGCGAGCCAATTTGCCTGCGCGAGGACGTCGGCCGTCACAACGCCGTCGACAAGGTGGTGGGACGGATGCTCCTCGAGGGCCGGCTGCCGGCACACGATTCGATCCTCGTGGTCAGCGGCCGGGCGGGCTACGAGATCATCCAGAAGGCGATCACCGCCGGCATCCCGATGGTCGCCGCGGTGGGAGCTCCCTCGAGCCTGGCGGTCGCGCTCTCGCGCGAGTTCAACCAGACGCTGGTCGGTTTCTTGCGCGGCGAGCGCTTCAACGTGTACGCCGCCCCCGATCGTCTCACCCAGTTTTGAGGAATCGCGGATAGATTCTCCGGCCCTCGCACTTAATCTCCCGCTGCTCCTCAATCCACACCCCGGCCCAGGACCTGCCGCAGCGACCTGGTCTTCGATAATCGACCCGTGATCTCCGCTTTCCGCTCGCATGCCGGGGCGCGGGCGGCGGTGGTGGGCGCCTATCTCTTGCTCGTGGAATGGGCGCGTTCGCTGGCCATGCAGCAACCCGGGCTGGCGGCGGCGGCGCTGCTGCTCGGGGGGGCTGCCCTACTGGTGGTGGCAGTTGGGTGGCCCGCCCAACGGCTGGGCCTGGGGACGGCGAGGTTCGGGCTTCGGGTGATCGGTGGGGTGGCGCTCGGAGCCGTGCTGCTACTGCCCGCGGCCGCGCGATCGGGCGGCGGCCCACTGCTGCCCGCCGGGCTGGCGTTGGCCGCGGTGTTGGTTTCGATCGGCGAAGAGATCGCGTTCCGCGGCGTGCTCTATGCCGCGCTCGACGAGGTTGGTGGTGCGCCGGCGGCGATCGTGGGCAGCACCCTGCTGTGGACCCTGGCGCATGCCCTGTCGCACCCGCCTGCATTTCTCGGCGCCGTCGCGGCGGCCGGCTTGCTCCTCGCGCTGTGGCGATGGGCGTGTAAGGACCTGGTGGCGCCGATCATCGGCCACGTCATCGCAGATCTCGCGTTGTGAAACGTCTCGCTCTGCTGCTCGTGGCGGCGATCGCATACCTGCTCGCGGCGTGGATGGTGGCGCCCGGGTTTTATGACGGCTTCGGCCCGCCGCAGCCGTACAACTGGACGTGTCCGCCGCCGCAGGCGGGGGCCAACACCAAACCCAGCTCGGGCCACCTCGAGATCATGGTGATCAACGGCAAAAGCGAGGCGAACTCCGCGTTCACCGATGACGGCCAGATCGTCATCGGCTTTCTTCCCGCGGCGTTCGACGCGACCGGCAAGAAGTCGATCACCCTCGAGATCACTCCACTGCCGACCTGCCCGCAGCCCTCTGGTCTGCGCTTCGTGACCAACGTCTATCAGATCACCGCCAGCGCGCCGTTGGTCCAGGGCTCGACCCTGGAACTGCGCTATTCGAACCTCGAGCCACAGCCGGATGACATCTACCGCGCCGATGATCCGGACGGACCGTGGCAATCGATCGGCCACGCCTCGCAGGCGGCGCCATTCACGATCGTCACCTCCACGACGAAGCTCGGCTACTTCGCGGCCGGCTACAAGGAGTCGTCCCCAGCGTCGGGTGCGGTGGTCGTCGGTGGGGGCCCGGTCCTGCCGATCATCGTCGCGGTGCTGATCGCGGTCGTGGTGCTCGCCGGCTTGCCGATGGCGGTGCTGCGCCGGCGCCGCGCCTTGGGCGGCGGGGAAGACGACGAGGAGTAGACCTAGCCGTATTTGACTGCTTCGAAAACGGTCCCGCAGTTGCGGCATTTGTACTGAAGCGTCATCGCCTGCGTGCCGAACAGCGAGATGACCTCGACATCTGCTGCCTTGCAGTGAGGGCAGCGAGGTTCAGGTCGCGGTTTGTTTCGCGGCGGGCGGCGCGTACTTCTTCTCCTCGAGACCACGCAGCATGCCGAACGTATGCGGATCGATCTTCCCGGGGTTGCCACGCCTGCGGATGGGGTCCCAGCTCTTCCAGTCGATGCTGAGCCGCGGCGGCTTCGACTCCAACTGCTGTTCCAGGTGCGCGCGCAGCTCTGCCGGCCCCATGCTGAGGTTGCCCTCGTGGTGCAGTGCCGCCGTTTCGCCATCGGGCGGCCCGAACCATTCGATCGCCTCGCGCCAGGCGCGCTCCAGCGGTCCGGCATCGATGCCCGACCGCAGCCAGCTCCGTCCGTGCAGGAAGTGGTAGCGCTCCTCCATCAGCATCTTGCGCAGGCGGTGCTGGAGTACCTCGACGGAACCCCCGACGCAAGCCTCGATCATCGCGGTGAACGCCGTATCGAGGACCGCGTTGGCGGCCACGAACTGGCTCCATTCGGTCCACGGTTCGTCGAAAAAGGCGAGATTGCGCAGGCTGCCCGCGTCCGACTCGCGCTCCGGTCCGCGGGGGTCGGCGCCAAGCGGCTCGAGGCATCCGTACAGCACGCGGCTGTGACCGAGGTCGTCGAGGCCCATCGCGGCGGCTGCGATGTCGGCCTCGAGCGAGGGTGCGCGCGTCGCCCACTCCGCGTAGCGCAGGCCGAGCATCTGCTTGTTGTCCGCGATGGACAAGACCAGGTCGGAAAGACTCATGCGTCTCCAGGCGACCAGAGATGGATCACATCGTCCTTGCGCACGATGGCCATCTCGCACCAGCGCTCCTCGTCGTAGGTCGCCCGGGCGTAAGCCATCGCGAGGTCCGCGTCTGGTGCGACGACGCTGCCGACCTGGTGCAGCGGCTCCACGCGGGTCTTGCGCGCGAAGACCTCGTACTCGACTGCGTCGCCGCTGACTCTCTTGTACCCCGTCAAACGGCGAGGCCCCAGGCTTCGAGCGCGTCGCGGCCGGCCTCGGTCATCCGGGCGGTCGTCCATGGCGGATCCCACACCACGTTGATGTGCACCTCACGCACGCCCGGCTCGCACAGAAGGCGCTCGCGCACATCGTCGAGGATGAACTCCGACGCGGGGCAGCCCATCGCGGTAAAGGTGAGGTCGACGTCGACCACCCCGTCCAGTTCGGCGATGCCGTAGATCACGCCGAGGTCCACGAGGTTCACGGGCATCTCGGGATCCTGCACCTCGGCAAGCGCGCCCCAGAGTCGTTGCGTCATGCGCCGCGGCGATGAGTCTTGCGGAAGTTGTGAAACTCTTCCTGGAACATCGCGACCATCTCGGCGTTGCGCGGACCTCTTGCGCGCCAGCGGACCAGCACGTCGTCCCAGGTGATCGGCTGCTTGAAGTCCCAGCGCTTGTGCTCGGCGTCGAACTCGCACGGAAAGGGGTAGTCGAGCTCCCACACGTCCTTGCCGTCGCGCGTCTCCTTGTGTGCGGGAACCCTGACGCCGATCTCCTGGCAGTACGGCACGACGGTTGACAGCCACCACTGCCGCAGCTGGTCGTTGGTCAGGCCCTTGAGTCGGTAGTCGAGCTGCGTCGAGTGCATCTTCATCGAGTCGGGCAGTCCGAACCATTCCACGCTCAGGGGGAACATCCAGTTGACGGCCAGCTGCAGCTCATCTTTGGCCGCGCCGCCGGCGGCGCTGATGCGCTTCATCCAGGTGCGGCCGTTGCGGAGGTGGAAGTTCTCCTCCAGCATCACCTTGTTCAGGCCGCGCTTCCACGGTCCGTAGGAGCACTTGTCGTGGATGTCGCCCAGAAGGCAGAAGCCGGCCTGGTCGTAGAAGCCGTTGGCGACAACGAGCTCGGTCCAGCTGTCGAGCGGGACGTCGAACGCGTAGGGGTAGCGGAAGCTCTTCGGGTCCCGGCTGAAGATGAGCTTCTCCTGATCCTCGCCCAGCTCCTCGAGGATGTGGTAGGCGATGTGGGCGTGGGCCAGCTCGTCCTGGATGATGGCGATCCCCGTCATGAAGGCGTTGATCGAGGGGGCGCGCTTGGCGGCCACGTAGTAGGCGGGGGCCGAGATGAGCTCGGTATCGCCCGAGACGATCAGCGTGTGCTTGAGCTCCCGGAGGTACTCGGGCGTCATCTCCCGGGTGGACTCGATGAGCTCCCCGGACTTGATCATCTGGTCGAAGTCGCTCTGGCTTGGCATCAGTCCAATTCTGGTACATACGGAGCGGGCGGTAGAATCGTCATCTCCCCCAGGCATCCTGTTGCCGGTTTGCCGCGGTGGCTATAGCTCAGTTGGCAGAGCACCAGATTGTGGATCTGGGTGTCGCGGGTTCAAGTCCCGCTAGCCACCCCAACATCCTCCCTCGCCAGGTATGATGTTCCCATGGCAGTTAAATGGCGAGTCGACGAGCTGGCAGACAGAAAGGGCTGGAATGCTCGGCGTTTGGCCGAGAAGGCCGGCGTGGATATCAAGACGGCTCGGAACATCCTGACGGGGCGTGCTACGCGGGTTGATCTGGAGACGATTGGCCGGTTGGCTGAGGCGCTTGGGGTCGAACCAGGCTCCCTGTGGCGGCGATCCGCAGGCGCGGGACGAAAGGATCGTTGGGCGCCGCTCGCCGGGGTCGCGGGCAAGGCATCCAGGGAGGAGATCGACGAGATACTCCGAGGGAATCGGGACGAAGCCACTGACCCGGGTTTGGAGAGAGCGGCTCGCAACTTGTGAGCCGCTGCTACATCGATACCAATTTCCTGTTTGCCTACAGCCGCCGAGGAAGCAGCGATAACGCCCGACTCGATGACTGGCGGCGGCTTGTGGATGTTGAGCTCGGAGATGACGCCGGCGTCATAAGTGGCCTTGTACTGGATGAATTGGCTTACAGGGCGGTGGTCGGATGGCTTCACGACGCAGGCGACCCAAGTCCGATGTCGACATTTCGAAAGTCAGCGCCGGCGGTGATGCGCCGAATGCGAGGGCGACTCCGCCGCCTGTGGAACGCGGTTGACGAGCTGGATTTCGAGTTCTCGGTCACCGATCGATCAGTCACACGAAGCGCGATGGAACTAATGTCCGATCCGGGGTTGTCACCTCGCGATGCCTTTCACGCCGCTCACGCACTTGATTCCAATTGCACAGTCATCGTCAGCGCCGATCCTGACTACGACAGACTGACCACGCTTCGTCGGGTAGGGCCGTCCTGATCACGCCCGTGCCAATTGGCCTGAGGATTGCTCTGATACGGCGAGAACACGTAACCCTGGCCCTGGCGTCTTGACACCTTGACGAGCAGGTGGTAGCAGGGCGCCCCCCGCGATCAGCAGAGCGCCGAGCACCTTGAAGCTTCTCGACGGCGTCGAGGACGCGGCTACCTCTGGTCGCCGGTCTGGTTCGCCTCGCCTGTTTCGCCCTTCTGGCCGTGGTCCCCGGTCTGGTTAGCCTCGCCGGCCTCACCGTTGGGGCCCTGGTCACCGGTCTGGTTCGCCTCGCCCGTCTCACCCTTCTGGCCCTGGTCACCGGTCTGGTTCGACTCCCCGGTCTCGTCCGTAGCGGATGGCGCGGCGGGGCTGGCGGCTGTCACCGCACCGGTGACCTGGAGGTCCGTGCGGCCGGCGCTCGAGGCCAGGACGCCGGCGGCCCCGGCGATCAAGGCGATGGTGGCAACGATCCCAATCGGCACAAATTTCTTCATGCCATTTAAGTCGGTGATGGACGGGATTGGATACGGCCAGAT
>JACXTT010009954.1_pt1 | contig 12909 bp, 16 predicted proteins | sample 9270951 | NCBI WGS metagenome assembly JACXTT01 (sample SAMN15532306, study PRJNA645909) | rock metagenome | isolation source: weathered quartz diorite | place: Puerto Rico | collected 2017-06-21 | reverse complement strand
ACTCGTCGGCGATCTCATTGACGTAGTGCGGTTTCTCCCTTAGGAGCTGCACGATCGCAAAGCGCGTCTGATTCGCCAGTGCCCGGAAAAACTCGCGGTAGAGCCTGAAATTCAAGGTCCTCCAACTGATATGATGCATCCTGCATATGAAAGGCTACACATTTATGGCCGTTGCTCGCTGGTTGATAATCCAGCTCTGCAAAGCGCTACCCTTCACTCGGCGGACCTCGCCGTCGCCAGGGTCAGCTGGGGTAAGCCTGCATCAGAATGCTGCTTGCCGCGGCTGGATTTTAGGGTGTGCCTCATCAAAACCTCCCGCACGCAAGGAGAAATCGGCAACCCTCACCTTGCGCAGCATCAATTCTTTAGGTTGCCTCTGCAGTGAGCCGAGACGCGGGCTGAGGGTATCCCGAAAAGGAAGCCGGCAAACAGACGACGGCCGTGCCAAGGTTTGCCAGTAAGACGACCGTCTCCCTTAGGCTGCGGGGGCGTAACGATGATGCAGGCCACCAAGTCGAGCGAAGGATTGAATCCTGATTTCGTTGTCCGAGGCTCTTGCGACCGGGCGTTCTTCTGGGTTGTCCTTGGCCAGCCCCAGATGGGTTCGGTCTTCGTGGTAGTAGCAATTGTATTCACGCATGAGTCGTTTCAGATGCCGTTTATTGAGCACGATCACATGATCGAGCAAGTCGCGGCGACAGCTCCCCACCCAGCGCTCCGCGACTCCGTTCTGCCAAGGACTGCGAAACGCGGCGAACCGGTTCCGTCCCCAGAGTCTTGGCCGCGCAGATCACGTCGTTCCCGAACTTTCCATCCCGATCAAAGATGAGGAACTTCTGAGCCGGGGCGTACGGCCATGCCTCCCGCATCTGCTGCACGATCCAGAAAGCACTTGGGTTCCGCGTCGCGTTGCAACTGAGAATTTTCCTGCGATCATGGCTGATCATGAAGAAGCAGTACACGACTCCGAAAGTGAGCGTAGGGACGGTGAAAAAGTCCATCGCCGCAATGGCCTCACGGTGGTTTCGCAGGAACGTCAGCCAGCGCTTGCACAGTTCAGGGCTCCTAGGTACGCGCTGAAGCCAACGAGAGACCGTCGGCTCTGAAACCTTGAAACCAAGCTTTAGCAGTTCGCCGTGGATACGAGGTGCTCCCCACGTAGGGTTTTCGGCAGGCTGGCGTAGTGGGTACACTTCCGCATGCAACGACCCTCAGCGATCACCCCCGGCGTCAGGTACTTTTGCGTCATTGAGCAGTTGATCGAGTTGGGTACGGTCTAACCGTTCCCCATTAACCACCACAGAATCGATCTTCTCCGTGTTCGAGATATCGGCCAGAGGGTCCGCATTCAGAACAACAAGATTGGCAATGTAGCCGGGCTCGATACGACCCCACGTTTTCGATAATCCCAGCAGGAGGGCGGGGTTGGTGGTGGCAGTCTCGAGGGCCTGTATCGGAGTCAAGCCAGCTTCAACAAACAACTTGAGTTCATCGTGCAGGCTGAAGCCTGGGTAGGTGTACGGAATGGTAATGTCTGTTCCAGCAAGGAGACGCACACCCAGTTTCTGCGCACGGTGAACTTCTTCCAGCATCTTGGCATACTCCCGCCTTCTCATCGCGATATATTCTGGCGTCCGGTACTTCGTCAGCATCCCGTTCTCTGGTTTCCACCATTTGAGCTCTTCCGCCGAGACATACTGCATTCTGGGATCGTGCTTCTCGTTCAGATCATTGATGAACGTGAGAGCCAGCTGCGTCACCAGCGTGGGAGTGATGAACGTGTTGTTTCTTGCCAGCAGTCTATAGGTTTCGTCCGCTCGTTCCTGGCTGAAGTGGTCAAGCATTGCCGTGTCATCCCGCGCAATCTTGGCCGGAATGAGCGAGAAATTCTTTGTACGGAGCGCTTCCTTAAATGCCGATTGGTCCAATCGCTGCTTGATGTAGTCGTCCTCGACAGTAGATCCGCCTGCCAGTGCGACGCCGTGTTCAAGCGTACGCTGTCCAGCATTCGACGCTTCTCTCACGCTGATCGCGCTGGGAAGATGTCCCACGAATGGAAGGCCCAGTTTCTTTGTTTCGTCAGCAATGGCGTAGTACGCATCCCGCGACAGCCCATCATAGACTTTGATGAAGTCGACACCCTGGTCGTTGAGCGACCGCACCATAGACCGTGCTTCATCTGCAGTTTTCACGGAGACGGTAAACTTGGGATTCGACCAGGAATCGGGGCCGTCTACAATGGGCCCGCTCGCGACAATCTTAGGGCCGAGTCGCTGGCCTGCAGCAATTTCGTCTCGCAGAGAAAACACCTCTTTGACGACGCCGCCCATGTCACGAATCCCGACCACCCCGTTTGCAACGTCCATCTTTAGATCACGGGCCGCATCTCGGAAGTGAGAATGCATGTCCCAGAGGCCTGGAATTACAAACTTGCAGGTACCATCGATCACCTTAGCCGAGGCGGGCACTTTAAGAACCTTTGTTCTGCCAACCAAAGCGATATCACGCCCGCGGATAAGGATGGTCATGTCCGATTGCGCCGTCGCCACGCCTGGATTGATGATGGTGACGTGCGTGATTGCAAGGTCGCCAGACTGTGCGACACCTACGTTCGTAAACCCGAACAATGCGCTAAGCAGCAATACGTAGCGAAAAATCGACTGAAACTGATTCGGTCGCATACTGAATACCCCTAGGATATTTCGGAGCGGGTAGGGGGACATTGGGATGAAATCTCTACTTGCGAATCCTCGACAAAGACGATAGATACCCACCGTAAGTGAATCATCATTCCCGCACCTCAAGCTCTCCTCTCAGCAATCCCAGTTGGCAGTTGAATCGAAAGTTGGCTGCCATTGGCCTCAGCAAGGGGCCGGAGGTAACATCGGCAGCCGTGCGAGTTTATCCGGATTACTGACGATGTAGATATTGCAAATTCGCCCATCAGCAACGTGGAGCGCGAGTACGCTGTGCGGACGTCCGTGCAGATAACTGACAACGCCGGGTGCTCCATTGATTTGCGCCACCTGTCGGACCAGATCCGCCGGCAGAAGCTTCCGTCGAGCCCCCACCAGAAAACGAACCACATTATCCGCGCCGTAAATCGGGTTGGGAACCGCGGTTGCTTTGCCGCCACCGTCGGCGTAGAGCACGATCTCCTTGGAGAAAAGCGCCAGCAGTCCGTCCATCTCACCCCGTGAGCTCGCCTGAAGGAATCGCTGCAGCAGTTCCTCTTGTTGCTTCGGTGAGGGATCGAAGCGCGGCCGCGTTCGCTTCAGGTGCTGCCGTGCCCGGCGCAAAATCTGCCGGCAATTTGGTTCACTTTGCTCCAGAATTCGCCCAATTTCGGCATATTCGTAGTCAAAAACCTCCCGCAGCAGAAAGACAGCTCGTTCCAGGGGGGTCAATCGTTCCAGGAGCACCAGGAAGGCCATGGAAATAGAGTCGTCCATTTGTGAAGTCAGGTGGGAATCGCCGGCTGGCCCGGTCAACACAGGCTCCGGCAGCCATTGCCCAAAGTACTCTTCACGCTTTACCCGCGCAGACTGCAGATGATTAAGGCAGAGCCGACTGATGATCGTCACCAGGAATGCCTCAGGCGATTGGATCTCGACCTGCGAACTCTGCTGCCACCGGATGAATGTTTCCTGCAGCATGTCCTCGGCGTCGCTTGCACTGCCCAACATCCGATAAGCAATTGATAGCAAACGTCGTCGATGCTTGTGAAATACTTCGAGCCGCTCCTGCCCTTCGATCTCCTGCGAGCTCTGCATGCCAGACTTCGTACTGAAGGGAGCGCCGATTGGCAACGGCTCGAGTTCTCGATCGTCCGGCATGGCGTTGCTTCATCTGATTCCCTCCTTTGTTCAAAGTTTCAGTTTTGCTGGTATTGCCCCGGTTCGTTTCTGATATTTGATGATGTGGTTCTGGCATGACACTCACAGACAGCACAACGAACCTCCCCCAGAGCTACTTTCGACATTCGGCAATGTTGCTTAAGTTCCAGCTTTGACTTCGCGGCGCAGCCTGCCTAGTTCAAGCCGTATGGCTATGACGGAAAGAGTGAGGAGCACCGCCTCAGGGACGAGTAACCGCGCGCTTGCGCTGGCCGAGTGATCGAGCAGGATGCCAAATATCCTGACTGCAATGACAACGTTGGCCAGCGTAAAGACCATGTAAAGCCCGCCGAGAAGACGGCGCGTAGAAATGAGGCAACTGAACGCGAGTATCGCGAACGATAGAGGAAATGCCGCGAAACCGACTCGCGCGACGGTGATGCCGCCAGGCGAAGTGAAAGATATGCCCGTCGCCCCCGCTGCACGAATAGGATCAACCAGGTATTTGAAACTGATCAGGGTAAAGATAACCGTCACCATCACGAGAGGCGCCCGTCGTAACACCGGAGCAACGCGCGAAAAACCAGTAGGTTTCGTTTCTGCTGAATAGCTGTGCATTGAAGCACTCATTGTCTTCCCTTTCTTGCTCTATTTTTCGTTGTCAGTTTGTCACAACATCACCTAAATCAGTCCTGGCGCATGCTTCTCGTGCTCCCGAGATGCGAGCTGTCTGGAGTCGACCATTCCGTGACGCAGACTCCATAGAATCTCCGGGTGACGCAGCCATGCTCCGAACCACAGCACGGACAAGATGAAGCCAGGCTGAGCCGGAGACTGGCCGTGCTGAATATGGGTCGCTACCGCCCCACCCAGGTAAGCCGAAATCAGCAGCAGGCCAGCTGCACGCGTTGGTCGGACCAGGAACAGCACAGCACTCAGTAATTCCAGGACTGCGATCAAGAGCAGCCTCTTACCAGCGAAGCCCATAGCCCCAAGTTCGTTTACGACCTTCGGCACATGCGCAAACTTTGCAGCCGCGCTCCCGATAAGTACAATGCCGCCGACAAAGACCAGGACATTGCCTAGAACTCGACGGGGCATGCTGACGGGGTGATTATTGGGCTGCATTTGAGCTCTCCTTCGGATGTGCTGGGTGTATTGCTGCTCCTCAACCTTCTTGCGATGCACGAGTGGATCGAGCTGGCCACCAGGTGTCCGCTACGAAATGTTGTTTCAAACAGTAAGACCGGAGAGGACTGAATTTTGTGACTGTGAGAAGGCGGAAGAATTTACTCCATGCGGCCCGGGCAGTGTGTGACATCAGATTTCGGCGTGCACATAACACTCAGCGTGTCAGTGGATGTATAGTCGCTTCGCGTAAGTGTGCCCCGCCCCCCGGCGCGCCTCGGTCCAGAAATGGCCCAGCTTTTTGCCCGACGCACAAGGAGGATTTCCTCGCTTAAGGATTGGCCGAGGCGCGTGTTCAAGGCCAACCGGCTAGCGTCGATGCGCGAGTGTAATCATTCTTGCCTGTAGGGCAGCGTTCTGGTGAACGGTTCGCCAGAACAGGTCCCCATCCCTCACCCCGGAGAAGTGATTGTTGATGCCCGTGTTGTGCTGATCGCTAGCGCGGATCTTGGAGACTGGCATCACCTGGCCTGGGCTCCTTTCTGGTTGCGCTATCCCGCAGGGCCTGTAAAGCGAGGTCGTCCAATTGCATCTGGGTCGGCGCCGGCCAGCTTCCTCGCCACCTGTACCGGCTCCATCTTCACAACGACAATGTCCTCCGCACCAAAGTGGATGACAGTTGTTCCTAGGCCGTGGACCTTCAAGTAATTCACGCGGTCAACGTTGACGTAGGTTTCTTTACCGTAAGCATCTTCAAGCTGAATAAGTTTCACATCGCCCTCCGCGATACCGAGCACACAATATTGTTGTCTAGTTTTTGATCGGAGCGATGCCGCACGCGACATGGAGGCGACCAGGGGTAATCAGGGAAGTTAATCAGGCGTGAGCTAATACAATTCAGTCACAGGCTTGTGCTCCGCAAAAATTCTATCCGGACCGATCGAAGTTGCTGAAAATCTGCCATTTGAGCGCATCGGATCGCTAAGGACAACGACAGGGAATTTCGGCAGCTGCCGCAGTCAGTTTGAGTCGGCAATCCAGCCTTGTTCGCCTGTACAATCCCTGTGGTCATGCAACGCCTTCGATCCTCCTCATTGGTGGGATTCGCCGCAACGGTCTTGGACCTGCTTGCTGAGTTGCTCCGTCTCCTGAAAGCAGCCATACGATCCCGGACTTCCTTGGTCGCCGAGAACCTGTTTCTGCGCAAACAGTTGGCCTTCTACCAGGAGCATGCAGTGCCGCCCCGTCGACTGACCGATGCAGCCAGGATCGCTTTGGTGTTCTGGTCGCGCTGGTTGGACTGGAAACAGACATTGACCATCGTCCAGCCGGCGACCCTGATTCGGTGGCACCGCAGGGGCTTCAAGCTGTTCTGGCGCTGGAAGTCGAAACCGGGAGGACCACGTTTGCCTCGAAACATTCGTGAGCTTATCGTGCAAATGGCAGAGGAGAATCCGACGTGGGGGCAAGGTCGCGTCGCCTCGGAACTGTCTCTGAAGCTGGGAATCTACGTTTCCCCGCGAACCGTGCGGGCATACTGGCCCTCGGAACCGGATGGGCGATGCCGAAGAACGTCGTCGCAGCATTGGCAGACCTTTGTCCGTAATCAGGCGCGATCGATCGTTGCCTGTGACTTCCTGGTTGCCGTTACGGCGCGATTTCGTGTGCTCTATGTGCTCGTGGTCATGGATGTAGGAACCCGAAGGATCTTGCACTGCAACGTGACCGCGCATCCCGGTGCAGCATGGGCGCTACAACAGTTTCGGGAAGCAATCCCCTGGGATCATCGTTACAAGTTCCTCATTCATGACCGCGATTCGATCTTCTCACTTGACCTGGATCGGGAACTGGGAAGCTTTGGCTTGCGTGTGCTGCGCATGCCGGTGCGGGCGCCACAGGCCAATGCCTACTGTGAGCGGCTGGTGGGAACGCTCCGGCGCGAGTGTCTGGATTTTCTGATCCCGGTCAGCGAGAGTCACCTGCGAGTGATGCTGAAAGAGTGGGTCCGCCACTACAACGAAGGCCGACCGCACATGAGCCTGGGGCCGGGGATTCCTGCAGATAGGAATCGGGAAAGGGCTAGCCAGAGGTTTGGAGCAGGAAGCCGGCATCGATTGCCCCAAAGGTGTCAAATCAGGGCTACGCCGGTCCTCGGCGGACTCCATCACGAGTACGCACTGGAGAAGATGGCCGCATGAGGCAACGCCGATGAGAAAACAACGCACACTGATTAGGTCGCCGTTGAAATGGCGGCTGTCAGCCGTGCCCATACCGCACCCCGCCATTCCCGTTCTGGCAGAGCGCGGCGGTACTCAGCTCAAGACACCGCGCCCGGTGATTCTGGTCGATACCCGCGAGCAGAACCCGTTTGATTTCTCCCGCTTTGAGGGATGGTTCGCCGGAATCGAAAAGCGAGCCCTCAAGCTAGGAGATTACGCCATCGCGGGACTGGAGGACCATTGCGTGGTGGAGCGCAAGGATCTCGCGGACCTTGTCCATTCCCTCACGACGGAGCGGTCCGTGTTTGTCCATCGGCTTCGGCTCATGAGCCACTGCCCGCAGCGCCTGCTGGTCATCACGGCCACCTTAAGTGAAGTGAAGTCTCGCCAGACCGGCATGGGCGGTGGTCCGAATCGGATTACTCAGTCGCTGATCGCCGTGCTCGCCGGGCTGCAAGTCCCCTTCCTGTGCGGCGAGACCCATGAACTGGCGGAGGAGATGGTTGCCTCCTACCTCTATCAGGTTTACCTCTACCATTGGCTTGAGAGCAACGACTACGGCCGCTTCCTCGCCGATAACGATCTCTAAAAGCCCGCGAATTTCGCCATGTTTGGAAGTACAGGCGAACCAGGCTGGGTTGCCGACTCAAACTGACTGCGGCAGCTGTTAAGAACTCGCTGTCCTTCCTTTCGCGATCCGATGCGCTCAAATGGCAACATTGTCAATCACTTCGATCGGTCCGGACGGATTTTTTGCGGAGCACAGCTATTATTTGATCCTCACGGAAGACTTGGGATATGGGAGAACCGAGGAACTGATGACGTTACTGGAGGAACTCAGCCGTCTTCTCAACCGCTACGCACGCGCGATACTGGCTTCTGACTCCTGAATTCTGGCTTCCGTATCCTTGGCGAGCATTACGCGAGCAAGGATATCAAGGACGAAGTCCTTGACTAGTTACCTTCATGCAACAGCCATGAACCGCTTGACCGTTTCTGCCCACTGTCCGCGCGAGACATCATTGGTGGCGACTTCACCGGGCCAGGTATTCGACACGTATTTTGGGGGTCCAGTGAGGAAGACTAATCGCTGCTGTGGCTCCGCAGCCCTAATCTGCTCGTAGAATTCGAGCGCTTCCGCCGGAGAGTATCGGCGAAGGTCTAGCATCAGGAGATCGTAGACATGAGGTTGCCAGAGGAATCGCGCAGAGGAGATCTCTTCAGCTTCACGCACCTCGACGCCGTGAGTTCGCAAGACGGCGGCGCGCGCCTCGCGGGTTGCCTGGCAGCGGTCGATGAGGAGAACTTTCTTGTCAGCAAGAACCGGGCGACTACGCAGTGGCGGTGGGCGATACATACGACACTCCCGAAACGAGCGCGCCCTCTTTAGGAAGATGATTGCGCCGCGAGGGAGTGGAAGTCAAGCGAAAATGGGTTCTCTCTATGGCGGAGGCTTTAGCCCCACGAAGATGCGCGCCGGACCTGTCATGTTACGGGAAGAGTCGAGCTCTTCCTTGGTCATGGGGAACAGCGACGCACGCATCGTGATTATGCCACTCTTTCGGGGATCATACTGAATATGAAAAGCCCTGGTTCGGTGCCGGGGCTTTTGGCGTATTGCAGAAACCGTCTTAAGATCTCGACACTAACCGCTTATAGGTCGACCACTATCGCGCCTAACTCTCCCGTTAGGCTTCCGGGCATAGGCGATCTTCTGAAGATCAGCCAGGGTTGCGAGCGCGTTGCGGAGTGCAACGCGTTCCGAAATGCTGTTCGTCTGTGAGCAATTCTTCCATTCTCCTGTGGATCGCCTCCGTCGCGTGTTTTATGCGACGCGGCAAGGTGACCCTGTTCGCCTCAAACAATGCGACATCCAACAGTTCGCTCCAGCCTTTGGTGTCATTCGTAGCCATGGTGTGACTCCTTGACGCTAACGAGCTGCAGCAATACATTCGGGCTTATGCTTTCGCGCCGGGTCGTTGACTTGTTCCCAGCAATGGCCTACTATACTCAGCCAGCATGGGTGAGGTCCCGCTCGTGTGATCGGTCAGGCGATCTCGCATTACCACATCCTCCAAAAACTGGGCGGCGGCGGCATGGGTGTGGTGTACGAGGCCGAAGACACAAAACTCGGCCGACACGTCGCCCTGAAATTCCTTCCTGACGAACTCGCCCGCGATGCCCGCGCTCTGGAGAGGTTCCAGCGCGAAGCGCGTGCCGCCTCAGCACTAAATCATCCAAACATTTGCACCATCTACGAAATCGGTGAACACGGGGGGCAGCCCTTCCTCGCCATGGAGCTGTTGGAAGGGCGCACCCTGAAGCACCGCGTCGAATGCGGGCCGATGAAGGTGGAGCAGTTGCTGGACATGGGCATCCAGATCGCAGATGCGCTCGAGGCGGCGCACGCCAAGGGCATCGTGCATCGCGACATCAAGCCTGCAAACATCTTTATCACCGCGCGGGGACAAGCAAAGGTGCTGGACTTCGGCTTGGCTAAACTGATGCAGCAAAAGTGGGTCGGGGAAACCGTCGGTGTGACCGCAGGTGCAACTGCCGTGGCGGAGCATCTGACCAGCCCAGGCACGGCATTGGGTACGATTGCCTACATGTCGCCCGAGCAGGCGTTGGGAGAGGAACTCGACGCGCGTACCGACCTGTTCTCGTTTGGGACGGTACTGTACGAGATGGCGACCGGGAAGCTGGCCTTCGAAGGGACCACTTCGGCAGCCGTTTTTGATTCCATTCTGCACAAGCCGCCAAAGTCCCCGATTCAGCTGAATGCCGAGCTCCCACTAAAGCTGGAAGAAATCATCAACAAAGCGCTGGAGAAGGACCGCGACCTACGTTGCCAAACCGCTGCAGAACTAAAGACTGACCTGAAGCGTTTAAGACGCGACCTGGACTCCAGCGGCAGGGCATCCCCGAAGAGCGCGGCGGCCGTCGCGCCTAGTCGCGAGATGCCAGCGGCGACAGCGGAGAAATTGATCGCCGTTCTCTACTTCGAAAACCTCAGCGGAGCCAAAGAAGACGAGTACTTCCGCGACGGCATGACAGAAGACGTCATCACCGAACTGGCCAAAATCAAAACACTCCAGATCTTCCCGCGGGCAGCAGTGCTGGTGTATCGCGACAAGCCAGTCACTGGCCCCGAGGTCGGGCAGCAGTTGAAAGCTTCGTATGTTTTGGCGGGCAGTGTTCGCCGCGCTGGCAACCGGCTGCGCATCACAGCGCAGCTGGTCGAGACGCGTACCGGTCACACCGTCTGGGCCGACCGCTATGACCGCGAGATGAAAGACGTCTTCGAGGTCCAGGACGATATTGCCCGTAGCATTACGCAGGCGCTTCGCATTTCCCTGTCTCCGCAGGAGGAGAAGATCATTGCGCACAAACCCACGGAGAGCCTGCCTGCCTACGACTACCTCCTGCGAGGGCGAAACTACACGCGGCGGGAAAACCTAGAGTTTGCCATGCAGATGTTCGAGCACGCCATCCGGCTCGACCCAAATTTTGCCCTAGCCCACGCAGGAATCGCCAACGTGTGCGGCATGCAGTTCGAACTGCACGGTCGCGATCCCCGGTGGATCGAAAAAGGACTGACCGCTGCAAACCGGGCGTTCGAGCTGGATCCGCAGTTACCCGAAGCGCTATCCGCCCGCGCCCGCATCTTTCTAGCGCAACAGAACTACACGGAAGCCATCGACTACGCCCGCCTGGCGATTGAGCGCAAGCCGGATTGCGAAGGCGCATGGGACGTCCTGGGACGGGCCCTTTTCACCGCGGATCGCTGGAGGGAAGCAGCGGACGTGGTGGACCGCGCCATCGAGGCCGCTGGGGATGATTATAACGTGCATATCCCTTACATTAATGCCTTGATGTCGCTGGGCGAAACTGAAGCCGCCAAGAAGCTCCGTAACAGACAAATTAACGTGCTCGAGCAGCAGATAGAATTGGTTCCGGAAGATGTCCGCGCGCGCATCCTGCTCGCCGGCAACTATGCCTTTTTTGGCAACAAGAACGACGCCGCGCAACAGCTAGAAAAGGCCGTTGCCATGCGCCCCAACGACCCCAACACCCTCTACAACGCGGCGTGCACCTATGGATTGCTGGAAATGAAAGCCGAGTCGCTGGCGATGCTGAAACGCGCCGCAGAGACGGGCTTCAGCGACATGGAGTGGGTCTCCCGCGATCCGGACCTGGCATGCCTGCATGGAGAGCCTGAATTCGAACGCTTCGTCGGGAGCAAGCATCCAGTAAGCTGAGCCGCGCCGAGATTTCGGAATCCCAAAACGTCGCCACTGTTGCCGGTGTGCGGGTGGGGTGCTCGCTACCCTGCGGGTAACGCGAGGAGAGAGGTCACGGGTATTGCGTTTGACCCGGACTGGTAGGTAAGAAATAGAGCTACGGCAGCTTCGCCGTGAGCAGATAGGGCTTGCTCCCAGCCCTGTGCCTCATCAAAACCTCCCGCACGTAGGAGAATGGGCGAAGCTCGCTTTTGCGTCGCCCCAATTCTCTAATAGGTTGGTCTCACAGTGAGCCGAGACGTTGGCGGAAGATATGGCGAAAGGGAAGCGGGCAGGCAGACAACGACCATGCCAGAGTGTGCCAGTGCGAAAAGGCTTCATTTACGCTCCACGGCGTAAGGATGATGCAGGCCACCAAGTCGAGCGAAAGATTGAATCCTTCTTCCGTTCTCCGGGACCCTTGCTACCCACCCAGCGCTCCGCGACTCCGTTCTGCCAAGGACTGCGAAACGCGGTGCGAACCGGTTCCGTCCCCAGAGTCTTGGCCGCGCAGGTCACATCATTCCCGAACTTTCCATCCCGATCCAAGATGAGGAACTTCTGAGACGGGGCGTACGGCCATGCCTCCCGCATCTGCTGAACGATCCAGAGCGCGCCGGGGCTCCTGGTCACGTTGCAATGCAGAATTTTCCTACGACCATGGCTGATCACGAAGAAGCAGTACAAGACTCCGAAGGAGAGCGTGGGCACGGTGAAAAAGTCCATTGCCGCAATGGCCTCGCGATGGTTCCGCAGGAACGTCAGCCAGCGCTTGCAGCGATCGGGGCCGCTGGGTACGCGCTGAAGCCAACGTGAGACCGTCGGCTCCGAGACCTTGAACCCAAGTTTCAGCAGTTCGCCGTGAATACGATGTGCTCCCCCAAGTCGGGTTCTCGGCAGCCATGCGAAAGATCAGCGCCCGAATCTCTTTGTTTACCGGCTGCCGGCCTCCGAGTCGCCTGGCTCTGGAGAGCCACTTCCAATACAGCCGAAAGCCGGCACGATGCCACTCGACCACAGTTCTCGGTGTTACCAAGACGAGAGGCTTCTTCCACCCCTGCCAGAGCTTTCTTAAGACTACCCAGAACAGCTTCTGCCTGGCCGACAGGCGACAGCGTGGTCGCTTGGCGTGCAAGGCAAGGAGCTGTTGGCGGAGGGCGAGGTTCTCGAGGATGAGATCCTGACGTGAGCGGAAGGCGCTGACAGTCCAGCCGATGAAGCGTCGGACTGACGCAAACATGGCCGACATTCTAGCGGAGGGCACAACCCCCGAGCGGGTGCAAGTCATTCATTCCAGGACTGCACGAAGTTTTGATGAGGGACAGGCTCATGATGGGTAACAATACTGAGTCCACTCACATCCAGTACAGCCTGTTTCACCTATTCGTCAAATCGTTTCACCCCGCACCCTTGGCAGTAGAAATAGCAGCGAGGAGTACGTCA
>JACXTT010009953.1_pt1 | contig 12911 bp, 12 predicted proteins | sample 9270951 | NCBI WGS metagenome assembly JACXTT01 (sample SAMN15532306, study PRJNA645909) | rock metagenome | isolation source: weathered quartz diorite | place: Puerto Rico | collected 2017-06-21 | reverse complement strand
TATACCCGAGGACAACTGCAACTGGAGCTCGACGCCATCTACCGCTTGGGCAAAGAGTATGGCCGGAACATGCGCACGTGCACCCCTGGCCTGTTTATTTTGGCCACTGTGCACACCAACGGCGACGAAGCGCGGCGGATGTGTGCTGAGAAGCTGGGGAAGCAGTACAATCAGGACTTTTCCAAGTTGGCGAATAAGTATGCGCTGGCTGGAACGCCGGAAGAGTGCCAGAACCGGCTCAAGGAATACCTCGCTGCCGGCGCCAAGATGGTGATTTTGCCGTCCGCTTGCCGGCCCGAGCATAATGAGGAGAACCTGCGCTTGCTGGCTAAAGAAGTCATCCCAGCGTTTCGTTAAAATTGCGGCTATTGAGTCGACTGTGTCAATTGCGTCTCTAGGGTCTGGAGTTCGGACGATTTCCCTGCGTCCGTAGATCCAACGAACTCAATGGACGCAACAGACGCGATAGACGCAAGGCGGAGTGCTGATCGCCTCGTCTCAGAAAGGAGCCCACTATGCCTGAACCTTTATTGTTCCACAAAGAGCCGCCCCTGGCTTGGATCACCTTTAATCGGCCCGAACGACGCAACGCCGTCAGCATGGAGATGTGGCAAGCCCTCCCTGGCCTGGTCGCGCAGGTCGCAGAGGACAATGACCTGCGCGTGCTGTTGATCCGCGGGGCCGGCGAAGAAGCCTTCATTTCCGGCGCTGACATCTCTCAGTTCGGTAAGGTTCGCTCCGATGCGGCCACGACAGTTGAATACGACCGGGCCACCGGACAGGCGCTCGCGTCACTCGCCACGCTGGAAAAGCCGGTCATCGCCATGATCCACGGCATCTGTTTCGGCGGTGGCTGCTCAGTGGCCGTGATGTGCGATCTGCGCCTGTGTGCGGATGATGCGCGCTTCTGCATTCCCGCAGCTCGCCTGGGAGTTGCTTACCCAATCGAACGTGGGGTCGAACGCCTGGTACACATAGTCGGCACGGCTAACGCCACCGAGATCTTACTCGCTGCCCGAGTGTACAATGCTGAGGAAGCCCACCACATGGGGCTGGTGAACCGCGTCCTGCCTAAAGTCGAACTCGAATCGTACACGCGCGACTACGCGCTGAAACTGGCTGACAATGCTCCGCTCAGCGTGGCCGCTCACAAGTTCTTCGTGCGTGAAAGCACGAAAGCCGCCAACCTACGCGACCTGGACAAGGTCCGCGCCTTCTCGGCCCGCTGCTTTAACAGTGACGATTACAAAGAAGGTGTTGCGGCGTTCATGGAGAAACGCCGGCCACGGTTTCAAGGAAAGTAATGAGTAATGAGTGAAGACGATGACTCAATGATCCAAATCAGGAGGGAACCGCCATGCTGAAAATGTATCACTGGCCCACGTGACCCTACTGCCAAAAAGTGCGGATCGCACTTTCGGAAAAGCGTATTGCGTGGGAGCCTATCCACGTCAACCTGCGCGCGAATGAGCACAAAGCTCCGGAGTTCTTGGCGCTCAATCCCTATGGCAAGGTGCCGGTCCTGCTCGACGAGGGAGCGATTATTTACGAATCCACCGTGGTCAACGAGTATCTGGAAGAGCGCTTCCCCAATTCCCCACTGATGCCACGCGACCCGTTGGGCCGAGCCGAAGTACGACTGTGGGAAGATTACGGCGATAACGCTTTCCTGGGGCCCGCCGAAGGCATTTTCATCCACAATAAAGGTTGGCGCACGTTTGAACCCGCGCGCTTGCAGCAGATGCGTCAGCAGATCCAGGACGCGCTCACTCGACTAGAAAAGCATCTGGCCGGCAAGCAATTCCTGGTGCGCGACACCTTCACCCTGGCTGACATCTGCTTCGCGCCACGGATCACCATGCTGGACCAACTCGGCGCGCCGCTGAACCCGGCGTACAAAAACGTGCGCGCGTGGATCGTGCGGATCAAGGAACGGGAGAGCACGCAGGGGCTGGAAACGTAGCGGAACCACCGCAACACCTGGCCCGCAAGTTGGGTGAAGTACGCGCGTTAATCTGGACGCCTGTGCAACAATGATCGACACCAAACGAGAAGGCGTAGGGTGGGCGTTGCTCACCCTACTACTGGCATTCCGCAATCTCCACTCCGCAATCTGCAATTGCTTCACCTGCCCATCTTAATCCGGTCCTCCTGCGCCCAGCCCTCCTTCAGGGGCACCATGAAATAGGGTGTCAGCTTCACTTTCTTGAAATACCAACGCCCGTTCTCCTTCACGTACTCGTCGTCAAAACGCGCGGCGACGAGATAGCTCTCGCCTTTGTGCACGGGCGTCGCCTCCAGGTAACTAAGGCCTGTGCCCGTGTTGCCTACCACGTGGATGACGTGGTTGTGAATGAACTGTTTGACGAACGGCACCAAATCAGAGAGTCCCTTGCGGAAGAACTTGGTGATCTTGTCGCGCCCCTTCGTCGCGCCGAGGTGCGCGTAGTCAATCTCAGCATCGGCGGTGAAAAGTTCGCCGATCAACTCGGGCTGTTTCTCGTTCACGTACTCATGGTAGCGAAAGCGCAAGGTCTGGATCGCCTCGCGGTCCGCCAGCTCCTGCACCTGCGTTTCCAACGCTTGCACCCGTTTCTCCAGGTCTGTTGTTGCCATCGCGTTCTCTCCTCGTTTAGCTTTTTGGTAAGCTCTTGATGAATTTGCTTACTTCCTGCGCCGTCTCTTTGGGCTTCTCAATCATGCAGTAGGTGCCGCCGCCGTCCTTGATCTGCACCACCTGGCTGTGTGGACAGTGCGCCTGGAACAGTCGCACCGATTCGGCCATTGCCGCCGTCTTGCCGCCCAGCTTGCCCGAGTCGCCTAGGAGCACGAGCACCGGCACTGCGAGCTTTTCCAAGTCACTGGTTAGATCGATGTGAGCGAACACCTCCAGGGTCTTGGGTAGCGACTCGATAGAAAAGTTGCGTTTGAATGCTTCGATTTCGTACAATGCCACGTCATTGCCAACCTGTCCGAAGGCGTTCGAATCGGCGCAACCAATCCATGAGGTCAAGCGTGCCAGCGCCTCATAGCCAAACGTTTCGGCGATATCCTGAAAGCTCTGGAGGGTTTTGCGGGAGGCTGCGTTCGCCTTGAAACTGGGGTAGGTGAGGACGCCCTTGACTCGGTGCTGATATTTGGCCGCATAGCGAATCGTGATGGGCGCGCCGGTGGAGGTGCCCCATAGATTCACCTGTCTCACGTTGAGAGCCTGGAGAATGCACTCCAGGTCATCGACCCAGCGATCGAGCGTATATCCTCCCACCCACGCACGGTCGGACTCGCCTGCACCGCGATAGTTCCAATCAATAACCTGGAACTCCTTCGCCAGGATGTCCAACACATAGTCAAACTGATTATGTAGCAGCCCAAAACCACCCGTCAGTACCAACGGCTCCCCGCTGCCGCTGATGCGGTACCAGAGCTTGACTCCATCGTCATCCATGTATGGCATGGCATGTTCTCCTTTTTTGCGGGAGAGTCCCTTCTATGCCAGAAGAAGGTCTCTCGCAAGAGAAACTGGATCTTAGCTGACAGCTCATGACGTATGGGTTATGGCAAGACCCATACGCCATAGAGCGAACGCAGTGAGCGAGCTATATGCCATAAGCCAATAGTTGATCGCTACCGAACCTTCTTCTTGCTTTCTGCTGTAAAACAGGTCAAAAAGGGAGAGCAACTGGGTCACCGCATAGGCAGGGGACCACTTCACTCACCCCAAAGGAGGGACGCTATGAAAGTCGGAATGTCTGTCTTCATGCAGAACACCAACAACAAGTGGTCGGACTACGAGGTCTACCGCAACGACCTCAAGCTCGCCGACCTGGCCGAGCCCCTGGGGTTCGACTCGATCTGGAGCGTGGAGCACCACTTTACGCCGTATACCATGGTGCCGGACGTGGTACAGTTCCTTACTTACATGGCCGGCCGCACTAATAAGATCGAGCTGGGCACCATGGTCGTCGTGCTGCCCTGGCATGATCCGGTGCGCGTGGCTGAGCAGATCGCCATGCTCGACCTATTTTCCAATGGCCGCATTGTCATCGGCTTTGGCCGTGGGGCTGCCACGGTCGAGTACAATGGCTTTCGCGTACCGATGGAAGAGTCGCGTGAGCGCTTCGTCGAAGCCGCCGAGGTGGTGGTGAAAGCTCTGGCTAACGAACGCTTCGCGCATCAAGGCAAATTCTTCCAGATCCCCGAGATGAGCATCCGGCCGCGGCCGTTCTCTCATCCTGAGCGCCGGCTCTATGGCGCGGCGGTGAGTCCAGATACGGCGGAGCGCATGGCCAAGCTGGGGCTGGGCGTGCTGATTGCCATCCCGCTGTATGGCTGGGATGCGCAGGCAGAAGACGTGAAGCGCCACCAGCAGATCCTGCGCCAGCAGGGACACGAGCCGGTGCCGCCGATCTCGTCGAGCTTCGTCTTCTGCGCCGAGACGGAGAAAGAGGCGCGTGAGGGCGCACGCCAGTGGATGGGCGGGTACTGGGGTTCGGCGGACGCCCATTACCATTTCTCCGACGGGCACCTCAAGACCGTCAAGGGCTACGAGCACTACGGCGTGATTGCTGACAACGCCAAGACTACCACTCCCGAGCAGGGTGTCGAAGGTTTTGTCAGCTTGCAGGTAGCTGGCACGCCAGACCAGTGTCTGGAGCAAATTTACACTATGCAGGACAAAATAGGGCTCAACCATTTCATCGCGGTCTTTAGCTATGGCGGCATGCCGCACGAATCGGCGGAGCGCAACTTGCGCTTGTTTGCCGCTGAGGTCATGCCCAAACTACAACGCGAGGAACGTAAAGTTGTGCCGGTGGGAGCAACCAGCACGGCAGCGCAGGTGCCGGCGAAGTAGGGGTTCCTCTCACTCTTGACCGAGGGAGGGAGCCCCTTTGTGGGCTCCCTTTTTTGTTCCTCGCTCCGTTCTTTCAACAGGCGCAGCAAATGAGCAACACTTTCAAGACTTGTCCTCTTTGCTCTGAGCCCTTCGACTTCGCTCAGGACAGGCTTGTCGAAAGGTGAAGGCAGGCTTTTTCGTAGAGTTGACGGAGGTCCCTATGCCCCAGGAAAAACAGTACGATGTGCGCGTCGAACGCAACCTCCTCATTCCACTGAGCGATGGGGTGTCCCTGGCCGCAGACTTGTATCTGCCTGAGGCGTCTGGCCGTTTCCCTGCCTTGGTCAGTTACTACCCCTACCACAAAGACGGCCTCATTGGCTCTTTCTTTGAGCATCCGCGCCGCTATTTCGCCGAGCGCGGCTATGCCAATCTCCTGGTTGACTTTCGCGGCTTGGGCAATTCCGACGGCGTAGTGTGGGAGGCAATGGACCCACGCGAGGCCACGGATGGCGCCGAAGTGATCGAGTGGACCGCGCGCCAGCCTTGGTGCGACGGCAACGTGGGCATGTGGGGCATGTCCTACGGCGGGATCACTTCGTTCAAGACGGCGGCTGCGCAACCGCCGCATCTGAAGGCCATCGTGCCAATCATGGGTAGCCTGGATATCTATCACGACTTTCTCTACCCCGGCGGCTGTCTCAACTGCCTGGGCGCATTCGGCGCCTGGGGCTCGTTCATGATTGCCATGAACCTCATGCCGCCCATGTATCAGGACCCTGAGGGACGCTGGTACCACCTGTGGAAAGAGCGGCTGGAGCACTGCCCACCGCCGTACATTGTCCCCTGGCAGGATCACCCCGCCTACGACGAGTTCTGGCAAAGTAAGGCCATTCAGGCGGAACGGATTCAGGTCCCCACGTTTCTCATCGGCGGCTGGCGTGACATTTTCCCCGACGGGATGACACGGTCATATGAGCGGATCGCCACGCCGCGCAAACTGTTGATGGGACCGTGGATGCATGCCCTGCCTGACGTCTCACCATTTGTTCCGGTTGATTATTTGGCTGAGATGGCCCGCTGGTGGGACTATTGGCTGAAGGGCGAACAGAACGGCATCATGGACGAACCGCCTGTGACCCTTTTTGTCCAGGGCAACCAAGTGTGGAAGCATGAGCGCGAGTGGCCTATCGCCCGCACCCAGGAACGCACGCTGTTCTTTTCGAGCGGCAGGACACTGGCCAATAAACCGCCACGCTACGAAGAAGACGTCGTCTATCGGACCGACACCACAGTAGGCGTAATGGCCGGGTTATGGGATCCGACGGCAATCGGCCTGGGTTTGCCACTTGACCAAGGGTCGGACGATGTCCGCTCTGTGACTTACACGAGCGAACCTCTACCGCAGGCCGTCGAGATCACTGGCTCGCCCGAAGCGACTCTGTACGTCGCGCTCGCAGAAGGGGACGAGGTCAACCTTGTCGTAAAGCTGTGCGATGTAGCTCCGAACGGACGTTCCGCACTCATTACCACCGGCTGGTTGAAAAGCAGTCATCGGATCTCGCACGTGCGGCCGGAGTTGCTAGCCAAAGGCGCAGTTTCTGAGTTTCGCGTCCCCTTGTGGGCCACGTCCTATCAAGTGCCGCAGGGTCATTGCTTGCGGGTCAGTGTGTCCTGTGCCGATTTCCCGCGCCTGTGGCCGACACGGACAAATCCACAAATCCATCTCTGCTTCGGGGGGACTCAGGCCTCAGCGCTTCGCTTCCCGACCGTGCCACCCGCGCTAGTTCCTGGACCCGAGGTCCAATCTCCCAAGCCGGCCGTGAACCGTGTCCCTCTGTCTATTGATTTCACACCGCAGTGGAAGATTGAGCATGACCTCGCTACTGGCACAATGACCGTAGCGACCGGCGAACGGCCAGTCTTGCTCACCCCTAACCGTGACGGCAGAATCGACCTCAATCACACTGCTCGGGCGAGCGTGACGGCTACCCGTCCTGATGCTGCCAAAGTGGAAGGAGAAACAACGGTCACTCTGCAGACGCCTAGCGGTAGCACGGTAGTGGTCGAGACCCGTAGTTGGGTGACGCAGACCGGCCTGATCCTCTCTGGTCGTATTACAGTAGACGGTCGGCTCTTCTTTGAGAAGCAGTGGCGGAAATAGCAGGGGCACAGCGCCGTGTGCCCTCATGACTTTCATTGAGCCTCGGTTTGACCTTGCCCAGGAACATTTCCGCCGTCGCTTCGTTCTCTTAAACGATTTCTGTATTGAACAGCGCTCTGCTGACAACTGCAGCAGTATAAGAAAGAGGGAGAATTACGCTTGGTTTAAATTTTTTCCACCATGTACCGATAAATCCTTCATCTGGAGTTTATCCAAAAAGGTCGGATGGTTCAGCAAAAGCCATGCGCAGATATTGCTCTTCCCAACTCATACTAGTTTTCAGCGTGTTGCTTCTCCTTTTGCCCGCCGCGGCCCAAGCACAGTTTATTATTGAGTTCACTGATGGCAACCGCATAACCGTCTCCAATTACAAAGAAGAAGGCCAAAAAATTAAGATCCATACTTCGGAGGGTTGGTTCGCTTTTCGTCAAGAAGACGTGGCACTGATTATCGACCTCTCTACCGGCAAAAAGGTCCGAAAATTGGACAGTCCCCCTGATACCACATTGACCTCTCCCGCTAAAATTCCAGAGAGGGCGGAACCTCAACCGGCGGAACCAGAAAAGACTCTAGAGAGAAGTAAGGCCCTTACAGAGATAGAGACTCGCCCCACTCTGGAGCTTCTGCGAGAAGCGGTCAGCTCTTTAGGCACCACACCGCACCTCAAGGACCTCTTCGAGCAAGTGAAAGGGGGGCTTTTTGAGGTCAGATACGTGATCGCCCTGCTCTTAGGAGTCAAAGTGCTAAAGATATTCTTTTCCGCTAGCATTCGCTGATTCTTCCAGGCTGTTGCCAGCTTCCCTCTTGATTAGAGCCGCGGCTTGATCTTGCTCATGAACGTTTCCATCGTCCGTGCGCTGCTCTCAAACGACTGCATAGAGAGTTCAAAAACAAGATGCTGCACGCCCGCGGCTTGATAAGCGCGGAGGCGGGTCGTTACCGTATCCAGGTCCCCGCGGAGCAGGTCGCGTCCGGGTCTGGGCCCATAGGGAAGGACGTCCGCAGAGATTCCTTCGATAAACAACGAGGCCCGCATTGAGAGCACTGGCTCGCCGGTCCGACCTTTCTTTTTCCACAGATCTTTGAAGTGCCGGGCTCCTTCGGCAAAAACTTCCGGAGTCAATGCCGTCGCGTGCCAGCCGTCGCCAAATTCGGCTGCGCGCCGGCGTGCCCGTGGGCTGGTACCGCCGACCCATACAGGGAGGTGCCGCCGCACCGGCATGGGCGAAACCTGCATATCCTGAAACGTAGTGTACCTCCCGCTGAAGCTTACAGTCTCGTGCGTCCAGACCTCCCGCATCAAACGCAGGCACTCATCGCTGAGTTTGCCGCGCTCCGGAAAAGGCGTGCCCAATGCCGCAAACTCCTCGGTCATCCAGCCGCCGCCCACGCCGACAATCAGGCGTCCGCCGGAGAGCTGGTCAATTGTCGCCAACATCTTGGCTAGAACCACCGGATTACGGTAGGGCAGGATCAGGACGCTGGTGCCGAGCTTCACCCGCGGCACCAGCGCAGCCACGTGGCTGAGCAATGCGACCGGCTCCAGCATGTTATCGCGGTAGATGAGGTCCATCGTGCGCGGCACGATAATATGGTCGGTAACCCAGAGCGAATCGAAGCCCAGAGCTTCAGCGTGGCGAACATTGGCGATGATCTCCTGCGCATCGACTGTTTTACCGTAGTGTGGAATACAGATACCGAATTCCATGTGTCCCTCCTTAAAAATAAGCAGTCAGCCGTCAGCTATCAGCCGTCAGCAGGACAGTGTCAGGCATTACTTACGAGCAAGCCCGCCGTTTGGCAATGGTAAGCCAATTCTGATATCTTTTTATTTGGGCTGAAAGCTGACAGCTTTCTCAAAGGAGGGATGTTATGACACGTCCTCTGATCGTGGCCGCGGCTCAGTTAGGACCCAGTTCGCCGAGCAAAGCGCAAACTGTCGAGCGCATGGTGGCGCTCATGGAGGAGGCCGGTGAATGTGGAATAGAGCTTTTGTCTTTCCCTGAACTTTCTCTCACTCCTTACTTTGCGACGAAAGTGCACGAGTCTTGGGAGGCTTTCTTTGAAGAGGCGATGCCCTCACCAGTCACCCTCCCCCTCTTTCAGGCCGCGCGTCGGACGCAAACGCACTTTGTTCTTCCTTACGCCGAACGTGAGACTGGCTACTATTACAACAGCGCTGTGTTCGTCGCCCCAGAAGGCACGATCCTGGGCAAATACCGCAAGACACACATCCCGGGCTGGGTCGAGCCACGCTGGGAGGGATTGAACATCCTGGAGAAGCGATATTTCTCGTTCGGCAATCTCGGCTTCCCAGTTGTCACTCTCCCCAAGGCTCGGTTGGGAACCCTCATCTGCTATGACCGCCGTTTCTCCGAAGGCTACCGCGCCCTGGCCCTGGGCGGCGCGGAACTTATCTGCGTGCCGTACAATACCCCGACCTTCAGCCAATCCCGCGAAGCCGGACAAGAAACCTCGGAAGTCCTGCTGCGCGCCGCAGCTATCGAAAACCAGCTCTTTATCATTGCTGTAGGTAAGGCTGGAGTGGAGGACGGAGCTGAGTATATCGGTGGCAGTGAGATCATCTCCCCGACCGGTAAGGTGTTAGCAAAGGCGCAGACAGAGGGCGATGAGCTAGTGACTGCCACTATCGATGTGGAGGAGATCGCCGCTCTCAAAAACAAATGGGACCTACTTGCCGATCGCCGACCGGAGATATATCAGCAGCTTGTGCAGTGAAAAAACAAAGAGACAAATAATAAGGAGGGAACCATGAGCGCCGCTGACAATAAAAAACTCATCCAAGATGTCTTCGCCGCTTGGGCCCGTGGAGACGGAGCCGCGTTCTTCAACATCCTGGCCGACGACGTGCGCTGGACGGTGATTGGCTCCTGCCCGGTCTCTCGTACGTATACTAGCAAACAGCAGTTTCTGGAGGGCGCTGCCAAGCCGCTGAACGAGAAACTGGCCGGACCTATTAAACCAACCGTGCTGAATGTCATTGCCGACGGAGATAACGTCGCTCTGCAATGGCAAGGTCAGGCGCCCACGAAAGCTGGGAAAACCTACCGCAACAGTTACTGCTGGGTGATGCGAGTGGCAGACGGGAAGGTGAAAGAGGGCACGGCCTATATCGACACGGAAGCGGTTACGGAGTTGTGGAAGTCGTAGGACAACCTTTTTTTCTCCCTCTCCCGCTTGGCGGGAGAGGGTTGGGGTGAGGGTTGTCTGGTCGAGGAGCGGCCGTGTGCCCCCTCAGCCTGTTCCTCTCCCGCCGGGAGAGAGGGAACTCAAGACTGGTTCGGTCTCTGCCAACAACACAGCCCGTAGCGCCGCTTTCTCTGCTTTCTCCTGCTTCACTCGCTGTTCATAAAACCACACAGGAATAAGGATCAGCGATCCGAGCGTTGCCCCCAGGCCTAAGCCGGAGAATCCCCAGAAGAACGAACCCGTGTGATCGTAGGAGTACCCCAAGATTAGTGGGCCCGACACTCCGCCGAGTCCGCCAAAGAGTCCGATGCTCATCCCAGCAGCGATACCAATGACCTCTGCCGGGAGTAGGTCGAAGAGTAAAATCGCGGTCGCATTAAATGCGGCGGCATTGAGAAAGAGCACAACGCTCATGAGCAAGATAACCTGCCGCACGTCCTGACTCAGCATCAGCATGATCATGGCGGGACCGGTTAGCAGTCCAGCACAAAAATCAACGAGACTACGGTTTCCTATGCGATCGCCCAGATAACCGCCAGCCAGCGAGCCAGCAAAAGCTGCGAGGTAAGGAAAAGTCAGATAGAGCCCGCTTTTCATGACGGTGTACCCCCTATCCTTTACGAGGTAACCGGGAAGCCAACTCAGGTTGGTAAATCCCACACACAGCGTAAAGAACATGCTCAGACACACCCCCCAGAACACCCAGTTGCTAGCCAGAAGGCGTAGCCCCTCGGTAAACGACAGCGTTCGGACTGTGCCCCGTTGTGGGTCGAAGGTCACCCGGTCCTTGGCAAGGGCCTCGGCAATCAGAGTCTTCTCTTCTTGTGACACCCAAGGATGTTCATGGGGATGGTCATACACCAACAGCCAGAAGAGTCCGACTCCGAGCACAGTCAAGATGCCGGTACCATAGAACATCACCCGCCACCCCCACCCGGTGATCAACCAGCTCACCAAGGGAAGCCCGACAATGAGACCAAAGTAACCGGACCCCACGGTGGCTCCGTACACCCAGCCGCGCTCATTCGGCAGGAGCCAATGGTTTTCCAGTTTATTGATGGGATTGGCAACCGACCCTTCAGACACACCAAAGAGCCCACGCACCACGGCAAACTGTCCGATCGAGCGGCAAGCGCCGGTGAGCGCGGTCAGCACGCACCAGAAAGAAAACATGACCGATGCCCATTTGCGGATACTGAAACGATCGGAGGCCACTCCGCCTCCGAGTTGGCCGGCAATATACCCCCAGTAGTAGGCGCTGAGGATAAAGCCGGTCTCGACCCCGCTTAGCCCTAACTCGTCCATGATGTACGGAGCGGCCAACGAAATGTTGACGCGGTCAAGAAAGAGGAAGAACGCGGTCATCCACAACGCGCCCATCACGACGAAACGGAACCACAGAGAGTGCTGAGTGCTGAGGACTGAGGACTGAGTCTCCGGCCTTAGAGGCTGAGAGTTGGGGGTCAGGGACTGGGACTCTTTCATTCTGTCTCCCATCTTCTGCTTCACTTGATAGCGTATGCGTTCGGAGGGGAGCCAACACCGCCGGGAAGATTGAGAGGCGTGGACACCAGCATACACTCATAAACGCCATCTCTGGTGCAATCCTGGGCGAGTTCGTCCAGATCCCACACCTCGCCGATCGGCATGCCTTGCAATGCAATCAGTCGCCGATGTTGAAACCCCACTGCCGCTTCTACAGGCAGGGCTTCAAGCGCGACGTTGTCCGCAGCCATTGCAGCGATTTGTCGGTCCCACACCCAAGCGGCTGTAGCTTGACTCGGGTCCAGACCCGGACAGGCCATCCCTGCTTCTCCGGGATGCAGGGTCCCTTTGAGCGCCTCGCGCCCGGCCTCGTCTAAGCTTTTGTACCAGGTCAGCCAGCCGGTTCGCAGGAGGACAATGTCACCTGGTTCGATTCTTACATTTTCTGCCTGAGCGACTTCTTCGAGAAACGCACCATCCATAGAAAACTTCTTAGTTGCGTCCAGCGGCGTGCCGCGCCGCCCCATATACCCGGCTGCGTCCAGCAACACTCCCCGGCCGATGATGCCGTGGCGGGCCCAGTTTTCGATGCCTAATTCGCCTTTGCCATCTAGGTCATCATCCTGCCGTCCACCGTAGTAACCAAATTCGCGGAAGCGAATATGGCGCAGGCTGTCCCATTGGCTGGAGCCCTGCATAGCAAAGTTATCTACATAATCATCACGACCACCGCGGTTAACCTCGATGTGATGTCGGTACCCACTGCGAAATCCGCCGTAGAGCGTAATGGGAAAATTGAGAGGCAGGTTGAGGTTAATGACTTTGCCTGTCCGTACTAAAGTGGCTGCGTGTTTCACCCGCTCAGGAGTGAGTAGATTCACAGTGCCAAGCTGATCGCTTCGACCGAACACATCCCAGGTATGACGTTCACCAGTCTGGCCGACCAATGGTAGCTGGGAGAATTTGGGCAGAGTGGACATGGGAGAGCCTCCTTTTCTCAAGTACGTTTCCCTCTAAAGAATTCCCCCTTAAGCTGTCAATGGTCTTGAGCGGATCGTTGGTTATGCTCGGGGTGCCATGAGGAGAAGCGCGGCGAATTAGGGTGTGATTTCAGCGTGATGTAGCGAGAAGTGGAGTAAAAGCCATAGAATTGGCCCTCCGAGCAAAAAACCGAGCGGCTGTGGTGGCGACCACGAGGCCGTGGGAGGGCCGAGATGA
>JACXTT010009952.1_pt1 | contig 12911 bp, 13 predicted proteins | sample 9270951 | NCBI WGS metagenome assembly JACXTT01 (sample SAMN15532306, study PRJNA645909) | rock metagenome | isolation source: weathered quartz diorite | place: Puerto Rico | collected 2017-06-21 | reverse complement strand
GCCGCTCCGGCCTCGGGGAGCCGCTCGCGCGCTGGCTCGACCTGCACCGGGACGAGGTGCTGGAGCTGCTGGCGGTGCGCGGCGCGCTGGACGAGTACGCGGCGGGCTCCGCCGTCGAGAACGGCAACCGCGCCGCACTGGAGAAGGTCAAGGCGGCGCACGAGGCGTTCGCGAGCGGCGCCGAGGCGGGCGAGCCGACGGGTGAGCTCGTCGCGCTCGACACCGAGTTCCACATCGCCATCGCCGAGGCCGGAGGGAACCGGCTGCTGTACGACCTCCTCACCGACCTCCACTCGTACCTGGCCGAGTCGCGCTACCTCGCGCTTGCCCCCGCTGACCGGCCGCGCCGGTCCGCCGAGGAGCACGCGACGATCGTCGACGCCCTCTTCGCCGGGGATGCAGAGCGCGCCCGCGCAGCGACCGCGGCACACATCGCATCCGTGCGTGCGCTGATCGGTGCCGGGCTGGCGGCCGAGAAGCGCCGGGCGGCGGGGTAGCGGAAGTGGGCGAGATGCGGATCCTCGTCGGGGCGAAGGACTATCCGAAGAGCACCGCCTTTTACCGCGAGCTGCTGAGGTTCCCGGTACAGGAGGAGTGGGACGGGGCGGACGGCCGCGGGACGCTCTTCGCGACCGGTGGGGGCGTCATCGAGGTCATGGAGGACTCGCCCCACCATCCGGCCGAGCCACCGCGAGGGGTCCGGGTCTCGATCGAGGTCGCCGAGGTCGACGGGCTCCATGCCCGGCTGTCCGAGGCCGGGGTCGTGCCAACCGATTCTCTCGCGGATCGTCCTTGGGGACATCGAAGCTTCACGATGGAGGACCCGAGCGGCTTGCCTCTGACGTTCTTCGAGGTGGTCGAGGGAGTCGCCGAATGACGACGGCGCAGACTGCCGGTGTACCTGCGGGTGCGCACGAGCCGGGGCCTGGCGAGGAGGTGATCTCGTTCCGCAACGCCGGGAAGATCTTCCCGGACGGCACCGAAGCGGTCTTCGACGTTTCCTTCTCGCTGCGAAGGGGCGAGTTCCTCTCCGTCGTCGGGCCGTCGGGTTGCGGCAAATCGACGCTGCTACGGATGGCGTCGGGTCTCGGCCCGCACACGTCGGGCGACGTCGAGCGGCGGGTCGAGAACATCGGCTACGTCTTCCAGGACGCCACCTTGCTGCCCTGGCGCAGCGTGCGCAAGAACGTCGAGCTCCTTGCCGAGCTCGAGGGTGCATCAAAGCCCGATCGGAGCCGCCTGGCAGCCGATGCCATCAAGCTCGTCGGGCTCCAGGGATTCGAGAACCACTACCCGAAGGCGCTCTCCGGCGGCATGCGCATGCGAACGTCGGTGGCCCGCGCGCTCACTATGAAGCCGCCTCTTTTCCTGCTCGACGAGCCGTTCGGCGCGCTCGACGAGATCACGCGCGGGACGCTCAACGAGGAGTTGATGCGGCTCTTCGTCTCCGAGCGGTTCGCGGCCATCTTCATCACGCACTCGATCTCGGAAGCTGTCTACCTGTCCTCGCGCGTCCTCGTGATGAGCCCGCGCCCGGGGCGGATCCTGGCCGAGGTCGAAATCCCGTTCCCGTACCCGCGCTCGCCGGAGCTTCGCTTCGACCCGGAGTTCGCACGGCTCTCCGGCGAGGTGTCCCACGCGCTGCGGAGAGGGTACGAATGAGCGAAGTCGGGGGAGCACCAAGCGCGCCGCAGCTCGAGGCAATCGTTCGCGGAGGGAAGATCTCCAGCCTGACGATCCGGCGCCGGGGTCAGAGCCTGCTCGGCGGCCTGGTACCGCCGCTCGGCGCCTTCGTGATCTTCGTCGGCATCGCCTACTTCTTCTCGTACGTGCTGCTGACCCCGTCGCGGCGCTTCCTCATGCCGCCGCCCCATGAGATCGTCAAACACGGGTTCTTCAACCACCAGCACCTGCACGAGCAGCTGAGCGCGCTCTGGGACACCGCGCAGGTGTCGATCTCGGGCTTCCTGATCGCGCTCGGGATCGGGCTGACGCTAGCGATCGTGATGAGCCAGGCGAAGTGGATCGAGCGGTCGCTGTACCCGTACGCGGTGATCCTGCAGGTGACGCCGATCCTCGCGATCGTGCCCCTGATCGCGATCTGGTTCGGCTACGACTTCAGCGCCCGCGTCGTCGTGTGCGTGCTGATCTCGATCTTCCCGATCATCACGAACTCGCTCCACGGCCTGGTCACCGTCGACTCGAACCTGCACGACCTCTTCACGCTGCACCGCGCAAACCGGGTCGAGCGGTTGCTCAAGCTGCAGCTTGCGCACGCGATCCCGGACATCTTCGTCGGGCTCCGAGTGTCGGCGGGCCTTTCCGTCATCGGCGCCATCGTCGGCGAGTTCTTCTTCCGCCAGGGAACGCCGGGTCTGGGGCGCCTGCTCGACCTCTATCGCGCGTACCTGCAGACCGACCTGCTCATGAGCTGCCTCGCGTTCTGCTGCGGGCTCGGGATCGTCTCGTTCTGGGTGATCGGCTTCGTCGGGCACCGGCTGACGAAGAACTGGCACGAGGAATGAATGTGAAACGCAAGGAGGGAAAGGAGTGAGGATGCGAAGGCACAGGCGGCGAACCCTCGTAGTGGGGATTGGCGTCGCGCTCGTTGTCTCGCTGGCGATCGGCATCGGCACTGCCGTTGCCGCCAAGAGCAGCAAGAGCGCGGTGAGCCCGCTGCGCAAGGCGTGTGGCGCGAAGATCGTCGTCCAGACCGACTGGTTCCCGGAGCCCGAGCACGGCTTCATCTACCAGCTCGCCGGGACGAACGGCGTGACCGACACGAAGAAGGGTCACTACACCGGCACGATCAAGGGCACGGGCGTTCAGCTCGAGATCCGGGCGGGCGGACCCTTCACCGGCTTCCAGCAGCCGATCTCGCAGATCTACCAGGACTCGAGCATCAACATCGCCTATGCGACCAGCGACGAGCAGATCCAGCTCGCCAAGAAGCTGCCGCTCGTCTCGATCGTCGCACCCGACGAGTTCAGCCCGCAGATCCTGATGTGGAACCCGGACAAGCTGCACATCACGAAGTTCCAGGACATCAAGACGAGCGGTGCGAAAGTGCTCGTGTTCGCGGGCGGTGCCTACATCGACTACCTCGTCGGCCGCGGCTGGATCAGCCAGAGCCAGGTCGACACGTCGTACGACGGGTCGCCGGCGCGGTTCGTCGCCGCGGACGGTGCGATCGTGCAGCAGGGCTTCGTCACGAGTGAGCCCTACCAGTACGAGCACGACATCTCGGCGTACGGCAAGCCGGTGGCGTACCTGCTGATCAAGAACTCAGGGTACGTGCCGTATCCGCAGACGCTGGCTGTGCGGAAGTCGGACCTCAAGACGAAGGCGGCCTGCTGGAAGCTGCTCGTTCCGCTCGTGCAGCAGGCGCAGGTCGACTACATGAAGAACCCGGGACCCGTGAACGGGAAGCTCGAGCAGATCGTGACATCGCTGAACACGTTCTGGAAGCTGAGCCCGGGTGCCGATACCTACAACACCGCGGCACAGCGCCGCCTCGGCATCGTCTCCGACGGCCCTGACTGCACGCTCGGCAACTTCAACCTGAAGCGTCTGCAGCAGGTGATCAACCAGGTCAACCCGATCTTCCAGGCGAAGGGACTCGACACGATCAACCCGGATCTCAAGGCCGCCGACATCGCGACGAACCAGTTCATCAACCCGAAGATCGGGCTCGCCAAGAAGGGCTGCCCGAAGAAGTAGACGCATGCTCCCGGGCCGGCTCAGGCCGGCCCGGGATACATCTCAGGCATTGGGCGATTGTGTTCGCGTGGGGATCGTGGGTGCGGGTGTTGCCGCGCAGGCGATTCACGTGCCGGTGATTCTGCGCAGACAGGACCTCTTCCGCGCGACGGCGGTCTGCGATCCGTCGGCGTCTGTGCGTGACGCCGTCGGTGAGCGCTGCCGTGTTGCGGCCGCGCACCGGCACGAGCGGGTCGAGGAGCTCGTCGAGGCGGGCGGAGTCGATGCGCTTCTCATCCTCAGCTCCGGTTCGCACGGAGCGATCTGCGCGCTCGCGGCGGATGCCGGCCTCCCGGTCTTCTGCGAGAAGCCGCTGTCCTATACGACCGCCGAGGCGGAAGCGCTCGAGCGGGCCGGAGCGCGTCTCGCGCTTGGCTACATGAAGGTCTACGACCCGGCGGTCCGGCGCGCCGCGGAGCAGCTCGTCGGCCGCTCGCCGCGTTCCGTGGAGGTCGTGGTGCTGCATCCGCCCGCCGAGGCGCAGCTCGCGCACCTGCGACTCGTTCGCGCCGACGCCGTTTCTCCCGCGCTCGAGGACGAGGAGCAGCGCTTGCTCGACATCGCGCTCGGCGCCGCGCCTGCCGAAGCGAGGGACCTCTACCGCTGGAAGCTCCTCGGCAGCGTCGTCCACGACCTCGCGGTCGTACGCGTGCTCGCCGGCGACCCGGTCAGCTGGAATCGGGTCGACTGCTGGCCCGAGGGCGAGCTGTCCTCGCTCGCGCTCGAGGGGCGACTTCGCGAGGGAGGCCGGCTCTCGATTCGCTGGCACTTTCTCCGCGGCTACCCGTCATACAGGGAGGATGTGCGCGTGCACGACGAGCACGGCACCGTCGCCATCACCTTCCCTTCCCCGTATTTGTCGAATCCGGGCGCGACGCTGACCGTCGTCGATCTCGACGCGGGCCGGCCGCGCACCTCGCGAATCACGTCCGCGACCAGCCCCTTCGAGGAGGAGCTCGCCGCGTTCCACCGCCTCGTCACGACGGGCGCGGCCACCGCGGCCGGGATCGCGGAAGGACGTGCCGACATCGTCACATGCCAGCGTGCTCTCCGCCTGTACTGCGAGACGAATGCGTTTCCGGTAGGAGGGGAGGCGCTCGCCGCGTGACGCGCGTCCTGATCCGGGACCTCGAGTTCGTGCTCACGGTCGACACGGCAGACACGGTTCTGCGCGACGCCGCGATCCTCGTGGAGGATGGCCGCATCGCTGCGATCGGGCCTTCGGCCCAACTGCTCGACGCTCACCCGCCGGAGAGCGTGGATGACGTCGTGGACGGCCGTCGTCGTGGCGCGGTGCCTGGCTTCGTCGACACGCATGTCCACCTCTCGGAGACCCTGTCGCGGGGAGTGTTTCCGGACAACCTGGGCACGCGTGCGTGGGTCTTCCACTGGGCGAAGCCGTTCTACGCGCACGTCGGGCCGGAGGACGAACGTGTCTCGGTGCAGCTCGGCATCGCCGAGATGCTCCGCAGCGGGACGACGTGCTTCCTCGACATGGGCTCACAACACGACGCCGGCATCACTGCCCGGGCCGCGGACGAGGTCGGGATCCGCGGCGTCGTCGGCCGCCACGCCGCCGACGTCAAGCCCGACGTGCTTCCTCCCGGGTGGACGGACGAGATGGTCGATCACCATTTCTTCCCGAGTGCGGGCGTCGCGCTCGAGGTGCTCGAGCAACAGGTGCGCGACTGGAACGGCTACGCGGGCGGGCGCATTCGCTGCTGGGTCAACATCGAGGGCAAGGAGCCGTGTAGCCCCGAGCTGCACGTAGGCTCGCGCTGGCTGTCGGAGCGGCTCGGCGTCGGCACGACGTACCATCTCGCGTCCTCGATCGAGGAGGCCAGGGTGTCGGAGCGCCGCCACGGCTCGTGGCCGGTCAGCCGCATCGCCGGTCTCGACGGCCTCGGGCCCAACCTCGTCATCGCCCACGGCGTTGCCGTGAAAGACGAGGAGGTGCCGTTGCTGGCCGAGCACGACACCAAGGTCGCGTTCTGCCCGTCGACGTCCCTCAAGCTCGCCAAGGGCGCGACTGCGATCGGCCGTTATCCGGAGATGCGCTCGGCCGGCGTCTCTGTCGGGCTGGGAACCGACGGCGTCGCCGCCGCGGGCAATCTGAGCCTGATGCGGCAGCTCCACCTGGCGGCCGGGCTCTTCAAAGACGCCAGGCTGGACGAGAACCAGATCGGGGCCCGGGAGGCGCTGCGCATGGCGACGATCGACGGTGCGCGCGCGCTCGGGTGGGACGACGAGATCGGTTCGCTCGAGCCCGGCAAGAGCGCCGACCTTGTTCTCTTCGATCTCGATCACCATGAATGGACGCCGTACGACGATCCGCTACAAGCGCTTGTCTGGTCGGTCAGCCCGGCCAGCGTTGCCGAGACCTGGGTAGCCGGCCGGCCGCTCTTTCGGGACGGGCGCGTGCTCACCCTGCAGGAGCGCGAGCTGCGGGCCGAGGCCCGAGCGCGCGGCGAGGACATCGTGCGGCGCGCCGGTCTCGACCGCTCCTCGACGCCCGTCACCACGACCCTTTACGACTGACGTGCTCGAGCTCGGTCCCGTTGCGGTCGCGGGATGTGAGGGCGCCTTCGCGCTCGGCATCAGCGACGGTGTCGTCGCGTCGCTGGAGCCCCTGGACGCGTTGCCTCAGCGCCTCGCCCTACCGGCCTTCGCCGATCTGCACGTACACGCCGACAGGGCGTTCGCGCGCGGGCCGCGGCCGCCGCGCTCCCTCGCCGACGCCATCGAGCTGGTCCGGGAGATCAAGCTCGCCTCCACCGCCGACGAAGTCTGCGAGCGGGCGACGCGCCTCTGCGAGCGCTCGCTCGCGCACGGCACGCTACGGGTGCGCACCCACGTCGATGTCGACGAGCTGATCGGCGAGCGCGGTCTTCGCGGCGTGCTGGCAGCACGGGAAGCGCTTGCGGGACGCGTTGACCTCGAGATCGTCGCGTTCGCGACCAAGTTCGCCGACCCGACGAGGACCGAAGGCGTCGCCCGCCTGCGCGGGGCAGCCGAGAACGGCGCCGACCTGCTGGGCGGTGTCCCCGCCTTCCACGACGATCCGGCGACGTCGATCGAGCGCATCCTCGACCTTGCCGTCGAGCTCGGGCTTCCCGTCGACCTGCACGTCGACGAGGCCTCGGTGCCGGACGCCTTCGTGCTCGAGATGCTGGCCGACGCTACGGTCGCCCGCGGGCTCGAGGGCCGCGTGACGGCCAGTCATGCGTGCGCGCTCGCGACCGTCGACCGGGCCACCGCGAGCCGCACCATCGCCAAGCTCGCCCAGGCGCGGATCACGGTGATCGCGCTGCCTGCGCTGAACCTCTTCCTGCAGGGCCGCGGCGACGAGACGCCCCGGGTGCGTGGCCTCACGCTCGTGCGCGAGTTGCTCGCCGAGAACGTCGACGTGCGTTTCGGGAGCGACAACGTGCGCGATGTCTTCTATCCCTACGGGGACGCGGACCCGCTCGAAGCCGCCTGGCTCGCAGCGATTTCCGCCCACGTGAACGACGAGGATGCGCTGCTCGCGGGCATCGCCGACGGACGCTCACGAATCGAGCCTGGCGATACCGCCGACCTCGTCCTCGTCGACGCCGTCTCGCTGGTGGATGCCCTCTCGCGGCGACCGGCAGGGCGGACCGTGATCCGGAAAGGCAAGGTCATCTCCGAGGGCACACCGTCGTGACACCCAACGCGCCCTCCGGATGGTTCGATGTTCTCGTCGACCGCGAGGATGGTCCGGGAACGGGGCTGCCGGAGCCGTTTCGCGTCGTCTATGGCGGTGAATGGCGCATTGCGGGCGGCCGGCAGCCCTACGTCTGCGTCAACTTCTGCACCGCTCGCGACGGCCGTGTGTCGTTCTCCGATCCCGGTCATCTCGGCGGGGGTGACGTCTCCGGGTTCGACGAGCGCGACCGGTGGTTGATGGGACTGCTGCGCGCGCGGGCGGATGCCGTCATGGTCGGGGACGGGACGATGCGTGCGGAGCCCGAGCATCTGTGGACGCCCGAGGGGATCTTCCCGTCGGACGCCGACGCCTTCGCCGCGCTACGCGCGCATGAGGGCCGGCGGGAGCATCCCCTCCTGGTCGTTGTCTCGCGAGACGGCGAGTTGCCCTGGGACGCCGAGGTGTTCGGACATCGTGAGCTCGAGGTCGTGGTGGTCACGGCAAGCCCGCCCCCAATGGACGTGCCTCCGTCCGCCGCCGCCCTCTCCTTCACTCCCTTTCCGGCCGGAAAGATCGAGTTCGAGGCTCTCTTCGAAACACTCGCGGTTCGTCACGGCGTGCAGTCGATCGTCTGCGAGGGTGGACCCCGGCTCTACGCGACGATGCTGCGCGACGGCGTGGAGCTCGACGAGTTCGTGACGTTGTCGCCGATCGTCGTGGGCGACGACGGCGAAGGCGCGTATCGCCCCAGCCTCGTGGAGGGCGTTCGGTTCGTTCCCGGCGCAGCGCCGCGCTCGCGGCTGCTGAGCGTCCGCTCGGGCGGCGATCACCTCTACCTGAGGTCACGGTACGGCGGTTCCGGTGACTGCGCTCCGCGCTGACGCGCTCGACCTGCCGTCGATCGACCTCACGTCACCCGAGTTTGACGCCGACCCGGCGCAGGTCTTCGCGGCTGCGCGCAGGCGCTCCTGGCTCGCGCGCACCTCCGAGGGCTTCGCCGTGCTCGGCCATCGGCAGGCGCGCGAGGTCTTCCGCCATCCCGCTCTGCGCTTCGCCTTCGCGCACGTGGACGAGAAGTCCAGCCCGTACCTGCACGAGAAGACCACGCGGCACATCCAAGCGCTCCACGGTGCCGAGCACGCGCGTTTGCGCCGCGTCGCGCTGAGCGCCCTGCGCGATCGCGTCGTCGAGCGGCTGCGCGAGCCGATGCGGGCGATCGTCTCCTCGCTCGTCGACGCGGTCGTCGATCGGGGCAGTTGCGACATCGTCGGCGATCTGACCGATCCGTACCCCACACGCGTCGTCGGCCCGATCCTCGGCGTCCCCGATTCGGACTGCCCGCGGATCGACGCGTGGGCATCGGAGCTCCTGCTCATCTTCGACAGCGCCCGTTTCGAGACGCTCGCGCCACGCGTCGAGACGGCATGGCGTGCGATCGACGCCTACCTCGGCGCGCTGCTGGAGGAGCGGCGACGGTTACCGGGCGACGACATCTACAGCGAGCTCGTCCGCGCCGAGGCAGCGGGCGCGATCGACGGCGACGAGATCGTCACGCTCGCGATCGCGATGACCCAGGCGGCACTGGACACGACCCGTGGGCAGCTCGGGTTCACCATGGAGAGCTTCGTGCGTCACCCCGAAGAGTGGGCGAGGTTCGTCGCCGACCCGGGGCTCGCCGAGCGGGCGGTGGAGGAGGGGCTGCGGTACGCGCCGGCGGTCGGGAGCATCCCGCACCGTGCCGTGGAAGACGCCGAGATCGACGGGGTCGTCTTCCCGGGCGGATCGGTGGTGGCCGTCCATCCGCGTGCCGTCAACCGCGATCCGGAGGCGTTCGTCGCTGCCGACCGCTTCGACATCGGCAGGGAGCCGGCGCAGCACTTCACGTTCGGCTTCGGCGCCCACGCCTGCCTCGGCTCTCAGCTGGCGCGCATCGAGATGGCCGAGGCGCTCCGTGTGCTCGCGCAGCGTGTCGCCTGCTGGGAGCTGGCCGGCGAGGTCCGCCATCAGCCGATGTCCTCGAACGGCAACAGGCTTTCGCTTCCCGTGCGGTTTCGCGCTCTTAGGGGAAGGCCGGGTACCTGCTCCGCAGGAAGAGATGATCCCCCGCCCGCCGCACGCTGACGAGTCGCGATCGCGGCGCCTCGTCGACACCGAAGCGTACGCCCTCCACGATGCTCGGCCGCCTCGGGCCGCCGCCGCCGTCGCCGATCACGATCGGTGACAGCGTCACGAACTCGTCGTGGCCGAGCCGGGCGCGGAGCAGCGCACCGTAGAGACGCGGACCTCCCTCGCAGAGCAGACGCTGGACGCCGAACCGTGCCTCGAGCGTGCCGGCGAGCTCGCCGAGATCCACCTCGTCGTCGCCGAGCGCGAGCACGTCGAGCGACCCGGCAACCTTCGGCGCCGCGCGTTCGACCGCGCGTGCGCCGCCGTTCGTCGTTGCGATCAGCGTGTCCGCCGACGGGTCGGCGAAGATCGCGGCGTTCCACGGCAGGTCGCCGGCGAGCGAGACGAAGACGGTCAGCGGCACTACGCGGCGCGCCTCGCCGCGACGCAGCGCACCGAATGCCTCCGCGTCGCTCGGGCAGATGTACCCGGGCGTCCACAGATGCTCCGGCTCGGAGGCGAGGGTGCCGTCGCCCATCATGACGGCGTCGGCCCGGGAGCGGAACAGGGCCATCAGCCACTGGTCGTGGGCATCGAACCCGGAGACGTCCCCGCCGCCCGCGTGACCCGGGTCGTCGAACGAGACGCGTCCGTCGCGGGCGGTGACAAAATTCACATAGACGTAACGCCGGTCGTCCGGCAGCACCCAGTCGCCGCCGTAGACCGCCCGGAACGGCTCGGGCAGTCCCTGTCCATCGCTCGTCTGGTCCTCCTCGAGCAGCAACTCGAACCAGCCGGCCGGCGCGTTGGGCTTCATGACGGCGCCTCCACCGAGCCGCCCAGATCGAAGTACTCGCGCCAGGAGGCAATCTTCCCGCCGACGAGGTCGACGATGATCGCGTCGTGCGTGAGCCCCCGAACGCCGTCGCTCCGCCTCGTCACCTCCCAGTCCCACTCGATCGCGACCTTCGAGCGGTCCTCCGTGCAGAAGACGTTGAGCACGGTCACCACGAGATCGGTGTAGCTGCCGTGGAAGTCGGTCACCTCCCGCGCCAGGTCGGCCGCCGCGACGTGCGCGCCGGGCGCGACGAGCTCGCCGTCAGGCAGCCAGTCTCCGGCGCCGAGGGCGAAGTCGTTCCGCTCCCAGGCGCGCGCCTGCCTGTCGACAAGGTCGAGGATCTCCTGCGGGCCGTCACTCATGCCGCTTCTCCTTGCGGGAGCACCACGCGTCGGGGCGTGTCGCGCCGCTCGCGTCGCGCCTCGTAGTACCACGGCAGCATCAGCCGTTCGAGGCTCGCCACGAGAGCGAACATCCCGATACCGATCACCGAGAGCAGAACAATCACGGCGAACATGTCCGACGTGGCCGACTGGTTGTTGAGGACGAGGATTTCATAGCCGAGACCGGAGTTGGCGCCAACCCACTCGCCGAAGACCGCGCCCAGCACGGAGAAGGCGGCGCTCACCTTTAGACCGGAGAAGATGAACGGCAGCGCAGCAGGGACGCGGGCGAGCCGGAAGCGCTGCACGCGCGATGCGCCGAGCGTCCGCAGGAGGTCGAGCAGCTCGGTGTCGACGGCGCGCAACCCGTCGATGGTGTTCACGACGATCGGGAAGAAGCAGACGAGCGCGATCACCATCAGCTTCGGCCGGATGTCGAAGCCGGTCCACAGGACGAAGATGGGTGCCACCGCGGGGATCGGAATCATCTGCGACACGACGAGCCACGGGTAGAGCGCGCGCTCGATCAGGCGTGAAGAGTGGATGAGCGTCGCCAGGGCGACGCCGAACGCCACCGCGATCAGGTACCCGTAGACGATCTCCCGGATCGTCACCCAGGCGTCGCTGGCGAGTAGGCTGCGGTCGGACCAGAGCGCAGCCGCCACCTTCGAGGGTGGCGGCAGCAGGATCTCGTTGATCCCCGAGAGCGCGACGTAGAGCTGCCACCCGCCGAGGATCGCCGCGGCGAGCGCCAGCGGCAGGATCACGCGCTCGACGGATGCGCGAGCGATCCTCACGCCGTCGCCGCCGCGGTCATCCGCTGTAGCAGCGGCTCGAGCAGCTGTCGCTTGAGCTCGATGAAGTGGGGAGCCGTGGTCACCGAGAGCGGCCGCGGGCGCTCGATGTCGACGTCGACCTGGAGCACGACTCGCCCCGGCCGACCCGAGAGGACGTAGACGCGATCCGAGAGAAAGACCGCCTCCTCGACGTCGTGGGTGACGAAGAGGATCGTCTTGCGGTCGGCGTGCCAGATCTCCAGCAGCCAGGCTTGCATCTCCTGGCGGGTGAGAGCGTCGAGCGCCCCGAACGGCTCGTCCAGCAGCATCACCTCCCGCCCGACGAGGAACGTGCGGAGCAGGGCGGCGCGCTGCCGCATCCCGCCCGAGAGGCTTGCCGGCCAGCCGTTCTCGAACCCCGTCAGGCCGAAGCGGGGGAAGTCCTCCAGCGCCCGCTTCCTGGCGGTGCGTCGCGGCACGCCGCTGATCTCGAGGCCGAGGGTGGTGTTGTCGAGCACCGACCGCCACGGCATCAGGAGGTCTTTCTGCGGCATGTAGCCGAACGTCCCGAGGAGCTGCTCGGTAGAGCGGCCGTCAAGGAAGACCTGTCCGGACGTGGGCTCGATCAGGCCCGCCAGGATGTTGAACAGTGTCGACTTGCCGCCCCCGGACGGGCCGACGATCGAGACGAACTGACCGTCGGCCGCCTCGATGTCGATCCCCTCCAGCGCACGGACGCTCGGCCGGCCGGGGCCGGCGCCCGGGAAGACCTTGGAGATGTTCTCGGTCCGGAGCTTCGCCTCCACGAGACGGGTCTGATTTCGCTAGGACTTCGGCACGTACGCGTTCGTGGCCGCCTCCGAGGCCGGCACCGCCTTTTTAATCAGGCCGTTCTTGACCAGGAACGCAGACAGCCTGTTCAGATCGCCGAGGTTGACGTGCCCGTACTGCGACGTACCGGCCTTGAAGAGCGGCAGGATCTGCGTCAGTGCCGCCTTGGTCGGCGCGCGCTTCACTGCCTTGTTGAGGCTGAGGAACGCGTTCAGGGCGCCCGCCGGGTTCTTGATCATGTCGTTGTAGCCGTGGGTGGTCGCCGCGGCGAAGTCGCGGATCACGCTCGGGTCCTTCGCGATCGTCGCCGTCGTGGTGTAGAAGAGGAGGCTCGGGTATTTCGGGCCTCCGAACTTGTCGAGCCGCAGGAAACGCAGATGCGTGCCGCTCTCGACGTCAGCCTCGATGGCGTCGGTCCAGTAGCCGGTGAAGGCGTCGATCTTGCCGGCGACGAGGTACTTCGCGAAGTCGAACCCCGTCGTGACGAGCTTGATCGAGTTCGGGTCGCCGCCCGAGTTCCTGACCATCGTCACCAGGAACGCCTTGTTCGA
>JACXTT010009951.1_pt1 | contig 12913 bp, 11 predicted proteins | sample 9270951 | NCBI WGS metagenome assembly JACXTT01 (sample SAMN15532306, study PRJNA645909) | rock metagenome | isolation source: weathered quartz diorite | place: Puerto Rico | collected 2017-06-21 | reverse complement strand
ACGGCAAGAGTTACATCCACATTAAGCAGTAATCCGCCGCCTTTGGCATGCAGGTTTGTTATTTTGCCAAATGGAATACCCGTTGGAAAAAGCGAGTAGCCCGAAGTAACCACCTGTTCGCCCAATTTGGGCTGCGCATCGTTCTGTATATCTATCAACAGACCTTTTTTAGGATCAAGATCAGTACCCCATATAAATGAGCCAATTTCTTTGTTATTGGCCAACATGGCGCTAAACTTGGTGTTTTTATTTAATACCGACTGTACGATAGCCAAATGCTCAGACACATCAACTACCATCCCTACCACCCCCGAACTGCTAATTACTCCCATATCTTTGGCTATCCCTTCTTTGCTACCCCTGTTTATGGTAATATAGTTACTGCGCTTATTGGTGGAGTTATTGATTACCCTGGCTACAATGTAAGTGTATTGTTGCTTGTAAACGGTATCAACCACTTTACGTTTATCAACAGAATCAATATAAAAAGCCGATTTAAGCTGCCCACGAAGACTTGCATTTTCACGTGCCAGGCTGTCATTTACATTTTTTAATGACAAATACCCTTTAAGCTCACTAACCTGACTATATAAAGTACCTGTAACCTTATTGGTTGAATTGATGAAGGTGGCTTTTTGAAAGGAGTTATACTTGATATAAATAAGCAAGGAGCTTATCTCAAAAATCAGGAACAGAAAAAACGCGTTATACTTAGTGATAAAAATCAAGAGGTTACGCATCGTTTTATAATTATTGAATTACTGGATTATTGAGTTATTGAATTAAAAGATACTAAAATCACTAATTCAATAACTCAATAATTCAGTAATTGCAGGCTATTGCATTAAAAATTTAAAATTTCCTATGTTTTTAAGGGCGGTTCCGGTTCCGCGAACTACGGCACGCAGCGGATCTTCGGCCACGTGAACCGGTAGTTTTGTTTTGGCGGCAACACGTTTATCCAAACCACGTAATAAAGCCCCACCACCTGTTAAATAAATACCGGTTTGGTAAATATCAGCTGATAGCTCGGGCGGGGTAATTTCCAACGCTTTTAATATCGCTTCTTCAATTTTGGAGATCGATTTATCCAGACAGTGTGCGATTTCGGTGTAGGATACCATAATCTGCTTTGGAACACCGGTCATCAGATCGCGGCCCTGAACAGCAAAGTCACTTGGTGGATCGGCCAGTTCGGGCAATGCAGCACCAACCTCAATCTTGATCTTCTCGGCAGTACGGTCACCGATCATGATGTTATGCTGACGACGGATATATTGTACAATATCGGAGTCGAAGTTATCACCTGCTACACGGATAGACTGATCACAAACGATACCTGATAAGGCTATAACCGCGATTTCGGTAGTACCACCACCTATATCAATGATCATGTTACCCATAGGCTCTTCCACGTCGATACCGATACCTACGGCGGCAGCCATCGGCTCATGAATCAGGTAAACTTCCTTAGCACCGGCAATCTCGGCCGAGTCACGCACGGCACGTTTCTCTACCTCGGTAATACCCGACGGAATACAGATCACCATACGCAATGAAGGGAAAAACCATCCCTTGCCCTGATTGATCATTTTGATCATGCCGCGTATCATATGCTCGGCGGCGTTAAAGTCGGCAATTACACCATCCTTCAACGGGCGTACCGTGCGGATGTTATCATGTGTTTTACCTTCCATTTGCATGGCCTGCCTGCCAATGGCAATCACTTTATTGGTTGTCCTGTCGAACGCCACGATAGACGGTTCGTCAACAACAACTTTGTCGTTATGTATAATGAGGGTATTTGCAGTACCCAAATCGATAGCTATTTCTTGTGTAAAAAAGTTAAATAAACCCATCTGTTGCTTCTTTCAAATAATCTGTAAAGTTTATAAAAATACGCTTAAAAAAATCACATAGTTGCAATTAAGAGCGTATAAATTTCATATTTATTGTTTGGACAGGTCGGTTATGTTAAATTATGTTAATCGGGCTTTCGGGATCTCAAAATCCTTCTCTGTTTCCAATCTTCCACACTTCATCAAACCCAATAAGCCCGTTTAATTTTAAATTTTAGTGTTTAAAATGACGAACGCCGGTAGTTACCATCGAAATGTTTTTTTCGTTACACATTTCAACAGAAAGCTTGTCATTTATTGATCCACCGGGTTGCAATATAGCGGTTATACCTGCTTCGGCAGCAAGCTCGGCACAATCCGGGAACGGGAAAAACGCATCAGATGCCATTACTGCTCCTTTCAGATCAAACCCAAAACTTTCGGCTTTGATAACCGCCTGTTTTAACGAATCAACCCTTGAAGTTTGACCAACACCACTGGCCATTAACTGGCCATTTTTAGCAAATACAATAGTATTTGATTTGGTATGTTTTACCACCTTGTTGGCGAAGAACAGATCATGCAGTTCATGCTCGGTTGGTTTTCTGTTGGTAACCGGGGTCATTTGAGCCGGGCCTTCAATAACGGCGTCTTTATCCTGCTCAATAACACCGTTCAATAAAGTTTTGAACTGTTTGGTTGGCAGGGCCACCGGCTGGCGAACCAAAATGATCCGGTTCTTTTTGCTTTGTAATATTTTTACAGCCTCATCGGTATAAGCCGGGGCTATCAGTACCTCGTAGAAGATGTTGCTGATCTCGGTAGCAGTATCTGCGTCGATCTCATCATTAGCAATGATCACACCACCAAAAGCCGAAACCGGGTCGCAGGCCAGGGCATCGATCCAGGCTTCTTTTATAGAAGAACGCGAAGCGATACCACAAGCGTTGGTATGTTTCAATATAGCTACAGTTGGCTCGGTAAATTCATCAATAAGGGCTACGGCTGCATCCACATCAACCAGGTTGTTGTAGGATAATTCCTTACCATGCAATTTGGTGAACATGGCTTCCAGATCACCGTAAAATACGCCCCCTTGATGAGGATTTTCACCATAACGTAAAACCTGGCTGCTTTGTATGCTTTGTTTAAATACCGGCAGCGGCTCTTCCTGGTTAAAGTATTGAAAAATGGCGCTATCGTAATGTGACGATATATTGAATGCTTTTTGTGCAAATGAACGGCGTTGATCACGTGTTGTTGCGCCGCCTTGTGTTTTCAGGATTTCTTCCAGTGTACCGTAGTCATTTTTGGAAGCTACGATCACTACATCTTTAAAGTTTTTTGCTGCTGCGCGGATCAGGGAAATACCACCGATATCGATCTTCTCGATCACATCTTCCTGGGCTGCGCCAGATTTTACAGTTTCTTCAAAAGGATAAAGATCAACAATCACCAGGTCGATCTCTGGTATTTCGTATTGGGCCAGTTGCTGTTCATCACCATCAAAACTCCTGCGGGCCAGGATACCGCCAAAAACCTTGGGATGCAGGGTTTTAACACGTCCGCCTAAAATAGATGGATATGATGTAAGGTCCTCTACAGGTACTACATTAACACCCAGGTTACGGATAAAAGTTTCGGTACCACCGGTGGAATAGATCTCGACACCAAGGCGGTTTAACTCCAGGATAATGGGCTCTAAATTATCTTTGTAGTAAACAGAAATTAAAGCGTTTTTTATTTGAACAGACTGGCTCATGCACACGTAATTTTTTGAGCCGCAAAGGTAGTGATATTTAGTTAATTGATTAAGTTTTTCTGTAGGAAAAACAGTTCATAGTTAATGGTTCATAGATCATAGCCAAAGATGTTATTATTCAACTGGTTTAAATTACCTCTATGAACCATCAACTACTAACTATGAACCAAAATAAAAAACCACTAACTTCACCGCCCGAAATCATATATTCAATTTATGAAATTATTAGAAGGAAAAATAGCGCTTATTACCGGCGCGTCAAAAGGTATAGGGCGTAAAATAGCCGAGAAGTTTGCCGAGCATGGTGCCAACGTGGCATTCACCTATTTATCGTCGGTTGAAAAAGGCCAGGCCTTGGAGCAGGAACTGCAAAGCTTTGGCACCAAGGTAAAAGGCTACCGTTCCGATGCTTCCAAATTTGACGAAGCCGAAAAACTGATCAATGATATTGTTGCCGATTTTGGCACCCTACATATAGTGGTTAACAACGCCGGTATTACCAAAGATGGTTTGCTGATGCGCATGACCGAAGAGAACTGGGACGAGGTACTTGACGTAAACCTGAAATCAATATTCAACGTTACCAAAGCCGCCTCCAAGATCATGATGAAAAACCGTAATGGCGTGTTCATCAACATGAGCTCGGTGGTAGGTGTACAAGGTAATGCTGGTCAAGCTAATTATGCTGCATCCAAAGCGGGCATCATTGGTTTCTCCAAATCAGTAGCTAAAGAGCTGGGCTCACGAAACATCCGTACCAACGTAGTGGCGCCAGGCTTTATCAAAACCGAAATGACCGACGTACTCGACCCTAAAGTAGTGGAAGGCTGGGAAGCTGATATCCCATTGAAACGTGCCGGTCAGCCCGAAGATGTGGCCAACGCCTGCGTTTTCCTGGCATCAGATATGGCAACCTACATTACCGGCCAGGTGATCCCGGTTGATGGCGGGATGCTTTAATGAAAAGTCAAAATTCAAAAGTAAAAAGTCAAAAAACTCAGCAATCTGTCATCCTGAGCGGCAGCGAAGGATCTGTTAGCGAACTATGCAAACCGGCTATTAGATACTTCACTCCGTTCAGTATGACAAACATATTTTTAAAGAAGGCCGGCTAACGCTGGCCTTCTTTAATTTTGATCATTTCTGCCTATTTATAAAAAGCATATCTTTAGTCTCAACCTTAAACTGCAGCTTTTGAAAAGTATCATTATCTTTTATTTGTTATGTTTTGCTTTTGTTGATGCTTTCGCCCAAAACAGCAAAAATAAATGTGAAGGCAAACAAGATACGCTACTGCATAAATTTGTTTACACAAAGGTTGATGAAGCACCCGAGCCGGTAGATGGATTTCTTAAAATAAATGAGGTGATCACCAAGAATTTAAAGCTACCACCCGGCACCAATTATTACGGCTTAACGATAATCGTATTTGTGGTGGAGGCTGATGGCCAAATAGATGGACAGAGGGTAAAAAGAGATCCTTCCGGCAATGAACACCTTCTTGGCAATCAAATACTAAGAAATATCGCAACCCTAAAGTGGAAGCCTGGTAAATGTAATGGCAAACCTGTACCATGTATGTATTCTATACCCATTAACCTAGACCCCTCTTTAAGCGAATAAAAACTTATTCCCCGCAATTCACAATAATTTCGCATTTTGCAGCTGAACGTAATACGTTAATACAACCTTTAAAAATGTTTTCAATAACCTGGGGGTCTGTTTCCGGATGGTGGGTGCCTGTTTGTTTAATACTCGGGGTATTATATGCCTGGTTATTATACCAGCAACCCGTTAACCTGGGCAAAAATTTCAGGCTGTGGTTAGCTGTTCTTCGTGCGCTGGTGGTGTTTGTTATCGCTATGCTGCTGGTTTCGCCACTGGTAAAAACCACTAAATATGATCCGCAGAAACCTTTAGTACTCATCGCGCAGGATAATTCATCCTCCATCAATACCTTTAAACCCGCCGGTTTTAGTTCTGCTCAATTTATAAATGATCTGTCTAAACTCAAACAGCAACTGGGCGATCAGTATGATGTACAGGAATTTAATTTCAGTAAAGAGCTGGCCAACGGCCTTTCTGATAAATTCAACGGTAAGCAAACCGATATTGCAGGAGCTTTGCAACAGCTCAACAATCGCTTTGTAAACCAAAACATAGGCGCGCTCATTCTGGCTACCGACGGTCTGTACAACCAGGGTAACGATCCACAGTACGAAGCCAAAAATATCAAAACCAGTATTTATACCATTGCCCTGGGCGATACTGTTGCCAAACGCGATCTGCTTGTAGGCAACGTCAATTACAACAAGACCGCGTTTTTAGGTAACGATTTTGAAATAGAAGTTTTGGCGGCCGCCTATCAAAGTAAAGGCGAAAATATGCACATTGCCATTACTGAAGATGGCAAACCTGTATTCGCCCAAACCATCCCGATTATTTCTGCCGATTTTAAAAAGACTATCCCCATCAAACTTACTGCCGATAAAAAGGGACTGCGAAAATTCAACATTAACATTACACCGGTTAAAAACGAACTGTCGACCCAAAACAATACCGAAACTATCTATGTGGATGTACTTGACGCCCGGCAAAAGGTATTATTAGTATATGGCAGCCCTCACCCCGATATTACCGTGATCAAACAGGCTATCGAAACCAATAAGAATTTCGAGGTAAAGACGGTACTCCTCAGTGATATTGCCAGCATTAAACTGGCCGATTACAGCCTGATCATTCTTTACCAAACCCAACTTGCAGCATACGCCCCATTAAAAAGCTTTATAACTAAAAGCAAGACCCCAGTTTGGTACATGCTGGGTTCACAAACAGATCTGCAGGCTTTTAATGCCGAACAGAACAGTATTAAGATCAGCGCCGGTCGTTCCGAATCGCAGGAGGTACTTGCCCTTCCCGAAGCCGGTTTTTCGGCCTTTACCCTATCCGACTCAGCTCGTAAAAAAATAGCGGTTATGCCGCCCTTGCTGGCACCTTTTGGCAGCTATGGCTCGGCCGCCAATACTGCCGTGCTCTTGAAACAAAAAATTGGTGCGGTAGTTACCACTTATCCTTTGCTGGCTTTTGCCGATGACGCCGGACGCCGGACCGCCATACGCACCGGTGAAGGCCTTTGGCGCTGGCAGCTGACAGAATACCAAAATTATGGCAACCGCAACGCTACCGACGAGCTGCTGAGCCAAACCGTGCAATACCTAACCGCCAATGCTAATCGCCAGCGTTTTCGGGTATATCCAGCCCATAATGTTTTTGATGAAGGCGAAAATGTAATTCTGAATGCTGAACTATATAATGATGCCCTGGAATTGATCAATACGCCCGATGTCCGGATCGAGCTAAAGAATCAAACCGGGAAAAATTATAGTTTCCTGTTTAGCCGCAGCGGCCAAAGCTACCAGCTAGATGCCGGCACATTGCCTGTGGGTGAATACAGCTACAACGCAGGAACGCAAAACGGAGCTCAGCGCTTCACCGCCAGCGGACAATTAACCGTAAAGCCGCTTAACCTGGAAACCCGCCAAAGCGCCGCCAATCATCAACTGTTAAATACCATAGCCAAACAAAGCGGCGGCCAGATGTTGTACCCCAATCAAATTAATCAACTGGTCAATCTCATCCGCAAAAACGACAATATCAAAACTGTTGTCTACGAAGACAAACACTACAGCGACATCATCGATGTAAAATGGATATTTGTGCTCATACTCCTGTTGCTATCCGGCGAATGGTTTTTACGTAAACGCGAGGGTGAGGTTTAGGATAGAGAAGCAAGAGATAAGAAGCAAGAAGTAAGACCGGGATTCCAGACAAAATGAGAGCCCGGGCTCAGTGCGATTCCCTCCCTCGGGAGGGTAGGGAGGGGTTTCTTAAAGCGACAAACAATAATGGCAAAAATCATCCCATACAACCCTAAACTCAAGGCCTTAGACCGCAAACTCAGAAAGAATATGACTTTCGGAGAAATTTTATTATGGGATGAATTAAAAAACAATAAACTACTCGGGTTTGATTTTGACCGTCAGTGTTGCATAGATAATTATATAGTTGATTTTTACTCTAAAAATTTAATGTTGGCTATTGAGATTGATGGTATATCGCACAATCATGAAGAGGCTTTTAATAAGGATGAGTTGAGGCAGCAGAAATTAGAGGGCTTTGGAATTCAGTTTTTACGATTTACTGAAGCAGAGGTGAAGCAGGATATATTTAATGTAATAAGAACCATTGAAATTACCTTAATTACATTGGTAAAAAATAATTCTTCTATTAAGCTACCGACGGGATTTGACCAAAGTTTGCTGGACTAGTTGAAGAAGCCCCTCGGTCTATTCGATATACTTCGCGAACAAACCCCTCCCTCCCCCTCCCAAGGGAGGGAATCGCACTAACCCTGGCTTTTCCTATTGAGTCATCAATGACTGTTATTTTTTTAGCCTAATTGATTGGTCTTTTTTTGTTCCCTCCCTCGGGAGGAGCGCGCAGATGCGAGCGCAAAAGCAGGAAAGGGTTTATTCGGCATACTTCACAAACAGACTCTTCCCTATCCACCCAAGCATGAGAATCGCGCTGACCCTAGCTTTTTCTATGGGGGTAACAAAGATTGAGATCTCTTTAGTCTATAATTAGTTTGTTTTTTAGTTCCCTCCCTCGGGGGGGGCGTGCAGATGCGAGTGCAGTGGCAGGGAGGGGTTTATACAATATACCCTTCCCCCCTCCAAGGAAGGAAATCACACGAGGGCAGCACTTTTATTTTTATTCTTTACACTAATTATCCAACCCTACTTTAATTTTTTCCAAGTCAGCTTCCTTCATGATACCGGAACCGGAATACAATGCAAACACCTCTTTTTCTTTGTCAAAAACAACAAGTTTGCTAATGTAACTCCTCGTCACGCTCTCTGTTAACATCTTTGTGCTGATGTTACTTTTTTTAATAATGTGTTGATACAGCTCATCTTTATACAATAATTCAAAAACAAACTCTTCATCCTCTTCCATTATAGATACGGCTTGTATAAATCTGTATTTGTATTGGCTTGCATAACCTAATAGGACAGGAAAGAACAGAACAAAAGCAACCGCGAAGAATGTGAAAGAACCTTCAGTTCCAATGATTATGGCGCCTATCACGAGAATACAAATAATCAATGACCATATCATTTCACTCCAGATGCGGAAAGAAAATTTTTGTGGTTCTGCTGTGTAGATAGTTTTGGTTGACATCCTATTTTAATTGGAGACTAATGTACTATCCAATTCTTTAACGATAAAATAAGCCACAAAAAAAGCGACGGGTAAAACCCACCGCTTTCTATATCTTATTTTCTGATTCTTATTTCCTGATTCTAAAAACCTTATTTTTCTTTTTTCTCGTGAACAATCACGTAAACATCCTCATTGTCTTTTTTCATGAGGTATTTTTCGCGGGCAAACTTTTCGAGTTTTTGGGGGTTTGAGGTTAGTTCGTCCAGTTCTTTAGTTACCTGGTCGGTCTCCTTTTTATAAAAATCGCGTTCCTGTTTTAGTTTGTTTACCTGCTTGCGATACTCATATTGCGAAAACAGGTCGTTCTTATCAAAAAAAATCATCCAAACTAAAAAGGCCATGGTAACCAGAAAAAACTTATTCTTTACCAGGTTAATGAGGCGTTTCATGGATATTGGCTCTATAAATTTCATTTAAAGCTATTTAAAAAAATGTAGAGGTACAAATATGCTTATTAACTTATTAACAAATGCGTTCATTGGTTCATTGGTATCAGATGGTTAATAAGTAACCTATAACAAAGCCCAATAAACTAATGAACAAGTGAACCAATGAACGAAATTATCTTCCTGATGATCTGCTGGCTCCGCTCATGCCGCTTCCGCCGCCTGGCTTGTTGCTACCGCCACGACTATTGCCGCCACCTGAGCGATTACTACCACCTGAGCGATTACCGCCTCCACCATTTCCGCCACGACGTTTGTTACCGCCACCGCTCCGGCCACCCGATGAGCCCTTACGTAAATTGGCATTAGCCGTTCCTTTTTTAGCGCCCATGCCAGCGGCTATAGCCACCGGACTAAGCGGGTAAGGATGTGCTTCTTCAACAGGGATTTCTTTAGCTATCAGCTTGTGGATGTCCTTTAAAAATTCTATTTCATCCTCATCGCAAAAAGAAAGCGCGATACCGCTTGCCCCAGCACGGCCGGTACGGCCAATACGGTGTACATAGGTTTCGGGAATGTTAGGGATCTCGTAGTTGATCACGTGGGTTAACTCATCAATATCAATACCGCGGGCAGCAATATCGGTAGCTATCAGCACACGTGTTGTGCGGTTTTTGAAATTAGTAAGTGCCCGCTGACGTGCATTTTGTGATTTATTACCATGGATGGCCTCGGCAGTAATACCGGCACGCACCAGGTCTTTCACCACCTTATCGGCACCGTGTTTGGTACGGGTAAATACCAGGGCCGTTTTAATATTTTTATCCTTGAGAATGTGGATCAGCAATGATTTTTTATCGCCTTTATCTACATAAAAAAGCGACTGCTGTATGGTATCGGCTGTGGAAGAAACCGGGGTAACTTCAATTTTTTCAGGATCGGTCAGGATACTATCGGCCAGTTGCTGTATCTCTTTAGGCATAGTAGCCGAAAAGAACAGGGTTTGCCTTTTAGCAGGTACTTTAGTGATGATCTTTTTAACATCATGCACAAAGCCCATATCCAGCATACGGTCGGCTTCATCCAGGATCAGCATTTTTACATGCTCCAAGTGCACATAGCGTTGGTTTACCAAATCAAGCAAACGACCAGGAGTGGCTATCAGGATATCCACACCGCGCCTTAAAGCGTCAACCTGCGGGTTTTGTGATACGCCCCCAAAAATAACCAGGTTTTTTAAGCCGGTATGTTTACCATAAGCGGTAAAACTTTCGGCAATCTGGATAGCCAGCTCGCGGGTTGGTGTAAGGATAAGCGCCTTAATGGTCTTTTGTTCTTTGTGCTGCTGTCTGTCCTGGTGTAACAATTGCAAAATAGGCAGTGCAAAGGCAGCGGTTTTACCGGTACCGGTTTGCGCGCAGCCTAAAAGGTCGCGGCGTTGCAATACAATAGGTATAGCCTGCGCTTGTATAGGGGTTGGTGAGGTATATCCCTCGGTTTTTAAAGCCTTTAATAAAGGCTCAATTAAATTTAAATTTTCGAATGACATGTAATGATTATTGTATATGTGCTATCGCCAAAGCATAAGCGGGTCTGAAGAATTCTCGGTGATCAAAACCGTAAGCGATCGTGTAATCTTTTTTTGCAAAGATACGCTTTTTATTGCAGATGCTAACAGATGTGCGAATGTGCAAGTTTCAAGGGTACGGATGACTCAAATATCTCCTGTTATTTTTGTATATTTGTATATACAACGGCCCGGATTCTCCCAAAAAGGAAATTCGGGCTGTTTTGTTAAAGGGAAAAACAGGCCCAAAATCGACTTATTTTAATTCAGTTATTTGAATATCAATCAATTAATACTTTTTAAACTTTTCAAAACGCATCAAAAATTTGTTAAAAAGTGTTAAAACGGTGTTAAAATTTAGTTAAAACGAGTAAAACTGAAGCCTTTTTATACTGTTTTTGACTAAAAAAGTGTTAAAATTTAAGGTTTAAAAAGTTTTAAGAATCCTGAGAGTTAAATTAAGCGGTTACTTTTTCCGGGTTATTTTCAGATTTTTTATTGGAAGATTTCCGGTCGTTCAAAAATGATTGGATCAGTAACAGACCCACTCCTATCATGATAGAGACATCGGCCACGTTGAATACTCCTGTTTTAAACCAGGGATATTTGATAAGCATAAAATCGGTTACACTACCATAAACCCAACGGTCGTAAAGATTACCTATACCACCTGCCAATACCAGGATAATCCCCAGAACAGTTAGCTTATGGAGGTTGGTTTTTATAATGATATAAGTAAGGCCAAATAACAGTACAGCCGCCGGCATCAATGAAAGCAGCATAAACCGCCAAGGGTTACCCAACGAATCGCCGAGGCTTAAAAAGGCACCCGTATTCTCTACCCGGGTAATGAGGTAATGGAGATTATTTTTGAAAGGCAGTATCTCTTCGTAGTAACGAAAATTATGGCGTATATAGTTTTTAGTAATCCTGTCTAAACCGATATCGGCAACCAGGATCAACACTATGGCCAGAGCCCTCAAAACCCATTTTTTATTCATTAATATAGCTTGTATGTAGTTATGGTAATAACGTGGCTGGAGTGGTTAAATTATTCAGGGCTTATTGCTTAGGCAGTGGATATTGGCCCATGAAACCTTTGTCGCGTTTGGTTTGCTCCCAGTTATTGGTATAAGCTGCCAACCAGTAATCATACTTTTCAAAATCAAATTCCAGTGTGGTGTATGGTTTCAAAAAAGTAGCATCAACGGGCTCTAATTGGTAAGTATCAAATATGGGATCATCGGCATCGGCCTCAAAATAGTTTTGAAGGATAGACAGTTCAACAGGCGCAAGCTCAGCATCTCCGGCTAAAGATTCATCGGCCTTATTAAAGTACTGTATTTCCCGTTTTAACCATTCGGGCTGTTTGTTCTTTCCCATCTATACCAATTAAAAAGAGCCACCTGTTTTGAGACAGATGGCTCTTTAATAAGTTAAATTATTTTTTGTAGAATTTGAAATTCTTGCCGATGAATTTTGCGTTGCTGCCTAATTCTTCTTCGATGCGTAATAACTGGTTGTATTTCGCGATCCTGTCTGAACGTGAAGCTGAACCGGTTTTGATCTGGCCGCAATTTAAGGCTACAGCAAGGTCAGCGATGGTAGCATCTTCAGTTTCGCCAGAACGGTGGCTCATTACAGAAGTGTAGCCATTGGTTTGAGCTAAACTTACCGCGTTGATAGTTTCGGTTAATGAACCTATCTGGTTTACTTTTACCAGGATAGAGTTGGCAATACCTTCGGTGATACCTTTTTGTAAACGGGTGGTGTTGGTTACAAATAAATCGTCGCCTACTAATTGTACTTTGGCACCTAATTTTTCGGTTAATAATTTCCAGCCAGCCCAATCATCTTCGTGCATACCATCTTCAATAGAAATTACAGGGTATTTAGATGCTAATTCAGCTAAATATTCTACCTGCTCGGCGCTGGTGCGGATGGCACCTTTTTCGCCTTCAAACTTGGTATAATCGTATTTGCCATCTTTGTAAAACTCAGAAGCAGCACAGTCAAATGCCAGGAAAATATCTTCGCCAGCTTTGTAACCTGCCTTTTCAATAGCTTTTAAAAC
>JACXTT010009950.1_pt1 | contig 12914 bp, 14 predicted proteins | sample 9270951 | NCBI WGS metagenome assembly JACXTT01 (sample SAMN15532306, study PRJNA645909) | rock metagenome | isolation source: weathered quartz diorite | place: Puerto Rico | collected 2017-06-21 | reverse complement strand
GAGGCTCAAACTGGACGAACATTCAGGGAGTGTCGAAGGCCTACAATCCAATGCCCACTCTCGCCGCAGTGCCGCGTCTGCTGCCTAATCCAGGTTACAGGGTTTAGGGGACTTGACCGCATCGGGGGAGTACAAATACGTGCTGAGGCGGCGCTGGGCGGTGTCTTCCTCCGCTTGCGTAATGAGGGCAAAGCGCCGCTGGCGGAGCAGCTGCAGAAAGAGACCCCCTGGATTGGCTGGGCGAAAGCCAAGCACATGGTGCGCCAGCGCCACGAAGGCTAAGCGATCTGCTTCGAAGGGGCCAATGAGCTGCCGTTGCATCGCCTGGGCATAGAGGAGAAGGAGCCGCTCTGTGCTCTGCAAATCTGGAAGGCGGATGTGCTGTAAGCAAGGGGGTGAGAGTGGAGGAGTTCTTGGTGGAGCCGGTGAGGAAGAGGGTCTCCGGTGGACTACCGCATCTTGCAGTGGCTCTGACGTGTCCACCAACGTGATGCCCTTGCGCAGACATTCGCGGGCTTGTGCCACTAAGGTCGATAAGACCCCAGCGGAGCCGCCGGCAGCGGGTTTCTGGTATTTTGTTTCTGGAAGAAGTTTTCTGTCTGAATCAAGCGGTGCAACTTGTGCACGTTGCGGTGCCGGAGGCGGTGCAACTGTGTGCCTCGATGCAGCGGTAAGAGTAACGGCAGGTGCCGTACCACACCACTGCAAATTGATGGTCATTTTTTGCCCATAGCGATTGCGCACCCACTGGGGGGTGTCGGTCCGCCGGAGGAACCCCAGGGCTTCCAAGCGCTGGCGGGCCGCTTTGACCGCACGGGGGCTCACGCCAAAGACGTCGGCGATCCAGGAGGCTTTGCAGAAGCCGTCCGCGCGACACTGGCCCTGGCGGTAATAGAGACACCGAAACAAATGCCCCAGGATGGTGGCGAGCAACACTCGGCTCCGGCTCTGCGCGAGAAATCGGAGCAAGCGCCGGGGCACTGGGATGCGCCGTTGGGGATTCGTCACCTGGGCCAGCATCGTCGCAAGGGCAGGATTGGTCTCCAAATGGGGGCTGGGAAACGTCAGGTGGCTATCCGCCCAGGTGAGCAAGCCAGCCTGCTGGAGTCTCGCTAATGCCGTTAGGATCCCCCCTCGCCTGCCAAGCAGTGAGCCCCACTCCTCCAGCCGAAACCTCGGCTGGATGCCAGTGCCGACCTGGCAGCGCCGGGCTACCATCTCCTGAGCGGCCCACCAGACACGCACCTCGATCAAGCCAATCTGTCGGTGCTTATACGCGGTCCAGACCGCGCACAGATGGGTGACCGTAATAAACTGAAATCCGCCTTCCGGCTTCCGGACCGTTGGCAACACCATACCATCCCCTCCTCTACCTGCTGGAGGGCACACCACCACACTTGACTACGAAGGGAATTTTTCGCTAGGCTCGGGAGAAAGCATCTTTCCCGATCTTCGCGACCTGCGTAATCGGTGTTTTTAAAAGGCGACTTCTGCTAAAGTCGCCTTCTTTCTTTTTGTTGCACCCTCAGTTTTACATATTTAACTCGTAACCGTTTATTTCTCCGGTACTGTACGCCTTTAGAAAAATTTGGCAACTCTCTTTTTCTTTATTAGAGCTCTAATGAATAGGCATTAACGCTCTAATATTAGAGCTCTAATGAATGGGCATTAACACTCTAACGTTTGGGCTTCAACAGACGTTCTTAATTTATTGCTCTATTTTAGGAGAATTTGAAATCGTTACTTTTTTCCTTTGCGTTGTAGCGTAAACGTGAAGGCATTAATGCTCTATTATTTGTGCCCTAACATATGGGCTTTAAAGCTTTAATGTTTGGGCTATAATAAGTGAGAAATTTTTTTTCGAAGGGGGCGGATTATGGAGAATTCTCGGGGTGCTCGCGTGATTGCTGTGGGGAATCAGAAAGGTGGGGTAGGGAAGAGTACCCTCAGCGTTCATCTAGCGGCGGCTCTTGGCGAGAAGGGCCGGCGATGTCTGGTATGGGATCTTGATATGAATCGTGGAACAACGCTTCAACTTGGGATTCCAGCTGAAATGCCCATTCTAGGTTCCTTCGAGGTGCTCACAGGAGCTGAAGATCCAGCTGAAGTGGTAGTCCGTACGGGTGATATCGAAGGAATAGAACTACCACAAAATGTGCATTTGATTCCTGCACGGAGGAATTTAGAAGGTATTGATGCTGTACTAAGTACAAAATATAAATTTGGCAATCCCAAAGATATCTTGCGTCCCCTGGTGAACGGGCTTCGTTCTGGTTATGACTATATCTTTCTTGACACAGCTCCCAATCTCACCATACCGACAGTTGCTGCATACAAAGCTGCAGATTATTTCTTGCTTTCTGCGATCCCTGAGCCACTTGCAGTTGAGGGGCTCAATGACGCCTTAGCAGATATTGCAACGGTACGGCAGCAAGGGAATCCTTCGTTACGATTGATCGGTGTTGTCTTATCAGCGATAAAAGGAAGGAGTACACGAATCCAGAGGGAATTAATTGCTTATGTTCAAGAGACGTTTGACAGGGGAGCAGACCCGTTCATTCGTAGTTATCAAAGCCAAATTGCTGAGACGACCTACATCTGTGAAAGTCAGAAGCTGGGAAAGACGATGTTTCAATTGTACCCAACACACAAAGTCACCGATCAGTTTCGGCAACTCGCTCGCGAAGTTGAATCTCGGCTTGATGCCCTTGAAGGGATAACAGTTCAACTCGTAGAAGAACCCCATAGGGAAGAGGAAGTAGCCAATGGCTAAACTCGCATCCAGTGAAGAAAAGCGCTTCAGTCCCATTTCACAGAAACTTTTGGATGCGGTTAGTGGTCCAGTTCCAGGGCAAAGTCCTGTTTCCCTTGATACTGCTATCAATGCCTCGCTGGAAGAAACCAAAGTGGTGGTGATGCGCTCAGCCGTTGTAGAGCATCCACCGCAAAAGTCGCAACTAGAAGAAAACCTTGGGCGAGAGCAAGAAGGCGAAGAACGTCTCACGCGAACAATGAGATATCATGTTTCTCCTGCCGAAAAAGATGAAACAGAAGAGTTCATCCATCGTTTGTCTGCTGCTGCAAAAGTGACGCTGACGCACAGTAATATTATGCGCGCCTGTCGCGATATCCTTTTTCAAGTGGAAGACAGACTGCTAGTGGAGTTCACGAAAGCGCGGCTCCGACGTCCTATTAACGATAAGCGCGCCATCGCTTTCTTCGAATCGAGACTGACAGAGATCATTCAGACAGCAATTCGACAGACGCCTCTAGGTCACAATAGAAGCGGTCGAGAATAAATTTCCATAGGGAGTATATGGCAAGCCCCTCTATTCCTGAGATCCAAGATTTCCACGACGTGGTCCGGTTGTTAGAAACCCATCCTGAGTGGCGGTCTGACCTGCGGCGTCTCATCCTAACCGACGAACTCTTAGCCCTTCCTCACGAGATGACTCAGCTCACCTCCCAGGTGAGTCGATTGACTGAACAGGTGGGAACACTCACCGAGGTTTTACAACGTGTCGGAGTAGACGTTGGGCGGCTCAAAGGAGATGGACTGGAAGTACGCTACACCCTGCGAGGAATCCCTTTGGTAACCAGAGTACTGCGTCGGCCTCATCCGTTGTCCCAAGAAGAACTAGACGCCATTTTGGAGGAAGCGGAAGGTCGCGGGTGTCTATTGAGTACGGAAAGTGAGGAAATCGTTCTTGCAGACCTCGTCATCCGCGGGAAACAACAAGGCGCAGATGTCTATCTTGTGACAGAAGTCTCATGGGGAGTTGGCATAGACGATGTCCAGCGGGCTGCTAAGCGCGCCTCATTATTAGCCAAGACGGGATTATCGACAATTCCAGCCGTTGCTGGAGAGTGGGTAACTCCAGATGCCCAGCAGTTAGCTCCAGGTTTAGGGGTGTGGCAGTTCACTCCATCTCGCGTTATTTCTCCGGTATCTTAAACATGTTGCAGTCCAAAAAATTTCGCACATCTTTTCTGTGCTCCGCATTTTCTTATTCCTAAAACGCTGCTCGCAGAGTCTCGGACGTTTTGCTCCCTTGCGCTATAGCTGATCAGGCCATACCTTTACCGCGTGCCGATCCCCCGCGCTCCCTTACGTGCTTCGGGCTCGCCCTCGGAGGCATGGCGGAGAGGCGGCAATGCCCGCAGGTGTCACATCCCCTTGGGGAAGCACGGAGGCGAGCGGCTGTGGCAACTCGTAGAGGGTGGAGGTAGTGACGATGTGCTGGCCCGCAGCCCGCACCACCTTCGTTGCGGGAGTTCTGTCACGTCACGCCACATCGTAACACCCGAGAGCGGAGGATATGATAGATATGGGCTAATTTTCCCACTTCATAATGCGCGCCGCTTTATGTGTGTCGGCGTATTCTTCGATCTTGGCAATCTTCCCGTCGCGGCAGTGGTAGACCCAGCAGTACTCATTATCATACTGCTCGCCGGCGCGGGTCTTGGCGGAGATGCTGTGCTGGACCACAGCCGTATCCCCATCGGCCAGGATGCGATGGATGGTGAGCCGGAAGGTCTTCATGTCAAAAATCCGCTTGGGCGTCTCGCCCCCCAACTCCCGGGTGACGGCGTCGCGGCCTTTAATCACGGTCAGCGGGGCGCTTTCTGGCGGGTACCATTCCACATCGTCGGTAAAGAGTGAGGCAAGTTTGTCCCGGTTGCCGGTTGGCAGGGTGTCATAATACGTCTTGATCAACGCCCGAGTCTCTTCTGTCTGCATAAGCAGTCCTCCTTGATAGGTAAGCTTCATCTGCCTGATCAATACCCGACGCGCCGCCTTTGACAAGCCCTGAGTGGTCGTGTCTTTCTACCCCCAGTAACCACCGTCATCGGAAATCACTTCTTCCTCCACCTGACCTGCTTCCTTCTCCCACTGGACCCACTAGAACTCCTTATGTGTAAGCGGTACAGGCACAGCTCGTGCAAGTTGCAGGTGGAGCGGCAGGCGAGAGCGGCGTATTCAATCGCCAATGGCGCAGCAGTTCGATCTTGTATGATTCCCGAGGCCGAGGAGCACGTCGGGTTCGCCCTTGCCGGTCGGGGATCATGGCGCGTCCGGCTCCCTCCGGCGGGCTGACCGACCGCAGGAGCGGCGACCCAGCGCCGCGAAGGCGATTGTGGGTTGTGCCCATCTTCGGGCTGTCTAGCATCGATGCCCGATGCAGCCGCCTGGGGCAGGAGATCTGGCAACCGCGTGACGGTGGTGGGTAGCATGCCGGCAGCCAACAGACCGGCGGCCCACTCTTCCTGCATACGCGAGACTGCCTCTTGTTGATCATACCGATCCCACCGTGTCGCTTCTGCCTGCTGCTCCTGGAGTAACGCCTCGATCCGCCGTTGGGAGGCGTCGGTATCAGCGGCGATCTCAGCCTCCGTGGCCTGGGATGGTAGGCACCGCGCGTCGAACGTGGTCCGACAGTCCACAGCAGGAGTTGCAGCCATAGGCAAGGAGAAGCAGCTATTATCCAACGTGCTCCAACAGTCTGCAGCATTGGTGGTGGACGCCATGAAGACGCAGAAGCAGCTATAGGCGATGACATGCAGGCATCGGGACATCAAGAAGTCCTCCAGTCGCCGCTCTATATGTCCGGGTCCTTGGCTCCGTCAAGAGCACGGAATCCCAAGCAACAGAATCGGTAAAACCCCTGTCCGTTATCTCCTATGTCTTCTTACGAGCTAGACACGAATTCTTGTCTTGAATGCCAATCAGCGTGCTGATTGCGTGAGAAAATGTATGTGCCCGATGACCTGTCTCCGAGCTGAACGGTGTGCCCAGTTGCTCCGCCATGTCAGGAAAACGCATTGTCGAATTCAAGTTCGCGGCTTACAGCCGAGCAAATCCGGATCCGGATGCTTATCATGCTCATTCGTCGCCGTGGGGCCGTGGCTTGGTCCCATAATGGGGCGGACGACCTTGCTGCTGCGCCTGCGCATTGAGCCGCTGGGCTTCGGCTTCCGCCACGGCCAGCGTGTCATGCCCGCTGATAAAGTGCTCCAAGGGCTCTAAGATCACCCAGAAGGGTTTCTCTTGCCCTGCGCTTGGCGAGGCGAGAGGCGCTGTGGCTTTGTGTTCTGCTGACTGTGGCATGGCAAAGCTATTGTGGCTGCTCCCTCCCGAAGAGGCAAGCCGTGCAGGATCAGCACGAAGATCACACACAAGGGGAACCGGTCCCCAATTTGACAGGTGCCGCAAACGTTATCCTATGCTGTGTTGCTGCCATGCAGGAAAGATCTGCGTGCAGAATGCAACCACAGTTGTTTTCTGAGCATTTTACACGTCCATCACTGGCTGTATGAAGACGCTACAGCAATCAAGGCCTTAGAAGAGTGTGTCTTTAACGGAAATCCCCTTCTCTGTCATCGACAGAGTGTCTCATATGTATTCCGTCCCTGCGCCGCCGCCGCTGCACCGGCCCCACCTTCACCAAGTGCCGATCCGCTGCGTTTTCCCCTTACGTAGGTCTTGCTCGCCTGCGGGAGCGTGAGAGCGAAGCGGCAATGTCCGCAGGCACCCTGGACTCCTGGGGAAGTACGGGAGCCAGCGGTGGTGGTAGCTGATAGAGGGTACGGAGGGTGGTGACGATGTGCTGGCGCGCTACCCGCGCCACGTTCGTTGCTAAAGCCGCATACACGAGGACGCTCCCGTTGTTTGCCCCTGGCAGCGTGACGCGACGGCTCAGCGTTGCGAGCGCTTCGTGTATATCAGCGGCTTCGCCTAGAAACAGGGGCCGGTACGCTTCCGCCGTGGGCACGCGTTCCAGGATGGCGAAGAGACCAGCTTGGTGGGGGATCTTGGTCCACTGTGTGGTCAGCTCAGGAAATGGATACCCCCCGAGGGACACGGGCGGCAACGGCACCGTGGCCTCGTGGGGACGGTGCTGGGCTCCTGGCTTCCTTGGGCGGATTGACTGTGACCGCGTAGGGACCCGGGGCCGTGGGCGGCGTGCGGAAGCGTCTGTAGAGCGGGGAGGATGGGCAGGGCGTCGTGACATGCGAGCATCTCACTTTCTGTGTGGGTTAGTCTCCGGTATAGAGTGTTTCTTTCCTATGTCAAGTCACGGATGTCCCACTGAATGACTCGGCAAACGACTATTCATCTTGTTAGAGGAACAGCCTGAGCGCGCGCACCGTGCTACTGGGGAAGTTGCTGAGCTCTTTCCTCTATCTACTTGGACGGAGGAATACGTTCCACCGTGAGTAGCTAGCAAGCCGATGAAACGATTGATGATCTGTGCCCGCTCAGCCGACGCACAATCCAGCCATAATGCACTCTTAGAGTTTCTAGTGCTGTGATAAGTACGATAACCATCCTCACTTTTTTCGTCTTATGTCGCGTCAGACAAGTACGAGACAAACGCTCCTTCATGATAATCCGCCTTTCGTTAACTCCGTGGTGGCGTCGGTCGTGACGTTCGCACGTGGGACCCTACCCTGATCTGGCCGATCCGGTATGTTCTTCTGCCGTCTCCATGGCCGGTGCACGAGTCGCCATCCCCACGCCGCCATCCCCATGACGGCGATTGTGCTATAGACGAGGAGCGGCTCCTGCGCTCGCATTCCTCTCACGCCCAGCAGCGCCGCGGTCACGTTCTCGGCCAGTATCAGCGCTAGGCAGCATCGGCCCAGGATACCTACTCGCACCAGGGCGATGGTTCCCCCAATCGCCACTAGCCAGGGGAGGCTAATAGCGCGACATACACTCACCATGTAGATCCCACCCAACGCCCAGCCCAGCATCCGGCCATAGCGAGCGTTCTGCTCTTGCTCCTTTTCGTCTGCCTGGGCGGCAGCTTGGTCACATCGGAGGCATAGGCTCACCGGCTCATAGCGATCCCGCTGTTCACTATTGAGGCCACTGCTCACTTCCACTGCTGTCCGCATCGTACGCACCCGGATTTCATCGCCGGGCGGAATATATTGCTTACATTGCCAACACTGCACGAGGTTGACCATCACGATCCGCTGCTCCATGGGTTTTCCTCCTGAGAACACACCGCTCGGTGTTCTGCTCTCCTCCATCCTGGGAGTCGAACACCAGCAGCAGTCAGCCGTCGTGGTGCGCCGCCAAATCGCGTAACCTATAAATTGCGCAAGACCTGCAGTCAGGCGACAGTTCCTCCTACTTCCACATTTCTGCACTCTCTTCAACCCAGATGCCATCCACACGCGATTCGTCAAACGTGACGCCTGCTGCCTCAGCGTCATGCCAGAACGATTTATCGATGTACTCATCCCGATCTCCACTCAGAATGCTGATTTCCAACGGATCATGGAGCTCTGCACTCAACTCAGCCGGTCCTCGCCTGATCCCTGCCCTCCTTTCACCACTGATTTCTTTGCTTACCAGAATATTATACCGGCGAGGCCTTTGCTCTCCAGGCGAGCCCCCGTGCAGGTAGCGTCCTATAGATAGGGCTTGCCGACCGAGCTGGCGAAAATGTTTCACGACAGTTTTCATTGGTCTCCTCCCATGTCGTTGCGCTGTTTTTGCAGATTCTGCACTGAGCGGCTCAGGGTCGGCACGGCGGCGTTCCGCGCCTCCCGGGAGACGGCTCTGGCGCTTGTTCCTAGCCCCCGGATGGCTCCGCCTATCCCACCACCGGTGGTGCGGGCGCTCTGGCGGGCAATGCCCGCCGCAGCCTTGGCTCCTGAGGCCACCGCGAGCGGTGCCGTCACCGACTGCATGGACAGCCGAGATGCCAGCATGGTCGTCCCAATCACCTCTTGGAGGCCGAACCCCACCGCGCCACTCGCAAAGCTGGCAGCAAGAGAGGGGATTGTCCACGCGGCAACCCCATAGAGGAGCGCGCCTCCAGCGATGGCCAATGGCGTTGACACCAGGCCCATCAGTCCTTCGTTATGGACCAATGCCGTCCATTGGGTGGTCAGCGCCGCACCCGCTCCGACAATCAGCGAAATGGTAAAGAGTTTAATCCCAACCCCGACTACATAGGACAGATACTTCTCTGTAATACTGACCGTGCCATGGAAGCCGCCAAAGCCGAGGAGGAAGACACCCCCACCCGTCACGATATAGCTTTCCATAAGAGTGAGCGCCATTTGGATTGAGACGGCACAGAAGGCAAAGAAGACAATGAAGGCAGCAAAGATGGACGCAAGAATAGCCGGCGCCGTGTACAAGAGCCCAAGAGTGGTACAGGTCGCCAGGAGCGAGGCCGTCAGACCGAGCCCTTGGATGAAAATCTCACTTGGGTTCAGTCCCTGAATCTGTGCGGCTTCTCTCCCTGCCTGGATGAAGCTACTGATCACGGCGGGGATCCAGGTTTGCGCATTGAGGAGGATGGCATACATAAACCCGATCCACAGGATTTTGCGGAACAATCCCATGGCCACATAATCGTGAGACTGCTGGGCCACCATCCACTGGATCGCCCCTAAGCCGAGCTCAATGGTGGCCAGCATGAGGAACAGTTGGTTGGCATAGTCGAAGAGCGTGGCGTACCAGGTGCCGGCGACGGCAGCAAACTGGAGGTAGACGGGACTAAAGGCATCGACGGGAGGCATGATATTCTCCTTTGTTACTGTAAGGTGATTTCGGTGATGCCGCCCGCCCCGGTATAGGGTTGGGGATCGAAGGCGGCGTCGCCAAAGAAGTTGTCCTGCACCTTCTGGGTCCAGGCGTCCAGATTCAGATCATGCTCATTCTTGAGGACCACGGCATCGGTGAGCGCCCCGAGCATCTTGCGCTGCCGCCGTGCTTCGTAGAGCTGCAAGTCGAGCCCATAGGCGTGCACCTGGGCCAGGTCTTTGTTACCTGCGGCAACCTCCGCTTTTCGTCTGAGGTCGTCCATCACGAGGCTGACCCGCTCGTCATCTGCGGGGCTGAGTTCCTCGTGGACCGTGTTCAGCATCCCGCGTTGGGCATTGAGCGCCGTCTGCGCCAGGTTGCCGTAGTTCTGTTCCCACCCGCGCCATTTCGTCGCCTCGGTATAGCCGCGATACACATCGAACTGATAGGCGTCGACGCCTGGGACATTGTAGTGCATGGGGACGCCCCCGTTGACGGTCTCCATGACTTCCCGAATGAGGTTGTCGTAGAGCGGATAGGGGTAGCGCGCTCCCAGCACGGCCATGAGATTCTGGAGCAGCATGGCCACCTCACTATTACTATTCCGCACTTGCAGCGTCATCTGTTTGACCTGCTCGAGCATCTGTGCCGCGGTGATCTCATTCTTGGCGTAGTTGGTGGGGTCAAACACCGTATCCCCTTCGCCAAAGAGGGCATAGGCGGGGCTAGTGCAGAACCACAGCAGCACGATTGTTGTTGCTCTCAGCAAACGGCGAGTCCTCATATGTTTCCTCCTTTCCATTGTGGCGGACGCACTCTCGTTCCCACCACGTGGCTTCTGGTGTACAGCCGCAGTGCCGGAGCCACACGGCCGGCCATTGGTTTCCATAGGTCTGCACCACCTCTTGGATCTGGCGGATCTCCTCTCGGCCCGTAGCGCCGACAAAGCTCAGCGCCGCCCGTCCCAGATGCATGTCAAACAAGCGTCGCCCCAACGGCGAATGATATAAATAATGTTTTTTGGGTGTGGCGTAGCGCAGCAATTGCACCTCTTTCTCATTGAGGCCCATATCCAGATAGAGGGCTTTGCTCTGGGTCGTCTCTGCTTCCGCATTCGGGAGAAAGATCTTGGTCTGGCAGGATTCCACGATGATGTTGCGCTGGGGGCAGCGCTCCACATCGGTGAGACTCTGCGAAGTGAAGACCACCGCAGCGTTCTTTTTCCGCAAGGTGCGCAGCCAGGCTTCCAGCCGCTCCCCAAACCGCGCCCGTCCCAGCATGAGCCAGGCTTCATCGATGAGGAGGAGGGTAGGTCTACCGTCCAAGCGCTGCTCCAGACGGTGGAAGAGATAGAGCAACACAGGAATCAGATCGGTATCGCCCCGGTTGAGCAGATGTTTCATCTCAAAGACCATAAAGTCGCTGTACTGCAGACTGTCGTGGGCAGCATCCAGTAACGCGCCCGCCCCGCCACCCAGGGCATAATGCGCCAGCGCGGCGCGCACGGTATGATCTTGCACGGTAGCCAGGAACATGGTGAGCGTGCTGGCATAGTCCATCTGGCCTAGCTGCGAGAGCGCCTGCCACAGCGCCTGGCGCAGCTCAGGGGTGATCGTAGTGAGCCCCTGCAACAACAGACATTCTTCCAACCAGCCCAGCGCCCATTCCCGCTCGTGCTCATCGTCGATGCCCGCCAAGGGCGTGAACGACACCGTATCATCCGCGCCGATGTCATAGTGCTGTCCGCCTACCGCCAGACAGAGCGGGTAGGAAGAGTAGCCTTTGTCAAACCAGAAGACTTGCGCCCCCGGATAGCGGCGGAACTGCGCGGCTTCCATGGCCAAGAAGGTGGATTTGCCGGAGCCGATGGGGCCGAGCACTAATTGCATGCCCACATCCTCGACCCAAGGCGTAAAGCAGAACGGCGTCTGCCCCGAGGTGGCCGTGAGCATCAGTGCAGGAGACTGTGGAGGAAAGTACGGATTGGGCACGGTCGGTTGCCCGGCCCAGATACTGGTCAACGGCAACAAATCCGCCAGATTCAGCGAATGGAGCGGCACGGCGCGCAGGTTCTCATAGCCGTGGCCCGGCCAGGTCCCCATCAGCGCTTCCGGCGCATTGGCTGCTTCGATGCGCGCTCCATAGCCGCGGTTCTGAATGCGCTTCTGCACTTCCCGGGCGTGTTCTTCCACTGTCCCTTCGTCTTCGTCCATGACCAACACGGTTATGGTGTAGAGGCCATAGACCACCTCACCACTCTCGGCCTCCGCCATCGCCTCCATGGCGTCGCGCGCCATGTCCAGGGCATGGAGGCTGATGTTCTCCGAGGCTTCCCCGTGGAGGGCCTCACCCGCCTTACTCCCCACCCGGGCGACTTTCTGCCGCCAGTGTCGGCGCTTGGTATTGAGCAGCTTGCCGGCGGTGGCTCCATCGGTTGTGGTGCAAATCGGAGACTGAAGACGAATTAAGATATATGGAGGTGTCGCTCAAGCAGCAAGCACCGCCTCCCAGACTTGTGGAATTCGGGCGTGAGCGGGACACAGAAGCGAGATATCAAATTGCTGTTTCCTAATCTGGTGGACTAGTTCGATACCCATAATGGTTATAGACGCGTGGGCAAAGTCCTTGAAGCCCAGCATCGGCCTCACCCGTTGTTTCACTCGTCTATGGTCCTGTTCAATCAGATTGTTTAAATATTTGCTCGTTCTCACGGTGAACTCTGTCGGAAGGATCCCTTCTTTCTGGAGTTCCCCTACCGCCTCATGCGAAGCCGCATACCCATCCAGCGTAAGCTTCTTGGGGAGGTCCCGTCTTGCGATCGCCTGCCGTAAGAATCGCTTAGCCGCAGCGATATCCCGGTGTTCGCTCAAGAAAAAATCAATAGTCTGCCCCGTTCTGTCCACACCCCGATAAAGGTAGGCCCATTTGCCTCTAATCTTGATATATGTCTCGTCTACGCGCCACGATTTACCAACTGGTCGAGCGTACCGCTGCCAGTGCCTCTCGAATATTGGGACATACCGCTGCACCCATCGCATAATCGTGGTATGGGCGAGAGCGATTCCTCGCTCCGCCATCATTTCCCTTAGGTCGCGGTAGCTGAGTTTGTAGGAGAGGTACCACCGTACACAGAGTATAATAATCTCTTGATCAAAATGACAACGCTTGAAGAGCTCTTTTGCAACATCCTCGATGTGATTCATTAGACAGGTTTAGCACTCTCGCTCACCTCCTGCACCAGATCCAGCATCACTACCTGTGGCGGGTCGTCGATCAAGACGGCAACGTACTGGATATCTTGGTCCAACGCCACCGGAATAAGCAGGCCGCCAAGAAGTTTTTCCACAAACTGCTCAAGTGCTTG
>JACXTT010009949.1_pt1 | contig 12914 bp, 10 predicted proteins | sample 9270951 | NCBI WGS metagenome assembly JACXTT01 (sample SAMN15532306, study PRJNA645909) | rock metagenome | isolation source: weathered quartz diorite | place: Puerto Rico | collected 2017-06-21 | reverse complement strand
CTCCCCAAGAGGAACACTCTTCGTAACAACACGCGCTTTGTCACGCTGCGCCTACAACAACTTTCGCAGTTTCAGCGGCCTATTCTTGCCGCGACAAGATATTCAACGACTCACAAGGTCGCTAGGCTAAGGTCTACACCTTTCCGGGTGAGGTTTCCCTGATTATCTCGCCAGTCTGAAGTGTTGACGTTTGACAAATTGGCGCCACGAAAATCCGTGGACTTATCAAGTACTACATCACAAAAGACAGCTTCTGCTAGATTCGCGCCGCGAAAGTCACACCCTAATAGATTCGCTCCAGCAAATTGCGCCCCACGACAGTCGGCGTCTCGAAAGATTGATCCGCGCAAGTCCGTTTTTTGAAAGCTGCAATCTCGCAAACGCGCACGCGAGAAATCGCACTTGGTCGCGACGCTGTCACTAAAATAGCAACTGCGTAATTTAGCCCCAATAAAGGAACACGATGCTATGTTGGAATGGAAGGATGCCCGCTCCCCGGTGCAACCATCGAAAACAGAACCAGCTAAGTTACAGAAATAAAAATACGTAATTTGTCCATGCGCAAAATTGGAATTCGATAGGTCAATTTCCCTCGCAGCCATATTGAGTGCCCGAAAATCGCGACCATTGGCTATCTCATCCCTAAAAGGCAAATTATCCAGAAGCTTGAAGAGTTCATCAGCGCTATGTCCGTGACCCACTCGAATTACGTCGAGCGCAAAAACTCGCTCCTGGATTTCCTTGCCAGGCGACTTCTTCCATCTTGATCTTAGTTCGTTTGGAGTAGCCATGTGGAACCTCAAGGACGGATATACGGAAGATCAACTACCCAGTCAACGAAGCTACGGGCATACTGGGCAGCATGCCCTTGTGTAACTCCGGCTTGCCCAATCGTCGTCAAGTCCCAAACCGCCTCTCTTCCATTGCCAAGGGAAAGCCGGACATCAGGCCTACGGCCACCGTAGCTGTTAGTAAGTCCGAGACGAGGGTTAGCAACGCCAGAGTTAAAGACCATGTTGGCGGGCAATCTTCCTGCCGCTTGTTCGGCCCGCGCTAACGCAAAGAACTCTTCTTGGAGTGCATTTCCATATGTCCGGGCATACCTACGACTAGTCGGACTCATTCCTCGTAACCTGACGATCCAACGACTCGTTGATATTGTGTTTCCACTCGCTAAGTTCGCTTGAGCAGTATCACGGAGGGCGCGAAGCTGGTTTGTTATCGCTTCAACATTGCTCAATGCTTGTCCCGAGAGGGTATTTTTTACGGTTCATCCGGTAAATGCGTGTGTTTGTCGAGAGATCGGCTCCCCTATGACCAACTTACGGGTTCCTCTTCTCTGTTCGAGGCGGGGGCGGCCATGCCTGGCATCGACTTTCGACAGGTTCGCGCCGAAATTTCCATGGAGGAGGTGCTTGAACTACTGCGATTCGATATCCTCGAGCGTTCGGGCGACCAAGTGCGCGGCCAATGCCCCCTGCATGAGCCGTCCCATGCTGGAAAACACCGTTCTTTCTCGGCCCATCTTGGTCGCAAGGTTTTTCAATGTTTCAAATGCGGGGCCGTCGGCAACCACCTTGACCTTTGGGCCAGGGCCAACAAACTCTCCGTTTATGAAGCGGCAGTGGACCTTTGCGCTCGACTGAACAAGCAAACACCTTGGAATTCAGAATAAACAGAGAAGAGGAACCCGTAGGCGTGTGAATTTCATGGACACCACGCATTTACCGGATGAACCTTTTTTACGACGCTTCCTTGAAGGAAACGTATTACGCTGGGAGCCGATTGTTGGATTTGATTATACGCCGCTCCCAACTGCCGTTGAGCCTGTGCAACGGCCGCTCGCGCATTACGCATGTCCTAGTAGCCATTGCGAATAACGGCTTGTCAAGCGCGCGAGATGTCCGGTGCCAGCATCTGGTTTTCGAGGTTGCGAACGCGTCCCAAAGCGGTTTCTTGAGCCTGTTCTAAGTGGCTCAAGTCTGGACGCAATCCACGAAGGGCTTCTATCTGTCTCAAAACTCCGGATCAATATCCTTCCGCTTCTTTTCTTCGTTCCACCACTTCTCCCATAAGGCAATGTCGTGACCAAAATCTACGCCTGAAAATTCGCGCAGTTCTTTGAGGCACTCCTCGTCAGATAGTCCTTTTAGCCAATTAGGAGGATTGGAAAGCGTGCCCTTTAGTTTGCGAATAAAAAGTTCTGGAGGAAAAATTCTCATAATAGTGGCCCCAACATCAAGGTAACGGAATTTCAGGAAGGTTAAGTTTGCGCCGAAAGTAATTCTCGTATTCAATAGAGTTTCGCAAAGCTCTTAGACTTAACACGTCCCGAAGCGCTTGGCGAGCTTGACTTTCCACGAATATCTCTTCGGCGTAGCCTCTCCGAAGCGGCGACGAGTATTGGGAAAAGACCACCGCGTCCCCACCCATTCTGTGAACCTGAGCATGATAAATCTCGTGCAGCGCTTTGATCAACTTCAAACTTGGATCTCGACCAAATACGGCCAGATCGTTGAGGCCAACAATGACACGTCCGTTACGCACTGCAAAGAAGGGAGACGAGGCACCAGGGACATAAACAATCTCATCGACTAGTGACTTCAAGTCTAACCCAGCCTTCCTCGCAGCTTGACGGAAAATCCGCTCCGCTCGTACTTGACCGGACCGATAGGCTGCGCTGCTGCTCCATAACTCTCCACCTCGCCCGAATCGACCAGCGGGGTAAGGTCCCCCTGTGTAAGTAGAGCGGAATCTTATCGCGGCGTCGCGATACATTGCGGGTGCTAGACGGTCAATCTCATTATACGCCGCTCTCAACTGCCGTTGAGTCTGTGCAACGGCCGCTCGCCCATTACGCATGTCCTGGCTATTGCGAATAGCGGCTTGTCGAGCGCGAGAGATTCCTGGTGCAAGCATCTGGTTTTCCAGATTACGCACTTGCTGCAAAGCGTCCTGATGGGCCTGTTCCAGCTGACGCAAGTTCGGGCACAAAGAACGAAGACTATCAATTTCCGCTCGAAGGTCTCGCGCTTGATTGACAAGATATCGCATCTGGTCACGGAGCTGTCCGGCGCGTGCTGAGGCGGCAGGGAGAAGTTGCATTTCAGCTCGCAATGCCGCCATCTGCTGCTGCACGCTGGCAAGTTGAGTCGTGCGTTGCACCAGGATCGTCGGCGTTCCCGCGAACAACCGATTCGCAACGGTTCCGGTCGCAATTCCCACACCCAAGCCAACAGCAAACCGCAGCGGCCCTTTTAGGTCCGGCGGAATATAGAGGCTGTCAACGATAGCCCGTGGCGGTCGTCAGGTTTATTGCCAGGAGCGTACCGCTGTGACCAGTTTCCGCACCGAGCGGTTGTCGCAGGAGTAAGCAGTGATCTCCACAAGGTGGACATTTTCCACGCTACTTCTTCCTCTTTCGGATTCGCCAACCCTGGAGGTGCGGAGATTCAGGTGCGAATCCAATTAGCCATGCACGAACAATCGTAGGATGGGCTCCCATTTGTGCAGCTACATCGGCCAAAGTTGCCCCTGCCAAAACATCGACTAGTGCTCTTGCGATCACCTTCTCTTCTGGAGCACCCGGGAATATTACTTTGATGCGTTCTGCCAACGGATAGGCATGAATAGTCTCTGATGCAACAAGAGAGCCTACGCCCAAGCTAGTTATCCATTCTTCCGCCGCGCTTTGATCGACAAAGTCCTTTTCTTCGATGACGTCCTTACCTTCGAGAACAAATCCGCGCACGCAAGGATCGGAACGGCTCCCCCAAACCAGTTCGACGGTTCGATTTCCCCCCAAGTCAGCAGTAAGTTTCCAGGATGCGCTCATGGCCGACCTCTCCAGTTTCCTGTTCTGTAGCGATATATGTAGAGCCTCACATAGGCTTCGCTGTATTGGATGACGTCCGAATTCAACAGGTCACGAATCGCATTTCGCGCTCGAAGTTCGACAAGAATTTCGTCCAACGCATATGATCGGGATCCCCAAATGGATGCCCTATTCCAGGCCTCTAACGCCCGTGACTCTCCCAATCGTTGAACCAACATAAACCATCTCTCAGCGTGCGCCGCCTCATGTGTAATGACTAGAAGGCGGTATCGACTCCTCGAAGCGAGTGTAGCGTAGTCAATCGTGATTCTGACAATATTCCGGCCACCGACGTTGACGATCTCGGTTACTGGTTCAGTTGCAGTCCTGCTGAACACAATCTCGATGTTCTGCCGCTGTGAACTAAGCCCGAGTCGCTCTAATGCCAATTCAAGTGCTCGTTCTGCTCGTGCTTGGAGGCTTTGATTGATGCCGTTTCCGCCAACTTCAACGCCACCTTGGACGAGCCGACGATATCTGGCTCCCTGTGCGGTGACAGGCCCAATGTCAACCGGGCGGCGCAGCGCAAGTCGGTGGATCTCATTATAGGCCCCGTCAAGTTGCCGGCGGGCTTCCGCCACCGCAGTTCGCGCATCGCGCATGGCCTGTCCCGTGCGAATGGCAGCTTGTTGGGCGCGAGAGATTCCAGGCGCTAGCATCTGATTTTCGAGGTTACGAACGTCCCGCAAGGCACGCTCATGATTCTGTTCCAACACGCCTAGATCCGGGCGCAGGTCGCGAAGACTACGGATTTCTGCATTAAGGACGCTCGCCTCGGCAAGGAGACCGTCCACTTGGGCGTTAAGCTGGCGCAATCGTGCGGTGCTCGTCGTAGCTCGTATTTCTGCTCGCAGGGCAGCGATTCGTTGCTGCACACCAGCAAGCTGAGCTGTGCGCTGCACGAGGATTGTAGGTCCCGTGAACAGGCGATTCGCAACCGTTCCCGTGGCAATTCCCACGCCCAGGCCAACGGCTAATCGCAGTGGCCCTTTTATCTCCGGCGGAATATCCAAGCTGTCAACAACAGCCATGGACATCGAGGTCGTCAGGTTTATGGCCAGCAGGGTACCGACTTGGCGAAGCCCGCTGGCGCCAGGCGCCACTGGTACGAAAGTGAGTGCCGTCAAGATGCCATCGCCGACGACGCTTAACGGACTCCAACTAATGTTTCGATCTGACATCATATCGACGCGAGGATCGCCATTGATGACTGCATGAAGGTCGGCGGTTCGCAGCAGGTCTTCCGCCTGGAGGTTCTGAGAATCCCAGGTCACCAAGGCATGCGTGGCGGCAACAATTCGATGGGCGGTGCGATAGATCGGCCCAAAGAAGTCTGCCGAATACAAGATTGTCCTGTCGAGAAACACGTAGCCTGTCGCGGGCTGGTAAGTTACCGTGTTGGGCCTTTCGGCGATCAAGACCATGTAATGGTTGTAAGCGATATCACCGGCAAGATTCTTGACAGGCTGCACTTGCGAGAGCAAAGCGTTGACATCTGCGGGCAGGCCTCCTAGAATCGCTTGCCCATCCTGCGCAATTCGAAAGGCACGTTGGCGAGGCGTTTCCGGGCTACCTTGAGCCGGACATTCACGCGCTGGCGTTCGTTCCCGGCGGGCGTCTGGTGGCGACCACCAACAACGACGCGAACGTGAGCCTCGACGCCGGCGACACCTGGACGCCGCTCAAGCTGCGCGAGCGCTTGCCCCTGCCCTACTTTCGCGGCCTGACGCAACACGCGACGAAGCCCGAGGTGCTGTTGCTGGGCAACGGCGATGCACCCCCCGGCACGACGGGCCTGGTGGCGCGTTCGCTCGACGGCGGCGCGAACTGGCAGGCGACCGAGATGCCAGGGCGGGCCAACAGCACGATGTGGAACTTTGCCGTGCATGCTGCCGATCCGACGCTCGTCTATGCCAACAGCGTGAGCGGGCAAGTGTATCGCTCCACCGACAGCGGCGCGTCGTGGCAAAAGCTGGGGCGCGAGTTCGGCGAGATCCGCGCCCTGGCGTGGACGCCGTGACGATTCAGCCGGCGCCGAAGAGCACGGCATCGGTGAAGTCATTGCGGAAGACGCCGTTGGGATCGACTTGCCGGCACCGGGCGCGAAACTCCGGCAGGCGCGGGTAGACCCCCTCGATGTCGGCGTTCGTCAGCGGAAAGTACTTGCCCCAGTGCAGACGCGCCTGAAAGAGCCGGGTCATGCTGCGGGCCAGGAACGACGCCATGGTGAAGAACCGATCGCGCGGCTCGACGTAGGTGATGAAGCTGATGGCGTAATAGGGTTCGGCGCCGCTGGACATCGAGATCAATGCATCGTCGGGCAAGACGCGCCGGAACGCGATCGGGTAGTGATGCGTGAAACTGCCGCGATACTGGTCCAGCTCCTCCCTCATGCCGATCGCCTCGAGCGCGTCGAAGGTTGGTTGGCCCGATTGCCGATCAGGCCCACGCGCGCCGTCAAACACTTGCACAACGTCTTGCACGAAGGCCGCCGCGGCTCGAAGATTCCGGGCCGGCACGAAGATCTCGATCTCCAAGTGCTTGAACAATTCGTGCTCCATCACCAGCATCCGCTCGCTGTGATCGACGAAGGTAATGTTCCGCAGGACAGTCTTCGCCAGCACATGGCGAAAGAAGAACCGCGTCAGGGACGGGCTGCGCAAAATCGAAGCAAGCAGTTTGATGATGACGTGCAAAGTGAGGTCGATGCAGCAGAACCACCAGAGGCGATAGAACTTCGCCGACAGCCGACGCCGCGGGCGGAAATCGGGCAGCATGCGCCGGCGCTGCGCGAAGTACGACCAGAGGTGCGGGGCCAAGTAGAACTGTTGCAGCTGGAATTCGTCCTCGGCAGCCAGCACGTTGTCCAGGCTCGGGCAGAAAACCATTATCTCGGCCACTTCATATTTCGGCACGCAACGAAACCGCACCGTGAGGATGATGCCCATGCAGCCGAGAGCGCAGCGTGCCGCTTGCAACTCGGCGCCGGCATTCCAGGTGTAGACGCGCGCCTTGCCGGTGACGGGATCGTAGGCGGCGACGCGCAGCTCATCGATGTAATGCGAAAGCGAGTGCTTGCCGGAACCGTGTGTGGCCGTGGCGATGGCGCCGGCGATGGTCTGCTCGGTGATCAAGCCGAGAGTGGGAACGGTCGCGTCGGCAAGGGCATGGAGCTTGCGCAGCAGATGCTTGATTCGGCAGCCGCCGCCGACGGTTGCCCACACGGCGCCGTCGCTGCCGTATTCGACCTGCACGCTGTCAAAATGGCGCAGATCGACGATGGCGTCCGCGCAGACAACGGCAGGGCTCCAGGCATGGAGCGCACCGGCGACGCGAACCTTGCCGTGGGCGTGTTGATCGAGAATTGCCAGGACTTCTTCCGCGCTGGAGGGCGCATGGAGCTGGCGCGGCGTGAACTGAATGTTGCCGCCGAAGTTGCTGAGTGGATCGGCCGGTCGAATCGCATCGCGCATTGCTGGGCCTGGTGTGACAACGGACATCGCATTTTGGGTTGGAAGCATGTTACCATCGGGGAATCTCGACGGCGATGGCCGTCAACAACTTCCCTCCTGAGGAGTCCCAACCATGCTCGACCAGCTGCAGATCGCGGCCGGCTTCGTGCCGGTCAACCTCGCCAGCGGCGCCAACAACAGCGACTGGGTGCATCTGAAAACGTTCGCTCGGCTCTTGATCGTCTTCTACAAGGCGGCCGCTGCCAGCGGCGCCGAGGACCCGACCGTTACGGTGGTCCAGGCTACCGATGTGACCGGCGCGGGCGCGAAGGCGCTCAACCTCGCCCGCGCCTGGACCAAGACCGATGCCGATCTCACGACGATCGGCCGCTTCAGCGCCGGCGCCCCATCCGCCAACACCTTGACCGTCGCGAGCTCCGCCCAGAAGCAAGCCATCTGGGCCATCGAAGTGCTCGCGTCCGACCTCGACCAAACGAACGGCTTCAACTGCGTGCGTGCGAACGTCGCCGACGTCGGCTCAGTGGAACAGCTCGGCTGCCTGCTGTATGTCCTCGGCGCCATACGGCAAGGCGATACGCCGGTGCTGAATCCGTCGGCGCTGGCGTAAGGCCTCCGGTTCTTCGTTTAGCGCCCGTTATAACGGGCGCTAGACGAGTTAACGCTTCACTTCCTTCTTCCTCTCCACTCCCGTCTTCGCATCCACGCTCAGCCCCAGCTGCTCCGCTGCGTCCGTGTAAAAGAAGAAACCGAACATCATCTCGTGGTGCGTTTGCGGCCCGTGCCTCACGGTCGCTTTGGCGTCCGGGTTGTACGGGTTGAACCGCGAGTTGTCGAAATGGGCGACGCAATCCAGGCGCGTTCCCTTGGGCAAACGCACCTTGCCAGGCTCCCAGCGGTACGGGAGCTGCCAGCTGAAGCTGTAGTTCGGGATGATCAGCAGCGTGTCGGCCTTGCCGGTCGGCAGGTTGGCGCTGAAGGTCATGTCCTTGCCGCGCAGGTGCATGTGCGCGAACAGGCCGACGCCGATGACGTCGCGATCGAGGACGCGGCTGGCGGCGACCTTGTGGGCCGGCGCTCCCGGCGGGATGACGAACTTGCTGGTGGTGAGCTGAATATTGCGCAGACGCTTTTGCACTACGTCTCTTGGGTAGCGCAGTCCGACCGACACCTTGCACTTCTCCGGCTTGCCGGTGGCGACGAAGTGCATCTGCAGGGCGAGAATCGAGCCTTTGGGAATCAGGTAGCCGACGCCGGCGTCGAGGTTCATCACTTCGCCGCCGGGGACGTAACCGGTGATGAAATTCGACTCGTTGAAATTGAGCGTGACCTCGCCGAACGCCATGTTGCAATGGTGCAGCGCGCCCGGATTGTCCGGCACGATCTGCACGCTCTGCACCCAGGTGTCTTCGAGAAAGACGTGCGGCAAGATCGCGTACTGATAAGGGATATCCCCCTTGGCGGGCAGCTTCTGCGCGCTGGTCTCGAGCACCAGGTCGGGGGTGCCGATCAGCCATTTGCTGTCCGGCGCCTTGGGTTGTCCCGGCGCCTTCTTGAGATCCCCGGCGGCAGCGCCGGTGCGTGCCCAATCGACCAGCGTCGCGCGTTCGTCGTCCGACAGCCCGCGCCGATTGACGAACGGCCCAAACTCATGGCTCGCGAACCAGGGCGGCATGCGCTCTTGCACGACGACCTCCGCCAGCGACTCCGCCCGCGCCGACGCTTGCTTGTAACTGGTGAGAGCGAACGGCCCCGACCCACCCGACTGATGGCACTCCCAGCAGTGCTTCCGCAAGATCGGCGCGACGTGCTCCGCATAAGTCACTTCGCGCGGCTTGCGCTCCTTGGCAAACGTGATCGCGCAGCCGTCCACCTCCGTCTCGGTAATGGCGACCTTGCGCCCCGCCAGCACCGCATCGAGAGCATCCTTCAGATCGCGGTTCGTTGGCTCCTTGCGCACGCCGCCGAGTCGGTATTGATCGTCGATGCGGCCTCGGTACGTCATGCGTCCTTCCGCATCGAGAACAACGGCCTCCGGCGTGCGGCGCACGCCCAGCTGGCGGGCGATCGCGCCGCCGAAGTCCTTGACGAATGGGAACTCCATCTCATGCTGCACCGCCTGCGTCGCCATGGCGACAATCGAGTCTTCCTCGGCCGAGTTGACGGCGACGAACTGCACGTCCTGACCGCGATAATCCTTCTCCAGGGCTTGCAGCGTCGGCAAGTAACGCTTCACCAGCGGGCAGCTTACGTTGGTGAAGACCAGCACGAACGCTTTCTTTTTGCCGAAGTCGTCAAGCGTGCGCGGCAACGAGCGAATGTCGATGAACTTCAACTTGCCGACGGGATCGCCGATCTTGACGGCGTCCTGAGCGCCGATGCCAGCGGTCGAGAGGGACAGCACGATGAGAGCAAGGATCGAATGCTTGCACAGCATGTTCAGAATCTCCGGCAGACATGTAGCACTATCGAAATCCGTGCAACCGTTCACATTATGAACGAGGCATCACGCGACGGCAATACAAATAACGCCGGCGCAATGCGAACGCTAAGCGAATGTCGCCAAGAGCGCAGCGGCGCGCTCGACTTCCGCGTCGGTGTTGTAGAAGTGCGGCGCGATGCGCAGGTAGCCGCCGCGCTCGGTGCAAATGACGTTCTGTTTCAGCAGCGCTCGCCGGGCCGCGTTGGCGTCGCCCGGCGCAACCAGCGAAACAATCGAGGAACGCGGCTGCTCGAGGGTGAACAACGGGCGAAAACGGCTCTGGTCGAGGGCGCGCAGAAACACATCTTGCAAGCGGTTGATCTCCGCTTGTATCGCCTCCAGGCCGTAGCACAGCGACAGTTCGCGCACGCAGCACTCCAGGGCAGCCGCCAGGGCGATCGGCACGGTGCTGTATTCGAAGCACTTCGCCGACGCCAATGGCTTCCAGGCATGATTGAGGTAATCGGCCCCCTGCTCCATCGTGTCGGACCCGACCATCACCAGGTCGAGCTTGCGGCGAAACCGCTCCGACGTGTACATCAGCCCCGTGCCGATCGGCCCCATCAGCCATTTCCAGCCCGACGACACCGCGGCGGCGACGCCCAGCTCTTCCGGATAGACCGGCAGGCTGCCGAGGCTCTGGGCGACGTCGAGGACCAGGTCGATGTCGTGCGCCGTGCAGAAATTCGCCAGCGTCTTGAGGTCGGCTGCGTAGCCGCTGGCGAACTGCACGTGGCTGAGAGCAACGATGCGCGTGCGCGGCGTGACGCGCTCTTCCAGGTCGCCCATCGTCCAGGCAACCGGGCAGCCCGGCGGCGCGGCGCCGGTGATATCGCGATCGGGCAGCAGCACCAGCTCGATGCCGCGGCGCTCTTGCAGCTTCCAGGGATAATGGTTGGCCGGATATTCGTGAACGTAACTGATGACCTGATCGCCGCGCTGGAACGGGTAGCCGGCGGCGATCAGGCCGATGCCCTCGGAAGTGTTCTTGACGAACGCCAAAGTGTCCGGCGACGTCTTCATGAGTTTCGCGGCGGCGTCGCGCAGTCCCTCGACAATCGGGGCATAGCGGGAATGAACGAGCGCTCCCGTGCGGCATTGCGCTTCGGCGACCTCGTGTTCCTTCTTCAGGGCCGCACTGTAGAGCGGTGCAATGCCGCAGTGCGACAGGAACACATACTTGTCCTTGATCGGAAAGCGTTCGTTGGTCTTGTCGAACATGGCAAGCCTTTGCTCCATCGCGAGCGGCTACTTCGCTTTCAGAAATTCGTGGCTGCGCATCCAGTCGGCACACAGCCGCGTCCAGGCGTAACACGGGCTGCCGCGGCGCACGCCGAAGCCGTGACCTCCGCGCTCGAAAAGGTGCAACTGCGCCTCGATCTTCGCCGACTTCAAGCCGAGATAGAACGCCACGCTGTGGTCCGCATCGCTGATCGTATCGTCGGTCGCGTGGACGAAGAACAGCGGCGGCGCACCTTTCGGCGTCTTCACCGTCGGCGTCAGGCCGTCGCCCACCTTGAAGTAGCCGGAGTAGCACATGATGCCGAAATCGGGCCGGCAACTGACCTTGTCCACGTCGTCGATGGGCTCGTAAGTTCGCTTCTCGAAGTTGGTGCAGGTCGAGCCGACCAGGTGTCCTCCCGCGGAAAAGCCAACCATGCCGATCTTGTTCGGGTCGATGTTCCATTCCTTGGCCCGGGAGCGGACGAGGCTGATGGCGCGCTGGGCGTCCTTGAGCGGGCCGGCGGGAGGCACTCCCTTCACATCGCCCGGCCGGCGCGGGCAGCGATACTTGAGGATGATGCCGGTGACGCCGATCGAGTTGAGCCATTCGGCAATTTCAGTCCCTTCGACATCCCAGCCGAGGTTGTGATACCCCCCGCCGGGGGCGATCAAGATCGCTGTCCCGTTGTCCTTGTCCTTGGCGGGGCGATAGATGGTGAGCGTCGGCTTGGAGACGTTGGTGAGCCACTTGGTTGGCTTGCCGTCCACTTCATACGGCTTGCCCTTGACCATCAACTGGAAGAATTTCTCCGCGCCGGCGATGCCGACGTCGTCCGCTGGCTTGCCGGGCCAAATGGGGACGACGACGGGATCTTGTGCGACGGCAGCGGCGGACATTGACATGAAGATCAAGAGCGATCCGATCCGTTTCATGATGAAGGCCCTTCGGTAGATTGGCAGCGGGGCGGAGAACTGGCAGCGGGGCAATTTCTCCATTTTTTTACCATTTTCCGCAAGCATTGTCGCCGTGGTGACGCTAATTTAGCATCATGCCCAGGGTTGAGGTGTTCCGAACTCCTGTGATTCGGGGTACCTCATCCCAGGGCTTGCTCCGAAACCCAGAATTCTTCGAGTGATTCCCATGAAACGCATTCTGATTTCTACCCTCGTCGTCGTCTTGGTGGTCGGCGCCTTCGCGATCTCGGGTGGACAGAAGCCCGCCACGAAGACCGACCTGTCGATCGATATCGAGAACCGCAACCCGTGGACGCACCTGCGCCTCAACAATGCGCCGGAAAACTTCCACTTCGTCGTCGTCAGCGACCGCACGGGCGGCCAACGCGGACGCATCTTCTCCCAGGCAGTCGAGCAGATCAATCTGATGCAGCCGACCTTCGTCGTCTGCGTCGGCGACCTCATCCAGGGCTATACCAAGGACACCGAATCCCTGGCCAAGCAATGGAAGGAAATGCAAGGCTACACCAGCAAGCTGCAAATGCCGTTCTTCTACGTACCCGGCAACCACGATGTCGCCAACCCCACCGAGACCAACGTCTGGAAGGAACGCTTCGGCCGGCGCTACTATCACTTCCTCTACAAGGACACACTCTATCTCGCTGTTAATTCCGACGATCCGAATGAAAGCGCGGAGAAAGGCAAGATCGGCAAAGAACAGCTCGAATACTTCCAGAAGGTTCTGGCCGACAATCCCAAGGTGCGCTGGACCTTTGTCATTGTAACACAGCCCCCCCTGACCCAAGACCACCCCCACATCCCCGGCTTCACCGCCCTTGGAAAACCCCCTAACCGGCCCACAACCCCCCCCTTCCCCGAGGCCCCCCCCCCCCTTCCAAACAATCCCCCC
>JACXTT010009948.1_pt1 | contig 12916 bp, 7 predicted proteins | sample 9270951 | NCBI WGS metagenome assembly JACXTT01 (sample SAMN15532306, study PRJNA645909) | rock metagenome | isolation source: weathered quartz diorite | place: Puerto Rico | collected 2017-06-21 | reverse complement strand
TTCATCCTGATAATATTTAAATTATTTTACAGGATATAAGATCACCTCATACAAAGTAATATGCAGATGGGGGTATTACCTATTTTTTTTGTTAAAATATAAAAATATATAGCTTTTTTAAAATATAAAAAATTGATAATAAGACACTTAAAAAAACATAACCTTCAAAAAGTATAAATAAAATTTAAGCATTTTTAAGTTCATTTTACACTCATATTATACTTAAATCGGCTATTTATGGGTTACATTTTGTTTAATACCTCAATTGCTTTAATAGCCATTATTTTTTGATCGAATTGTTCGCCGGGAAGTATGGATTTTGCCTTGATACGCATTTTATACACGTATATCGTATTTACAGAATATTCCAAAATATTAGCAATAGTTTCATTATCGCTTATGCCCATGCGTATCAGCGCAAATATCCGGAGATCGGTATTCAGCACTTCATGGTCACGAGGCCATATCTGGTCTTCCTGTTTAAACAAAGAGTTAAAAACAGTAATAAAATTGGGAAATATCTTCAGGAAGATATGATCGAAAGTATAGAATAATAATTCGCGTTCCTTTTTAATATTTATTTCATTAACCGCCAGCTGTATATCGTCATATTTTCTGGCTAACAGCTTTCTGTCAATATTTCTTTTTAATTTCTCGAGCTTGAGGATATAGCCCGATATCACATTAAAAAAATAGCCGATATACTCTTCCTTAATGTGTGTATCCTCTATCAGCTTATCGTTGATGCTTTCCAACTGCTGATTTTTTTCTTCGATGATCTTTTCTTTTGCTTTTAAGCGCTTGAGCTGGTTAAATATAATAAATGCCACCATGAGCACTAAAAGAGAAACTGCAGTAATGGATAAAAGGTATACCAGGAATTTATTCTTTTCCTTTTCCATTATAACCAATTTTTGAGCAGCTACTACTGGTAACACTGCGCCTATCTTTATTTTCCGGAGCCGGGCGCCATAGTATTCCGCATCGTTCATTGCCTGGTCAACAAACGTGTAGCCATCTATAATATTCCCGGTGCGGTACAACAAATTGCCTAACTCAAAACTGGCCAGGGTTTCTTTGGTTGATGACCGGATATCGTTAATAGCCCCAATGATCAGTAAGTTGGTACGTTCCTGTGTTTGCGAAGGATCACGGTAAAACTGTGAAAGCCCCGTAGCTATCATAGCCCGTTGATGAGTGGTTAACGGGTATTGATAAAATAAATGCATATAATATTCCGATGGCTTTTTAATATCGCCCAACCTTACCTGTTTATCGCCCTGATGCCTTAACCACTCGTAAGTGTTTGGTTTGCAAAGGGCAATCGTGGAGTCGAGGTATTTAATGGATAAAGAGTTATTATACTGGCTGTAAAAGGCATTATCGTCATAATCCGCCAGGTCTGAATGGGCCCGGGCTTTTAATGAGTAATATTCAATTTTACCATCGTTACTTAATAATTGCGTATTGATACCATTAAAGCAATCAAAAGCCTCCTTGAACATGCCTGCAGAAAGCAAGATGAAACCCAGCTTAATTTTGCAATCATTTTGCTTTGGTGCGTCCTTTAGCGCATCGCTTATATCCTGCATTTTATGGATATAAACAAAGGCCGAATCGAATTGATAAACTTTATACTCTTCGTATATATTGCTGCACAGTTTGTACCTGCTGTTTTGATCGGTTAACGGCGTAGTTGATAATACTGTTTTGAGTTTTTGTATGTCGGCTTCTTTTTTATCGTCGTAAATTTTTTTCCTTGTAAGTTCCCGTTTTAGCACAGCCAGCAGACTATCTGTTTTTGAAGATGCGTAGGTGGCCCTATATCCAAAAAGCACAAGAAATAAAATTAGTATATAAACTCTCATAGTAAATCGATTAACTGATATGGTGTACTGCAATAGCTTAAAATTTGTCTTAAAAAACTGGTGCTGTAGTTTACTTACAACACCATTAAAGGGGGTAATGGTGTTAAAATTATTATAACTGATCAACCTGGTAATGGTTTAACAAATTAAGCAGTACGCCGTTAGTCCATCCGAAGCCATCCTGCAGCGGATATTCACCTCCTCCTGCTTTTGATCCTGTATCCAATACATTATACTTTTCCATCAGCTTTCCGGTAGCATCAAAAACACGAATATTGGTACGTATCCAGGCTTCGGCAAAGGAACGGGCCAAATCGTTCTGACCATAATTCCTTAAACCATCTATAGCCATATATTGCAGTGGAGCCCAGGCATTGGGACTATCCCATTGCTGGCCCGACCGGTTAAATGTGGTTACCAAACCGCCCGATTTAAAGAATTTTATCCGCAGGGCTTTGGCCACTATATTTGCCTGTCGTTCGTCGGCAATTTTAAACTCAAGCGGAAATACACCGGCCAGGGTCTGATGAGGGGTGATTTTGTTTTGCTGCCAGTTATAATCCATAAACCAGCCCGTACTTTCGCTCCAGCTGTATTTCTGGATGGCTTTTTTACGTTGCTGAGCTTTGGCTAAATAAACCCGGTAGCGACTGCCGTCTCCGGCTAATTGATAAGATTGGGCAATGGATAGCTCCAGATGATAAAGCAAACAATTTAGGTCGACCGGGATGATGCTGGTGGTTTGAATGCTTGCCAGGTTGCCCGAGGTATCAAACCATCGTGTGCTGAAATCCCAGCCAGATTCGGCCGCGGCACGGATATTACGATAAAAATCGTCCGGTTTCTGTTTGGTGGTTTTAGCGGCATCCACATCTTTTTTATAGGATTCCTCGCGTGGCTGATCGGAGTCGTCCCAGTAACGGTTCAGTATCTCGCCGCCAGGCATACGCACCACCATACGATGAGCCTCCCCTATTTTCAATTTTTCAGATCCTTCCATCCAAAACGCGTATTCTTTTAAAAGCTCCGGCTGATATTTTATCAGCACCTTTTCGCCTTTATCCTTTGCCAGTATATTAAGCATCAGTGAAAAAAACGGCGGTTGTGACCTTGTTAAATAATAAGTACGGGTACCGTTTGGTATAAAACCGTATTTATCAATCATGTAGGCAAAATTATCGATCATATTTTCAATAATCTGCGTTTTATAGCTCTCCTGCAAACCCAGCATCGTAAAGTAGGAGTCCCAATAATAAGTTTCGCGGAAACGACCACCGGGAACTATAAAATCATGCGGTAATGGTAACAATGATGAGTATTTAGAAACTGTGTCATGCTTACGATAAAGCACCTCCCAAAGGGTATCAATATGTTTGCGTATACCCGCTGTTACATCGCTTTTAAAAACATCATTATGCGTGCCGGGGATAAAAAAATTATCGTTTACAAATTGCTTCAGATCAAAAGCGGGTTTACTTTTTTGCACCTCATAATCTGCCATGATTAGTTTGGGGTCGCGCTTGGGCGTGGCATCAACAAATATCTTGTTATCCGGAAATATATCGGTAAGCTGCACGGCCTCAAACAAGCCCGGGTACAATTGCCGGGGTGTAAGACTTTGGGAATATGTTAGTAAAAAAACAAATAACAGTACTAATGTTAAAAATGCTTTCCTCATGCTTCAGTTAATATAAATGGAACTATGAAGGTAAATAAAAAGCTCAAAATATGTTAAGAGGCGTAAATAATTAACATTTTGGCAGACGAGGGGGCAATTAACAACCCGCTTGTTTAAAAAGCGCAGGTAATTGCTGCAATTACGCTAAGAATTAAAATATTTAACTCCAGGCACACCTGTTCCGTTTTGTACAATTTATGGATTCTGCAGGCTATTATTTTTGAATCACCTTATTTAACAGATCAGTAAAATTAATTCAAAAACAGATGAACCACTTTTTAAACGCCATGCCTATATGGGCCATATTCATGATGTGTTTCAACATTCAAAGTCCAAAGCCCGAAACATCATTAAACTTTGCGGAAGCTAAAAGAGCTATAGCAGCAAGTAATCAAATTTATTTCCAGGCCTTTGTAAAAAACGATCCTGCTATATTCATTAACCGGTATGCCGATAATTGCGTGATCATGCCTCCCAATATGGAGCCAATGCATGGTGCAGCCGGCGCGCGCCGGTTTTTCAAAATGGCGTATGAGCCGTTTGGCTTACGTGACGGCCAATTCATTACCACCGCTGTTTATGGCGATGGAGGAATATTTGTTACCGAAGAAGGAGTGTGGCGATCATTTGATGCGCGGCACCGGCTTTTTGATAATGGAAAATTCCTGGTGCTTTGGAAAAAAACAGTTAAAGGCTGGAAAATGTTCAGGGATTCTTTTAGCAGTAACCGTCCCAGGAAATAGACGAGGCGATATAATCGCCAACCGATGTTAATCACAGACGAGCGCAAGTTGGATTTGCTCAAAAGGGTGTCATGCTGATCACCGTCGAAGCATAATGGTAAGGCATCTGCGCTCTACCCTTCGACGGGGCTCTGGGTGACACCCCTCTTTCGACACATATTTTATGATGCCTGTACCTTATAAGCTCCGGGCTGATAGGTACCAACCTGCGCCGGGAATGCGATATTAAGACGATTATAACTGTTGATGGTGATAACCGCCATAGTGAGGTCTATCAGCTCCTGTTCCGAAAAATGCTTACTGGCCTGCTGATAAAGCTCATCAGATACAGGTCCGTCGGCCACTTTGGTTAAGGCTTCGGCCCAGGCCAACGCGGCGCGTTCCCGATCGGTATAAAAAGGAGCTTCGCGCCAGGCACTCAGCAGATACAGACGTTGCTCGGTTTCGCCTTCGGCACGCAGGTCTTTGGAGTGCATATCCAAACAAAAAGCACATCCGTTAATTTGTGATACCCGGAATTCAATTAAATGTAACAGTGTTTCCTCAACCGGAGATTTAGCCAGGTAAATAGCCAAACCATAAATAGCTTTCATTGCGGCCTGGCCTTTTTGATGTACATTAAGTCGTTTTTCCATTTTTTTGATCTCTAATGATTATTGAATATTTGATTTATATTCCAATGGTGAATGAGATCTTAGAAATTGGACATTATTCGAAAAAAAATTAAATTTATTTTTACAGCTATATATTCAGCGGTATTTCAAAGAAGAATGAAGAGCCTTTTCCAGGTTCGCTTTCCAGCCACAGCCGGCCATGGTGGCGACCTATAATTTCCTTGCTGATGTATAACCCTATCCCCAAACCCGATATATGGGAAGCCAGTTCCTCTACACGATAAAAACGGGAGAATATCCGTTCCTGGTGCTCTTTTAGAATCCCCATACCATAGTCCTGTACAGTAACCCTAACTTTATTTGTCAGGATAGAAATGATTACATTAACCAGCTTTTCATTTGGAGAGTATTTAATGGCGTTAGAAAGCAGGTTAACAATAACCTGTTCTATCCGCTGTTTGTCGGCCGAAATGATGATTTCCTGTTCTGGTTGTTGTAATACGATCTGGTGTGTTTTAGTCGAATACTGGATCAATTCGATAGTTTCCTGTACAATCTGCGTGATGTTGAAGTTACTGAAAGAAAGAGGCAATTGACCGGTCTCTATTTTAGAAACATCCAGCAGATCGGATATCAGTTCCGACAGTTTTTTAACCTGCAGCAGTGCTTTTTGCAAGAAAGGTTTATTACGGTCTGTATCCGGAAGAGAGCGGTTCAATATCTGCAAATAACCACTCAAACTGGTAACCGGTGTTTTTAACTCGTGGCTAGCCAAACCTATAAATTCTTCTTTTTTATCATTAAGCTTTCTTATTTCCTCGTATAATTTGGTGTTATCCAGCGCAATGGCTGCCTGTGTAGCAACACCAGATACTAACTGTTCATGCTCCCTGGTGAATTTAGCGGGCTCGGGATGTCCATAAAATAATCCGCCTATTACCATGCCCGATTTGGAAATTACCGGCACTGCCAAATAACTAACTACCTGCAAATGTCCTTCGGGCATTCCAAAAAACGGACTATTCTGCCCATACCTCGGATCCTTGGTAATATCGTCGGCACGTACAATGCCTTCGCCTGTAAACGTAGGGTGAAAAAGAGGCGTGTTCCGGGGTATACCAAAGCGCTCAAAAGCTTCTCTTGGCGCACCAGACAGGGCAAACAACATATATGATTCCCCTGCCTCAGTTTCATTATTATAAAAAAACGCTCCAAATGCCGCGCCGATCAACCGGGTGGTGGCATCAGTTACTTTTTGCAGGATATCGCTCACGTCCATACGCTCCGAAATAACTTTCCCGAGCGCGTTCAACACTTCCAGGTTTTCTGCATAGCGCAATAGCCTGGCTTCGGTTTCTTTTTGATGAGCGTTATTACGAATGATTTTAGCAGCCCCGATCACCCGGCCATTAACATCCCGGATGGGAGAAACGGATATAGAAACCGGAATCTCTAAACCCGATTTTGTTACCCGGAATGTTACATAATGTTCAACTTTTCGGTTATTCCTGATCCGTTCTAAAATAAGATCTTCTTCCTCCAGGCGGTCTTCAGGGATAAGCATGGTAATATGTTTCCCGATAACATCTTTTTCGGTATAACCCAATAGTTTTTCTGCAGCGGGATTCCAGCTGGTGATAATGCCATCCAATGTTTTGCTGATGATGGCATCATCCGATGATTCTACAATAGCCGCCAGCTTGGCACTTTTTTCCTCGGCCAGCTTAGCCTCGGTCTGATCAACAATAGTGCCTATAAAGCGCTCTGGCTCTTGCAATTTATTAAAGTAAACCTTCCCCTGTGCTCTTAACCACCTTACCTCCGGACTATCAAACCGAATAATGCGATACGTCATATCATAAATATGATCGCCAAGCGGATCCATGGCCCGCTCCATGGCCTGCGACAGGGCATCCCTGTCGGCCGGGTAAATGTGTTCTGTAAACAGTTCAAAGTTTATCTCGGCTTCGGGGGCTAAGCCGTATAGGTATTTACATTCGTCGGACCAGGTAAGTTCGCCGGTTAATGGTTTATAATCCCATGTACCTAAATTGGCAGATGCAATGGCCATGCGTAACCTGGCCTCACTCCTTTCGAGTTCGGCTTCACGTTGTTGATACTGTGCAAGCTGCTGTTGTAAATTGGATAGGTTTTCCATGGTATAGATACAAAACTAAGTTATTGAACTTTGATTTTTGCCAATAAAAACCATAAAAATCGATTATTTTATCATTTTCTGATAAGCTATTTACTTAATATGAAAAGTAAAGGATAAATAGTTTAATTAAAGAGAAATTCACCCTTGCGTTTTCTTATAAAAAAAACCGGCAACAAATTTTTGCTGCCGGTTTTTGATCGTTAATAGTTAAGTTTATTATTTATAATCCGGGTTTTGGATCAATACCCCTCCGCTCTTATCAATTTCTGTTTGAGGTAATGGCCAGTGATAAAATTTATCTTCAAAGTGATAATTGATGAGGCTGGTTTTTACCGCGTTCAGCACCGGACCGGCAATGTGCCATCTTAACAGATCATAATGACGCAAGCCTTCAAAAGCAAGCTCAATACGGCGTTCATGTCTTATCCTTTCGCGCATCTGGTCTTTGGTGTAACCTGCCGGATATGGCGGCATACTTACACGGGCACGCAAATCGGCCATCGCCTTATAAACGGTAGCGTCGGGACCAACAATTTCATTTTGAGCTTCGGCATACATCAGCATCACTTCGCCCAGGCGCAATATAACGGCATCCTGCTGGCTCAGGGTTGAGAAACCATAAGGAATATTGTTAGGCTCCAGGAACTTGATGGTACCATAACCCGTAGGCCTTAAGTTTGATGGATGATATACTTTACCTGGACCAAAATAAACGGAATCGGCATATATGGTTTTGGCCATCCTGGGATCGCGGTTATGAAAAACTCCTTTTTTGGTGGTATCTGTAAGCGGCGATTGGCCATATGGCAGGCCATCGGTACATTCAAAAGCATCTACCATGTTTTGCAGCGGAGCGCAGGCATCATAATCGCCATAGTACAAATCCCAGGGAGCAGTATTATTGGGTGCCAGGAAATTAACGGAGAAGATGATCTCGGTATTATTTTTCTGTGTGGCATCGCGGAATATATCCTCAAAATTAGCGCTCAGCTTATATTGCCCCATCAGATCCAGACACAAATCCCTTACCTGCGTAAGTATAGTTGGGTCTGGTGTGCCGGTGCTGCCAAAGCGGCAAATAACAATACCCTGGCTTTTAAAGCTTTTGCCGAAGATGCCGCCGCATGGCCCCCATTGGCGTAATAAGCGGCAGTATTTAAATTGGCAATACTGTAGTCCAGGTCGGCAGTGATCTGGGTCAGAACCTGAGCAGCCGGCACTTTTGGTTGCTTTTGGTTGCTCAGATCAAGCGGTTGCAGCACCATTGGCACGTCGCCATAAATGCTGTATAGCTGAAAGTAGAAATAGGCCCGGATAAACCTTACTTCCCCTTCGTACACTTTTCTTTGTGCATCAGAAATATCACCTCCCTTGTAATTACCCAGGTTTTGCAGGAACAGGTTTATCCGGGCGATACCTGTATAGCTGTCATTATATATGGCGGTTTCATATCCCCCGGTAGTGGGGTTAAAGTTACCCTGTACAAAATCTTTAGAACTACCGGAGTTAAACTGGTTGTATCCGTTATCGGTAAAGCAATCCCTGAAACCTATGCCTACAGCAAATTCTTCTGGCTGTAAAGAGGCATATACAGCAGCAAGAGCCTCATCAAAATCGGCTTTTGATTTGTAAAAGGTTGAAGTAGCAATCTGATCCGATGGGTTCAGATCAAGTGCTTTCTTACACGCGCCTAAAAAAAGCGGTGTAATGAGTATGATGGTTATTATAATTCGATTTTTCATGTAGGGCTAATTAAAAAGAAACATTTACACCAAAAGAGTATATTTTATTTTGCGGATACTGCACCAGATCGCCGCTGCCATAACGTTCCGGATCAAGACCTTTGAACTTGGTTATGGTTAATAAATTATCGCCGGCAAAGTAAATCCGCAGTCTGTTAATACCTACTTTTTTAGTCATCTGTGCAGGAAACGTATATCCCAATACCAGGTTTTTAAGCCTTAAATATGATGCATCCTGCAGGAAGAAAGTAGATGGACGGCTAATCTTATCAGGTGCGCTCTGCCCGAAGTAGATGCGCGGCATAGTGGTTGACGGATGTTCCGGAGTCCATGCATTTAACCAATCTGTAGTTGGCGAAGCTCCCTGTACAAACGGAATAGTTCCCCAGCCAGACACATATGATTTAACCCCGTAAACGCCCTGCATCATAGCCGACAGATCAAAGCCTTTGAAACTTGCTCCAAGATTAAATGAATAATTTAGTTTAGGATAAACGCCGCTAACAAGCGTACGGTCATTCTGATCAATTTTACCATCGCCATTAACATCTTTATATTTCAGATCGCCCGGCAGGGTCGAATCAGAAAACTGTTTGGGTGAATTAGCTACCTCAGCAGCCGACTGAAATATGCCGACTACCTGCAACATATAAAAAGAGTTCCAGGGTTGGCCGTTTTCATTAATGGTATAACCACCAATTTCCGGCTGGCCAAATTTCACCAGCTTATTCCGGTTATGGTCAACGTTGGCGCCCAAAGTGTAAGCAAAGCCGCTTAAAGCTCCATCACGTATAATGTTATTATATGAAAGGCCCAATTCAACGCCCCTGTTATTTACAACCCCGTCATTAATGGTAGGAGCACCCAAACCCACTACGGCGGTAACCTGAGCCTGCCGTAAAATATCAGATGTGGTTTTATTATACCAATCGGCTGTTAAATTAAAGTTTTTAAAAATAGTAACGTCCAGCCCAATGTCGGTCATGGTGGTAGTTTCCCATTTAATAGCAGGGTTGTTGAGGTTTTGCTGCGCTACACCAGTTGTAAGGGTAGAATTATCAAAAGAGTAATTCCCGGTAAGGTTTAGCAAGGCCTGATAAGGATAGTTACCTACATTTTGGTTGCCTAATTGCCCCCACGATCCGCGGAGCTTAAAGTTATCCAACCACGTCAAGTTCATCGCTTTTACAAAAGGCTCTTCTGTGGCCCGCCAACCTCCTGAAAACGATGGAAATATACCCCACTTGTTCTTACCCGAAAATTTGGAGCTTCCGTCATCACGTATGTTTCCTTCTAACAGATACCGGCCTTTGTAATCATAATCCACACGACCGAAGTATGACATTAAAGCCCATTGATTAGACGTACCATAAGCATTTTGTATATCAGAACCTCCGGCGTTCAACTCCTGCAAATCCAGATCGGGAAAGTTTTTCCGGTAGCCTTGTAAATATTGATATTTACTTTGCTCAATGCTATAGCCAAATTGCGCCTTAATATTATGCCCATGAAAGTTATGTGCGTAATTTAAGTAACTATATAAGTTGGTATAAACGGTTTGTTCGTCCTGATCGGTTAAGCCTTTGCCCAGATCCAGCGTGGTTTCCAGCTGATTGGTCTTGAAGTTGTATTCATCCAGGGTAGCTTTAAAATCCTTGTATTTATCCATGTTAAAGTTCACAGCACCTTTGGTATACCAGGAGAAATCCTTATTGAACTGAACCTCAAACCATCCTTGTGCATTTACGGCGTAGTCAGTAGTAACCCTGGTAAAGTTTTGATCCAATTCAGCTATCGGGTTCTTATTGTTGTATTCAAAGTCATAAGCTTTGTAGGTATAATGCCCGCTGCCATCAGTCAGGTAAGGGCCATAAGTAGGCGCCTGCGACATGGCCGAAAGAAAAAGGTCCATGGATGAACCGTCTCCCTGGCTAGGTGATGAAGGACTACCTGCCACGGCATCTCTTGTACCCGATTTTAATAATACATTGGTGCCGAATTTAATGTGATCATTAATCTTGGAGGTTAAATTGATACGGGCGCTGTATCGCTTATAATCAAAACCTCTTTCAATACCGTTCTGGTCAACATAACCTAAGGATACATTATAGGTGGTTTTATCATTACCTCCATTAAAAGTTAAATTATGATTTTGTGTAGGAGCGGTTCTGAATATCAGGCTCAGCCAATCCGTATTAGGGTAATGCAGCCTGTCGGTACTGTTACGATACAAATCGATCTGATCCTGCGGATAAAGCGAGTTAGGGTCAGTGGTGCCACTGTTGATACGGGCCTGGTTAAACAGTTCCATATATTGGGCAGAATTGGTTACCAGTTTAAACATTTTGGTAGGACTGGCAAATCCAACATTACCATCATAGGTAACCGACATTTGCCCGGCTTTACCTTGCTTGGTGGTTATCAATACCACTCCATTAGCCGCTCTTGAACCATATATAGATGCAGAAGCCGCATCTTTCAGTACAGAAACGTTGTCTATATCGGTTGGATTAAGATCGCTGAAATTTCCGGGAACACCATCGATCAATATCAACGGATCTGAACCTGCGCCGCTAAAAGTACCGTTACCGCGGATACGGATAGATACACTTTCATTCCCTGGTTCACCGGAGCTGGTATTTACCGCTACACCGGGTGCCAGGCCTTCCAGCATGGATGCAGGATTTACCACAGGGCGTTTGTTAAGGTCAGTACCGCTTACGGTTGACACAGCCCCTGTAAGGTTTACCTTTTTCTGCGTACCATAACCTACCACCACAATTTCATTAAGGGCTGATGTTTGCTCCCTTAATACCACATCGATACGGGTTTGGTTACCCACCCCTATCTCCTGCGAAACAAAACCAACAAAACTGAATACAAGGACAGCATTATTATCATTTACCTCGATCTTATAATTACCATCCAACCCGGTTTGCGCTCCCGTATTTGTTCCTTTTATTTTTATGGTAACACCAGGTAAGGGTAAACCTTTTTCGTCCTTAACCTGGCCGGTTACAGTAATAACCTGCACGGGCTTTGCGGCTACTGGTTTGGGGGTAACCACAATAGTATTGTTATTCACCACGTAACTAAATGGCTGATCCTGGAAGCATTGCTTTAACACATCGCTCAGGTCGGCATTTTGCAGGTGTACATTTACAGGCACCGCTTTTTTAAGCAGTTTGGCATTATAAAACACGCTGAACCCGCTTTGCAGGTGAATTTCCTGCAGGGTTTCGGCAAGGGAAGCGTTATTTTTATCAAGGCTGATCTTTTGTGCAAATGACGTTGCGGCGCTCACTTGCAGTATAGAAACCAGGCACAAAAAAAACGACAATTTCATAATCAGAAATAATTTAGATTTAAGGCAGGGCCATTCCCTGCATCTTATTGCAGCAGATTTTTTATACATTTGAATGTTAGGTTAAATAATTGGTTATGAGAAATATGATCATTAATTGCTACCTGACAGCTATTCAAAGCTTTATACCAGGGGCGCTGCGAACGCCTCTGGTTATAAACAGGTAAAACATTATGGGTAAGGAAAATTTACTTCATAATGATTACCCTCCTTCCCTCAATTTTGTAATGAATGGAACGCGTAAGCACCATCACATCCAGCAGTTCATTTATATTTTTGTATTTGGATATAGTACCGCCAAATTCATTCTTTTTCACGTCGTCGTCACTGTACTCCACATCCACATCGTACCAGCGGCCCACTTGCTTCATTACCTCGGTGATATTCAGATCGTGAAATATAAAAAGGCCATTTTTCCAGGCCATGGTTTGCTGTATATCGGCCGGGCTAACTTTAATAGCTGAACCGTTTATAACAGCATCGCCTTGCTGACCGGGCAGCAGCATTACAGCCGAACTACCGCTGCTCATCCGCACAGATCCTTCCAATAATGTGGTGGTTATGCTATTGTTATCAGCATAAGCATTTATGTTAAAATGAGTACCAAACACCTGCACTTTTGTGCCATTGGCTTGTACAATAAAAGGCTTGGCTTTGTTTTTAGCTACTTCAAAGTATGCTTCACCACTTAGTTCAACCTCGCGGGTTGTACCAGTAAAGGCCTGCGGAAATTTAATGGATGAAGCCGC
>JACXTT010009947.1_pt1 | contig 12916 bp, 13 predicted proteins | sample 9270951 | NCBI WGS metagenome assembly JACXTT01 (sample SAMN15532306, study PRJNA645909) | rock metagenome | isolation source: weathered quartz diorite | place: Puerto Rico | collected 2017-06-21 | reverse complement strand
GGTGGGCTGATCCAGACCAAGCGCACGTTCAATCGCACCGGCATTCCGTTCCTCAACCGCATTCCGATCCTCGGCTATCTCTTCGGGTCCACCGAGGAGAAGATCGAGAAGACGGAGCTGATCCTGCTCATCACCCCACGGGTCGTGGGCACGGCGGTCGAGGCGGGCGCGGTCACCGGCGAGATGCGGCGGGTGACGCCGGAGCTGGACGACGCGATTCGGCGGGCGCCGCGTCCGCCTCCGAAGACACCCGGGCCTCAGCCCTGAGCCGGGAGCCTCGGTCGCAGCGGACGTGCATTCGGCCCGCGCGGTCCTCGCACTCGGATCGCCGCGGGCCCGTGAGCGACACATCCCCGATACCCCTGATTCCTGACATCAGGGATACGTTCGCGTATCCCTGCCCGGAGTCTCCCCCAAAAACGACGGCAGGGCAAAACTAGCGTAAGCTGGCGGCTTCGACGGTCCATCACAGGAAAGGACGGGACCGATGAAGCGCTCGAAATTCTCCGAGGAGCAGGTCGCCTACGCGCTGCGCCAGGCCGAGAGCGGCACCCCGGTCGGCGACGTGTGCCGGCAGCTGGGCGTCAGCGAGGCCACGTTCTACATCTGGAAGAAGAAGTACGCGCACCTGGGCGTGAGTGAGCTCCGCCGCCTGCGCCAGCTCGAGGACGAAAACGCGCGGCTGAAGCGCCGGGTCGCCGACCTCACGCTCGACAAGCACATGCTGGCAGAGGCGCTCCGAAAAACGCCTGAGGCCCGCGCGCCGTCGAGAGCTGGCCGGGTGGTTTCAGAGCACATTCGAGGTCAGCTGTGCGCGGGCCTGTCGGCTGGCGCAGTTCAGTCGAGCGGCCTGGTATCGCCGCAGTCGGGCACGGGACCAGTCCGCGCCGCGGCTACGGATTCGGGAGTTCGCCCACGCGCGGCCGCGCTTTGGACATCTCCGCATCTGGGTGCTGCTGTGCCGCGAAGGCTGGGTGGTCAACCGCAAGCGGGTGCGTCGGCTGGATCGACTCGACGGGTTGCAGCTCCGCATGCGCGTCCGGCGGCGCAAGCACATCGCCCTGCACCGGCCCCGCACCCTACGGGCCCCCAGAAACGCTGGAGCATGGATTTCGTGCATGATGCCCTGGCCGACGGGCGCCCGTTTCGGATTCTGACTGTGGTCGATCAGTGGAGTCGCTCCAGCCCGGTACTGGAGGTGGCGTCGCGAATGTCCGGATCCACCGTGGGCGAGGCGTTGGATCCGGTCCTGCAGGACGCGCCCCGGCCGCGCTCCATCACGGTGGATCACGGCACCGAGTTCCAATCGCGGGCGCTCGAAGACTGGGCGTATCGCCGCGGCGTACAACTCGACGTCATCCGCCCCGGCAAGCCCATCGAAAATGCGTTCATCGAGTCGTTCAATGGGCGGCTCCGGGACGAGTGCCTGAACGTGCACCAGTTCGCGTCGATCGCCGACGCGCAAACCAAAATCGAAGCCTGGCGCCTGGACTACAATCAGGGCCGGCCAGACGGCTCGCTCGGCCACCTGACGCCGAGCGAGTTCGTCGCGCAACGTCAGGTCATGACCACCGCCGAAGCGGCGCCGGTCTAGTTACGAGCTGTCTCGTTTTGGGTCCAACGTCAGGCCTCGTCGAGTCTACTTTTGAAGTGTCTACTTGACGGGGACACTTACGCCACCGCATCCTTCGGTCCGAGTAGAGTTCGAGTCACCTAGAAGTTCGTGGCCGCTTGGCAGTCAGCCTGGACGGGCACGAGGACCTCCAACCCCGCGGTCTAGGTTCCGGCGCAGAATCAGCAGAATTGGCCCGGGAAGGTCCGACCTTCCTTGCGTCCAGGCCTCGAAGATACTTCAACTACTTCCGTCGTGGATTCACCTTGTTCTGGGCTTTCTCCTCGGCCGTCAACCGGATCGGCACCTTCCTTGTGCGTTCGGCTTTTACAAAGGCTCTATTCTTCCAGAGAACCTCAGTCCTTGAGTACTCCTTTCCGAGTGTATCCCGCGTGTGCGTCTCGATTTTAGCTCTCTTCCATCCTCGCTTCCGCGTGAGCATCGACGCATATAGTTCGTTGCCGTACCCACTGATCAATATCATGCATCGTGCTCGACAACAGAGCTCCAGCAGCTCCTTGTGAAACTTCTCCTCGTTTGCATCCATCTTGTATCCGTGGTCTCGGTCCATCAGATAAGGTGGATCTAGATAAACAAGCGTCGCGGGTCGGTCCAAAAACATCCTCACCAAGTCCCGTGCGTCCCGATTCTCGACACGGACGGACTTTAGCCGCTCAATCACCTTCCTCAGTCTGACCGGCAGCGCGTTCCACCTGCTGACCCGAGCCTCTATCCCACTACGAGAATAGGACTGCGAGTAAGAGAATCCGCTGTGGCGGTGCCCACTGTGGTTACTCCCGAAAGCGCCGTTCACAGTCATCATCGCGGCCACCAGAAATCGTCGAGCCTGCTCTAGCTTGCTGAGAGTTTCATCCACGACCCGCGTGATCTCGAATTCCTCACGAGCGTAGGGCGTGAGCACGATGCCTCGGCAGAGTTCGTCAGAGTTATCCCGAACTTGCTGGAAAAAATTCACGATCTGACGATCAAGGTCATTTATTATCTCAATCGGCGCTGGCTTCTTTACGAGAGTCACAGCCGCGGAGCCGCAGAACGCTTCGACCCAGGCATTGTGGGGTGGAAGGGAATCGGCAATCTTTGATGCGAGCCGCTGCTTCGAGCCGAAATAGCCGAATGGTGTTTTCACATGTGGCGCTCGAAATCCGTTAGTTACTGGCTTGATGCCGATACTAAGTTGCTCTTCAGGCACCTTCGATCCAGCACTCTCAAGGTCGGGATCCTTGGTTCTTCCCAATTCCGCCGTCATCGCACCTCTCCACGGAGTTTTCCTTCAACGATGACACCCTGTGGAGTGGTCCTGATACGAGCATTCTTGAGCAAAGAGACGACCGGGTCTCGAAAGATGAGCGGCAGTCTTTTCGCCGTCTTCGCGCCAAGGTCGATTCCACCTTGGAAATAGATCCAGTACCGGTCACGAAGTTTCTTCGCGATATTCACCTCGTTCTCTGTCCAAATGAATCGAAGGTCCGAACCCCGTGTACCCTTAACCTCAATAAACCTGTCGGGGTTTACATCCCGGGCAGCGCCATCAAAAGACTCAACGTCGTAACCGGCATTCACGCGAACGAGGCTGATTCGTCGTACGCATTGCGCCTCAACGGGGAACCCCGCCGCGCGAAGCCTTTCTGCTTCATGCAGAACGATGCAGTCTTCTGCCAGTGTCCCTATTTCGCGCTTCTCCCGGTAGTACTCTTCTGCCTGTTCTTCGGTCCATCCGGCACCCTCGTCTAGGAAAGCCGCAACGGTCTTGACATAGCGTCCCTCCACGAGGATCGAATCCTCCTCCCTTTTCAGCAGCCCCAGTTGTACAAGGTGCTCGACAAGCCACTCGTCCGCATCGATTGGCGAGCTGTCGATAGCAGACCACCTATATGTTTCTGCCTTGAACGAGGGAGAGAAGCCCTTGAGGAGACGGCGAGTCTGCGGCCTCATGGGGCCCTGAATGAAGCAGCTTCGGAGAATGAGACGCTTCTGTTCCTCTGCCAAGTCGTAACTGTTGTCCTCATTCAAAGCGAGGAAGGCTTCTCCGAATTCTGTTGTAGAGAGCCGGTCGCCGGACCCTATGACCAGTCCCAGGTCTAGCGTGAATCGGATACTGACGGCATGGTCTGGCATCCGGCCCTCGATAACGGTACTACGGCATTGTTCGATAACGGCATCCACGGCTGCCGACTCTTCGCTGGCTGCTAGATTCCGGACAGCCAACAGCACGCGATTCAACTCGCCAACGTTATCCACCATGACGGCCAGCCCCGAACTCCTTCTTCAGTTGGGCTACCACTGCGGCAAAGTCGGCGCCCTCTTCGCCCTCGTCGGAGATATCGTCGGCCGAAGCATCCAGAGTCATGACCGGGATATCATCCTCAAGAAGCTCGAGCATTCGATTCTTTTTCTCCTCGAGGCGCTCATCTATCAGCGTGTCAATGCTGTTCGTTGCCTCGATTGCGTAGTAGTGGACGCGCTCTCGTGGGCCCAAACCGACGCGGTGAATTCGGTCTAAAGACTGGAGATACTGGGCTCCATTGAACGTGCGATCTAGATACACAGCATGTTTGCAGATCTTGTGGAGAGATACCGATTCAGCGCACGCCGCTGGATTGGCAATCAACACAAAGGCCGACGTAGACGTCTTGAACTGTCTGATGATTCGTTCTCGGTTGTACTCCTCGTTCTCCTCGTCGTCCTTCGGCACCGCCCCAAAGATTGCCAGTGGCTTCAGGTCACGCAGGCGTGTCTCGAGAGTTCTGATATTATGGACGAACGTCGTCCAGAGTAGTGCTTTCCTTCCCCGTCGGACCAGCTGGCGAATCAAGTGTTCAGCGCACTCCAATTTCGCTGGCACCTCGAACTCTGAGTATCGACTGATCAACTGGTCGACCGGCAGCTCCGATGCGTCGAGTGGTGGGATACGAAACTCTGTCGAATATTCCGACAGCAGAGAAGGGTTGCTCGCAGTCTGTAGAAGTCGGATCATTCTGGCCCTTCGCCAGACCCGAAGATTCGTTCTGTCACTGGGAGCTTTAACCACGTCCTTGAGTACCTTGGACGCGATTGCGGCATAAATACGCCTTTGGTACGTCCGCATTTCGACCGGGATCTTATGAAAGACTGGCGCGGGCAGCCGCAATTGGGACTTCCTGATGCGCCAGAAGAAGGGCTTCAGGGAATCCTTGACGGCATCAGGCTTCGACCCGCGCTCTTCAAGCTTGTAACGATATGTGTCCTTTCGGCCCAACAATGGCGGGTCCGGCCACAGAAACGTGAACTGTGACCATAGGTCCAACAAAGAGTTCGGAGCCGGAGTCCCGGAGAGAATCATCCGTCTGGAGGCGAAGGGAGCAAGCTCGACGACTGAATCGGCCCACCGGCCTCCGTCAATGCGCTTTACGTTGTGCGACTCGTCGAGAACGAGCAAACACCTGCTTCGCTGAAGGAGGGCCGCAAGGTCGTCCGCGTCGTTGCTCGCCATTTGGTACGTGAGTAGGACCAGGTCAGCCGCATCAGCCTCTCGATAAAGATCCTTGCGCCGATCACGAGGTCCCGAGATGCGGACAGTTGCGGGTCGACCAAGGCACGCTTCAAATTCCTCTTCCCAAGGCATGAAGGAGGCCCGTGGGCCGATTACAACAAGCCGGTCGATCTCACCGCGGCTCTTTAGGATTGCATAGGCAGCGAGAGTGATTGTTGTCTTCCCGCTACCCGGTACCGAAAAATTGGCTGAGTTCGGCAGAGAGACTGCATGGCGAACAGCAGGAATTTGATATGGTTTTAGCTCGCGCCTAAAGCCCGGGGGATTAAAAACCCACGCACTTCTCGGAGCATTCTTGAGAGCATGTCCAGCGGTCCGCGCATTCTCAAGCGCTTTGGCATTCGACTGAAAGCGGCCAAGAATATCGGCCGCCTCGCCCTCCAACCGAACAGTCATCCCCTTCTCGCGACAGTAATCCGCAATCTGCGAAAGGAGAGCCTGCTTCGACGAGCCAAGCTCGGTTTGGTAGCCTCGTTCGGGTGTCTCAATGGGCTCGAGGCCAAGAACGTTGGCAAGGAAAATGAAGTGTCTGCCTTCGTGGAGGGGCGAGCGCGGGGGCGCCAAAACCCGAAGAATCCCTTGATCCACTGCCAGACGTATAGGTTCAGCCAAGTTCACTTCGCCTGTAGAAGGATGCCTACCTGTCTTGCCAGCTCTCTAAGCATTGCCTTCACGCTGCCATGACTAAGGCGTGAGCTCTTCGGGCTTATGCGCTTGATGGCACTAAGCGCACGCCTAACAAGGTGTTCGGGCTTATCCTTGTTCTTGGTGTCCTCGACGATTTCCTTCGCGGCGGTGAACGCTTCAACGATGGTCTCCTTCGACGGCTTGTCCGCTAAGACTGGCTCAAGTTCCCTCTCTGCATCTGGGTTAAGAGAGATGTCGCGCAAGAGTCTGATGTCCCAGTGTGAGACATCCGGAGCCTTCTGAATGAGCGCGTAGGCAATCGCAATGGTATCGGCGATCTCGGAATCTTTCTTACCCCTCCTCCGTAAGGGCGCGACTACATTTGCCTGAAGGCTGTTAAATTTCTCCACATTGCGCTGAATCAGGTGGTACTCCCCTGACTTTTCGATCAATCTCAGGTAGCTGTCGATGAGCTTAAGAATTTCTAGTTTCTCAAGAACCTTCTTCGCTGAGTAACGTCCGAGCAGAGACTTCGATATGTCGTCGGGGGTCAACCCCTGTTGAAGTCCTTCCTTCAATTTCAGGAGTTCGTTCACCGGGCCATACTCGAGCTGGAAGTCCTTCGCGAATTGGAGGCCGGCCTCGATCCTCCAGAGGTCCTTCTGGTCGACCTGCGGTTGAAGCCGAGCGACGGCTAGGAACTCAAATCTAGGTTCTCGCGTCTCCTCAAACAGCATCTGAAGTACCGCCATCCGCCGATTGGCATTGATCACTGCACCGTCGAAGGTAATGATCCCTGGCTCAAGCTGGCCGTGAAGTTTGAGATCATCCTTCAGTGCCTTAGTCTCGCTCTCACTTTGATCCAGCAGTAGCTTTTGGATGACCTTGGCATCTCTTGGCACAGTTGGATCGAGCTTGCGTTTCAGTTGTTCTTCCTTCTCCAAAAGTTCCGCAGCAAACCGTCCATTACGAATGTTGAATATCAAGTACTTGATCGGAATCCGAAATGCGCGAAGGGTCTCAACCTGACCGGAGAGCTCGACGCGAACGGCAGTGTGCTCCAAGGGTATCTGATCCTTCAAAAATGCGTCGAGTTGTTTGGCGCGATTGGTGTCGAGCTTCATCGTGTCTCCTCAGCAGTGGTAAGCGCTAGGTAGACGGTGTCCTTGCGTGGCTCGCAGAGCGAGCTGAAGAACGTCTAGCGAAGAGATCGTCTTCAGTCGTCGCAGAAATCTTTGGGCGGGTAGGACAACCAGACTATTGAACCGCCTCATGGAGGCTCGGGTTACTAGGAGATGGCCAGCAAATCCAGGGTTTCGCTATGGCGTAGCTCCTCACCGAGGGAGGTCCGACACAGTGACCGTACCGGCTTCCACCAGATGGTCGCGAGTCTACCAAGGCTGCCTGGATATTGGGGCGGAGAATGTGTCCTTACTGGGCCTTCAGACCCCTATGTGCCCAGCCTCTTGTCAGCTAGCCGACCAGGCTCTTCATTCGGCCGTAGCATACTCCGCAGTCGGGCGGCGAGGGCTGCTAGGTCCAGCGTTTGAGCTGGGCTTGACGCCGGGTTGCCCACCGGAGCAGGACCGTGAAGATCGCGTAGATCGTCGTGACCACTGCGATCACCGCGCCGCTGTTCTCGTTCAGGACGCGCAGCCACGCCCAGGCCATGCTGCGAGGAACTGTAGCACCGGCGCGCCTCCGGCAAGAGACCAGCTCCGCTCCAAGGGTTTCCCACCCGTCGGCGGCGGGACCCGCCAGCACCGTCCCGAGAAGGCACGGACGCCCGGCGGCTTCCGCCCGCCGAGCTCGCCACGGCGCCACCCTCGCCGTGCCCGCGGACGGTGTGCTCCGGGCCACTCCGCTGCCGCTTGCTGGACGCGCCGTCCACGATCGGTCTTGAGATCGGCCGGCTACTCGTCCGGCTGTACGTAACGCCTCATCGACCCTGCCGTGGTGTGTCCATCCCCTGCCGGAAACGCGCAGACGCCTAGCCGACGATGCAAGGATCCCTGCGCCCTTTCTTCAAGCGACTTGAACGGCATTCGCTATTTGCCGGCAAGACGCGCGGCGGGTGGCCCGTACACCGTCTGGCATCCTCCTTGCGGGTCCACCAGAGCAGAGAGACCAGTCGTGCAGACCTTGCGCCACCCTCCTGGCGTCCCTCGTCGAGTCGGCGCGCCCCGGCGCATGACCGCCCTCGCGATGCCAAGCGCTGGCGGGCACGTGATGAATCGATCGCGGAGACACAGGGCCGGCTTCAGCCTCGCCGAACTCTTGGCGGTCCTGGCCATCTGCGGGGTGCTCATCGGCGTCGGCGCGCCGCTGGTGCTCGGCTACTACCACAACACGCAAAACACCGTGGGGGCCCAACAGATCCGGGTGTTGCTCAATCAGGCCCGCCAGATGGCGCTCGACTCCAAGGACTTCGTCTGCGTGCAGGTTCCGGCGCCAACCCAGATGGCCTTCTACCTCGGTGCCACGTGTACTGGCTCCCCCTGGACGGGCTCCGTCACCGACGCAGCCGGCCACATCGGGCTGCAGCCCGGCTTTACCGTCAGCGCTTCGTCGGACCTTGTGTTCGACTACCTCGGCCGGACACTCCCGACCGCGACGTACACCGTGACCAACAGCACGACCGGCTCGACGCTGACCGTATCCGTGGCGACGTCGGGCCGGATCACGATTCCCTAAGACGCGCGTTCTTGGCCGCCGACGCACCGCGCCTGTGGTGAGCTCCGGCGCGACGCCGAACCGATCACCGCTGAGGGCTACCAGGTCGGGGTGAGCTGCAGCGGCGAGGGTCGGCTCGAGCGGTGGGTCACGCCAGCTGGCGTTCGAGAACTAGGCCAGCCCCTCCGCGGCCCAGCGCGAGGAACCACTCGCGGCCCCAGCCGCAGGAGCAGGGGACGAACTCGTGGGGCTTGGGCTCGGCCGTCACGGGGCGTCACTCGATCACTCGATCCGCTCGACGTAACAGGGGCTGGGGGATCGTCAGGTCGAGGGCCTTGGCGGTCTTGAGATTGATCACCAGTTCGAACTTCCTGGGTTGCTCGACGGGCAGGTCGGCGGGCTGGGCCCCCTGGAGAATCCGATCCACGTAGTCGGCGGCCCGCCGGTGCATGTCCACCGGAGAGGGCCCGTAAGACATCAGGCACCCCGCGACGATCCACTTTCGCCACCCGCACAGGGTCGGCAACCGGCGGCGTGTTGCGAGCTCCGCGATCTGCGCTCGATACCGGCGCGTCATCGGCCCGGCGGCCACCATTACGGCGTCCGTGCGTTGCTCCACCATCTGCGCGAACGCGTCCTCGAGCTGCTCGGGTCCCCGCACTCCTACGGGAAGGAGGACCAGGCCCATCGAGGGGGCCAGGTTCTGAAGGGCATTCAGGCCGTCGGGGGCGGCCGGACTGTCGGGAAGCCAGAGAAACGCGACGCGGGAGCTCGTGGGCAGCGCCTGCTTCAAGATCTTCAGGGTCTCCATCGTGTAGGTCGCGACCCCGAAATCCCACGTCGGTCCGGTCACGTTGCCCCCGGGCCGAGCGCGGCTGGCGACCAGGCCGCGGCCGACGGGATCGTCGACGGCCACCATGACCACCGGAATGGGGATCGAGCGGGTGGCGCCCTGCGCGGCCAGCGCGGCCGGGGGCCCCACGGCGACGAGCACATCGACGCGCAGGCGCACGAGCTCGGCCGCTAGGTCTCGCAACTGCTCAGCCCGGTCTGGATCGGCGGGGGATCGGAACTCGATCTCGAGGTTCGTCCCGGGCTCGTATCCGAGCTCGCGCAGCCGTCCGAGGAAGGCGTCGCTCGCGCGGCTCCGGCGCCCGCCGGACGCGAGATAGCCAATCCGGGGCCGCGGGCGAGCTGACGGTGCCGTGGCCGCGAGCGGCGTCGCGACCAGACCGCCGACCACGGTGCCGAGGAACGTGCGTCGGTTCAAGCGGAGTTCTCTCTTTGCCCACACGGCCTTGATGGAGCAACCGGATTCGATCCGGAAGACGGTCGCGCACGGCTGACCCTAGCGCGGTCGGCTACAGTCTGGATTGAGGCGCCTCGATTGCCGCCACTCCCGGAGTCGGATGCGCGTCTCCGGACGGGCTGCTGCGCCGGGCGGCCATCCCTCACGCCACCGTGCCCTCGTGGTCGTTCGGTTCCTCTTCGACGATCACACTATGGTCCGGGTGCGTCCGTGCGTGCGCGTCGGCCTGGGCGGTGGCGGCGTCGTGAGAGAGGGATGTACTCCGGTGAGGGCAGGTTTCACACGTGACGAGGTATGAGGTCATCGCCGGGGACCTCCTGCCGGCAGCCTACGCTCTGGCAGCCTACCCTCGGTGGTCGGGCTCCTTCCGCGAGCACGACGGTTGATCGGCTTCATCGAGAGGTCGAGCCTTGCATCAACGGTGCCGCCAGCCCCCGGGTCAATGGCCATGCAGACTTGGGCCTCGACGCCATGCGCTGAGCGGGACGAACTTACCGCCCGCAAGCGAAGAAACGACCCGGCCACGCGGAGCATGCGGCTGGTGCCGCTGAAGAGGCGGCGTACTCTGCGGAGGCCATGTACCAGCGAGGCTGGCGACCAGGCCGCGGCCCACGGGATTGTCCGCGGGCGAACTGACGACCTCTGCCCGGTCCGCCAAGCGAACTTCTTTCGCGGGGTCCTCAAGATGGGCTGCCGGACGATCAAAGTGTGGACCCTGATGACGCTGGGACCCAATGAGCCGCCGCGCCAGGTGTGGATGCCCTCGGCACTCTATTGAGGCTTCAGCACTGTTCAGGATCATGAGAGGGCTAACCAGGTTTGGAGCGGACGGCCGGGGACCCCGCTCATCATGGCGAAGCGATACGTGCGGCCGGCCGCGGTAGCCCCTGGGTGCCCGCCCTGCGGGCCGCGGCGCAGCTCTATAACGCGTCGGACGTCGGCCCTACCGACTCACAACGAGGTCCGAACTAAACGCCGGCCAAGACGAGGAGGATGGTCGCCAGGGCCAGGCAGAGGCCCACGCAGATCGCCTGCGCAATCTGGTCTGGCTCGAATTGCGGCCTTTCTGTCGAGATCGTCCGCGTCGCCTCGACTAGGGCGTCAGTCCCGGCCCGCGGCGTCGGGACCGCGGTTTGGAGCACTACCGGAGGGGTCGGGGGAGGTGTCATCCCGAGCGCGATCAACCAGCGGGCCGTCAGTGTTTGAGGGGTGCAATTGGGCTGCCATGAAGAAACAACCCGGGCGTCGGTAGTTAGCGTCTAGGGCCGGCTGCGGCGAGCGGGGCCCTCTCGCCCCAGTGGGGTCCAGCCGCCTCAACCTTGACACTGCGCCCCAAACTCGAAACTGCGTGAGCGCGATTGATAGCTCATGCGGTTTGCTGTCAATGCGTGTCCCGCCCGGGGCGGGCACGCAACAGGGGGGTCACGCCTCCTCGATCACCAGGAGCGACCCAAGGCACAAGGCCTCGAAATCTCTCAAACCCGGCTTCTGGGGTTTGGGCACTGATCTTGCTCCTCGATTGAGTGTGGCGAAGCAATGGCCAGGCTGAAACCGGGAGGCCAACATGGAACGACGTCTCGCACCGAGCGTTGCTCGATCCCGCAGGCTATTCGGTTCGCCCGGCAGCACCGCGCTAGGACATCGATCCGCAGGAGGCGCGACCGATGGAATCCGCTGGTGGCGCAGCCTTGCCGCCGCAGCGGATGGCGCCTTCGCAATGATGAGCGACGGCCGGATCACGCTATGGAACCCGGCGGCAGAGAGGATCACCGGATACACGGCTGCCGAAGTCCTCGGCCGACGCTGCTACGACGTATTCGCGGGCCGCGACTCTGGCGGCGAGGCGTTGTGCTCCCCGAACTGCCGTCTCCTCACGCTTATCAAGCGTGGTGAGCCGGTCCAGAGCTTCGATCTGCGGACTCGCTCCAAAGGTGGCCGGCCGATCTGGCTCAACATGAGCACGGTCATCCTGCCGGACGGCGATACCATGGGCGCGAGAGGAATTCGCATGTTTCGCGACATTACCGCGGTGAAGGACCTGCTGGCGCTCATCAGGAACCGTCTCGGCGGCATTCCCACCGAGGGGGACCAGGTCGGCCGGCTGACCCGGCGCGAGGCCGAGGTCTTGCGGCTCATGGCCTCGGGCGCGACCAACCGAGTGCTCGCGGAGCGGCTGCACCTCAGCCCGGCGACCGTCCGTAATCACACCCACAACATCTTCGAGAAGCTCGGGGTGCCCAACCGGCTCGCCGCGGTCGCCGTTGCCTTCAGCCAGCTCCTGGTCTAGAGGATCGCAGGCCGGCGGTCACTTGGCGCCGAGCGAGCGGATGTAGCGAACCAGAGCCAACCGGTCGTGCTCGGCCAAGCGTTTCCACGGCGGCCCCGCGACCGTTGCCGATCTTCCAGAAGATCTCGCCCTCGCACTCCGACTGCTCCGTTGTCGAGGTCCAGTCGGGCGTCTGAGCCGAGGCCCCGCCGACCTCCACGCCGCCAAGCCATAGGCCACACATCGCGACGAGGGCTCCCAGGCAAACGATTCACGATCTCGACATTGGTTACCTCCGTGTCTCCTCACCTTACTTCAAGTGACTCACTCGGGCCTAGAACATCCGTTCCATGGGATGCGGCGCTCCGCAGCGGCCTGGAACACCTGTTCTATGAAAACAGAACGGTCGTTCCATAGACCTGACCAACCGCTCCGCCTAGCATGCTCGCCATCGTGAGCGACCAGCAACCTGGCACCCACGGTTCTGCACAGCCCGTACGTCGACGCCACGAGTCTGTCGAGGACGGTACCGGAGCTCAGAGGAGGCACACCGTGAGGATCAAAGGATTCGCCATCGCGATGCTGGTCCCCATCATGTCGATCCTGATCGCGCTGGCCGCCACACCCCCGTTCGCGCCCAGGCCCGCGAGTGCGACGCCAGGTCTCGCGCGGCAGACCGGCGTTTCCTGTCAAGCCTGTCACACGATCTTCCCGGAGCTCACGCCCTTCGGCCGGAAGTTCAAGCTCAACGGCTACGTCTTCACCAACGTCAAGCAGATCCAGGCCACCGACGAGCAGAGCCAGCGCACCCTCTCCCTGAGCGATCTCCCCCCGCTTTCCGTCCAGCTGCAGGCCTCGAATACCACATTGGGCCAGGGC
>JACXTT010009946.1_pt1 | contig 12917 bp, 11 predicted proteins | sample 9270951 | NCBI WGS metagenome assembly JACXTT01 (sample SAMN15532306, study PRJNA645909) | rock metagenome | isolation source: weathered quartz diorite | place: Puerto Rico | collected 2017-06-21 | reverse complement strand
GTGCTGTCGTGTGTGATGCTGGCGTGGGCCCAGACGGGCGCCGGCCCGTCGAAGCAGTAAGGCCCGACATTGATCTCCGACGACGTCACCTCGCCCGCGATCGCGTCCTTGTTCTCCACGATGCGATCGAAGCTGCCGTCCGCCTGGCGCACGATGCGGCCGTCCTCGCGGCCCGGATCGTTCACCGACGCGATGGTTGCCTGCGCTCCGGAGCTTCGGTGCGCCTCCACCACCTTGCGCACGCTGCCGGCGGTGAGCAGTGGCGAGTCGGCGTTCACGACGAGCACGTCGCCGCGGGCCAGGACCTCGGGCGGCACCTGCTGCACGGCGTGGCCCGTTCCCTGCGGCTCGCGCTGGTAGATGACCTCGGTCCGGCCGTCGAGATGGGCCGCGACCTCGGCGTGATGCGCGCTGACGATGGCCTTGATGTCGGTGGCGCCGGCGTCCTTCACGGCGTCGACGACCCAATCAACCATGGGCCGGCCGCAGATTGGATGGAGCACCTTCGGAGTGCGAGACCGCATCCGAGTGCCGTGCCCGGCGGCGAGGATGACAGCCGTAAGCTCCTGGCTCAAATTGGGGCTACGAAATTATACGTTCGGGCAGTTCAGGCTCCCTGTAACCGACCGGGTCGGCGAGCGTTAGGACTGACGGTCAGATGAACCGGCTGGTCGCGTTTGCCGCAGCCCTGCTGACCGCCGCGTGCGGATCGACCAGTGCCGCACAAGTCAACCCAAGCCCGACCGTATCGCGGTCTGCGCGGCCAAGCGTCACCGCCACCGCGGTCGCTACGCCCAGCACCGGTGAAGGCTCCAAAAGTCCGGCTCCGCTCCCGGCAGCAGCACCGGAAGTCAACTGCCAGGGCAGCCTCCAGCCAGCTGCCATGGTGCTGACCGGCGGGCGAGGGCTGGCCAGCCTGATCTACGACGTGACCGACCCCCTTCACCCGAAGCTGGTGTGCTCGATCTTCAACACGTCCGTTCACCTGTTCAACGGGGACACGTTCGTCTACCTGAAGCCGGTGTCGGCGAACGAGGCTGACGTCGTGCTGCACTCGATCGGCAGCGGCAACGAAAGCAAGGCCGCGAGCCTGCCGTTCAACGAACAGCAGGTTGCTTGGGTGCCCTCCGGCAGCCTGGCCGCATACACCGTGGCCGACGAGCAGTCATACACGGTGACCGTGTCGCTGTATGCGCATGGTCAGACGAAAGTCGTGCACACATTCGGCCTGCCGATCGGTGACTGCATCTGCAGGTTCGGACTGCCACAAGAGGTGTTGAGCTTCTCGCCCGACTCGGAATACCTGGCCGCGGGATGGGTGGCCGGCAAGGGATCGACGCCGCTCACCGTGATCCGAGTCGCAGACGGGAGCATTGCATTCACAGCTCCGGACACGACTTTCTTCAGCGCACTGTGGAGCCCGAGCGGACACACGCTGTACCTGATCGGCGCGGGATTGCAGTCGTGGTCGCCTGAGACTGGAGCCCAGGGTATACCTGGCGATGGGTGGGCCTATGCCGCCAACATCTCGCCCGACGGCACCGCCGCGGCATACACCGCCTACGTCGACCCGAGCAATCCGCAGTCGCTGCGCGTCTACACCTACGACCTCAAGGCGGATCGGGCCCGCCTCATGATCGACAAGCTCCGCAGCGAGGTCATCTTCCTCAAGGACGGCTGGGTGTGGTACGAGGAGGAGACGGCGTGCAGTAATGCCACCGACCCGCATTGTCCAATTTGGGGGACCAAGCCCACCGGCACGATTTTCGTCCTGCAGTTGTCAACCGGCGTGGAGCAGGCGGTCACCTTCGCTCCGGGTGATGAGCCCTGGGCGCATATTGGATCTGCCTTCTCGTGGGTACTCGCGCCCACGGAGTACTGGCCCGACTCATGAGTCTGGCGTAGCCCAATGCGCGAGCGACGGTCTACTGTGGTGGCGTGAGCGACGAGGTGTCGGTGGACACCGATGACGTAGCGGTACCGGAGATGCTGCCCGTCCTTCCTTTGAAGTCGACGGTGGTGTTTCCACGCATCTTCATCCCGCTGTCGGTCGGTCGCCGGCGCTCCCTGCGGCTGCTCGAGGACCTCCCCGCGGGCGACCGCTACATCGCCGTCGCCGCGCAGCTTGACGAGACGGCCGACGAGGTCGCCTTCGGTGACCTCCACCACGTCGGTGCAATGGTGCGCATCCAACACATGCTCAAGCTGCCCGACGGCACCGTCCAGCTCGCGGTCCTCGGCGTGCGCCGTGTCAAGCTGACCGGAGCGGTCTCGGACGACCCCTACCTGACGGCCACGATCGGCCCGCACCCAGAGGTCGATGACGATCAGCCTGCGATCGAACGCGAAGCGATGCTGCGCCGCGCGATCGCCTCTTTTCAGCAGCTGGTGGCGCTGGCGCCCCAACTGCCGGCCGAGCTGGCGACCGCCGCGGGCGCGATTGACGATCCCCTGCACCTCGCGTATTACATCGCCAACCACATCCGGCTCACCACTGACGAACGCCAGCACCTGCTGGAGATGGACTCGGCACGCGAGAAGCTGGAAAAGCTGCTTGGGCACATGGCTCACGAGCTCGAGGTCCTGGAGCTCGGACGCAAGATCCAGTCGCAGGCCGAGGAGTCGATGGGCAAGGCCCAGCGCGAGTACTTCCTGCGCGAGCAGCTGAAAGCGATCCAGCGCGAGCTCGGCGAGCTGGATGGCGACCAGGCGGAGCTTTCCGAGCTGCGCGAACGCATCGAGAAGGCCGGGCTGCCGGCGGAGGCGAAGCGCGAAGCCGACCGCGAGATAAATCGCCTCGAGCGCATCCCGAGTGCATCGCCCGAGTCCTCGGTCATCCGCACCTACCTGGACCTGATGGTCTCGCTGCCCTGGAACACCTCCACCGGTGGCGAGGTCGACGTGGCCAAGGCGCGCACGATCCTGGACGACGACCATTACGACCTCGACAAGGTCAAGCAGCGAATCGTCGAGCACCTCGCCGTGCGGCAGCTGCGCCAGGACCGCGGCGCCACTGATCGCGGCCGGGAGCCCATCCTCTGCTTCGTCGGTCCGCCCGGTGTCGGCAAGACGTCCCTCGGCCATTCGATCGCGCGAGCGATGGGTCGCAAGTTCGCGCGAGCGTCTCTTGGCGGGGTGCACGACGAGGCTGAGATCCGCGGCCACCGGCGCACCTACATCGGAGCGATGCCCGGCCGCATCATCCAGGCGATCCGGCGCGCGGAGTCGAACGACCCGGTCTTCATGCTCGACGAGGTCGACAAGATCGGCGCCGACTGGCGTGGCGATCCTTCGTCCGCGCTGCTCGAGGTTCTCGATCCCGAGCAGAACAAGGACTTTCGCGACAACTACCTCGACGTTCCGTTCGACCTCTCGAAGGTCATGTTCATCACCACCGCCAACACGCTCGAGACGATCCCGCCCGCCCTGCGCGATCGCATGGAGGTGCTCCACCTTTCCGGCTACACGGAGTTCGAGAAGGTGCACATCGCGCGCCGCTTCCTCATCCCGAAGCAGCTCACAGCGCACGGCCTACGCGCGGACGAGGTGACCATGGCCGACGACGCGATCCGCCTCATCATCCGCGAGTACACGCGGGAGGCAGGCGTGCGCAACCTCGAGCGCGAGATCGCGTCGGTGATGCGGCGGGCGGTCGCGGACATCGCGGTGGGCAAGAAGGTCCGCAAGGCCGTCGACATCCGGCGCGTGCGGGCGGCGCTGGGCAAGCGGCGCCACTTCGACGATGTGGCCGAGCGCATCGACCGCCCGGGCGTGGCGACCGGATTGGTGTGGACGCCGACCGGTGGGGAGATCATCTTCGTGGAAGCCGCGCTCACACCCGGGCGCGGTGAGCTGAAGCTCACCGGCCAGCTGGGCGACGTGATGAAGGAGTCCGCAGCCGCGGCCCTGTCCTACCTGAAGTCCCACGCGCACGACCTGGGCATCGACGCGGCCCGGTTCAAGAACGACATCCACGTGCACGTGCCCGCCGGAGCGCAGCCCAAGGAAGGGCCGTCGGCCGGGCTCACCGTGCTCACCGCGATGGCATCGATCCTTACTGGCCGACCCGCGCGCGACGACATCGCCATGACCGGGGAGATCACGCTGCGGGGACGCGTGCTGCCCATCGGCGGCGTGAAGGAGAAGGTGCTGGGCGCACATCGCGCCGGCATCCGCCGGGTCATCCTTCCGCGGCGCAACGAGGCGGACCTCGACGACATCCCGCCGGACCTAAGGCGTCAGATCGAGTTCGTGCTCGTGGAGTCGATCGACGAAGTCCTCAAACAGACGCTGGCGCGCGACGAGGTCGCGGCGAAGGCGGGTACGAATGGCGCGCCGGGCGACGGAACAGGTGTGGCTAGCGTTCCGCAGCCCGTGGCTGGGCCCGCTGCAGGATCCTTGCGTGCGCGGCGAGCTCGGTCGAGTCGTCCAGCGGCGCGAGTTCGGCCATTCCTCGTCGACTGAGGGCGCGCCGGAGCAGGTAGTCGGCCAGTTGCGGATTCTTTGGCAGCAGTGACCCATGCAGGTAAGTGCCGATGACTCCGCCCTGCAGGCACCCCTCGCTGCCGTCGCTGCCGTTGTTGCCCGAGCCGAGTCTCACTTTGCCGAGCGGTCTCGCACCAGCGCCGAGGTAAGTGCGCCCGCTGTGGTTCTCGAATCCCACAAGAGTCGGCGGGTCGATGCCCTCGATCGTCGAGTCAACGATGACGTCGCCGATGAACCGTTTCTTGCCGGCCTCGGTGCGCACGTCGATCAGTCCGATGCCCGGGAAGCGCTCGCCCTCGGCCGTCTGGTAGTAGTGCCCTAGCAGCTGGTAACCACCGCACACGGCCAGCATCACCGCACCGTCGGCGACCGCGGCCTCGAGCGGCGCTTGCTTGATCTCGATGAGGTCGTCGTAGACCAGCGCCTGCTCGCGGTCCTGGCCGCCGCCAAAGAAGAAGACGTCGACATCCTCCATTCCCGGGGCCGCGCCGCGGCCCAGCTCGACCGCTCTCGCGTCGAAGCCCCGCCATTCCGCGCGGCGCAGCAGCGTGAGGATGTTGCCGCGGTCCCCGTAGATGTTCATCAGGTCCGGGTAGAGCCAACCGACGTTGAAGCGGTTCTTTCTTTTCGCCATCACGTCTCCCAGTAGGGCTTGGCCCAGCCTCGCCGGACCAGCTCGGCGCGAATGTCCAGGATCGCGGTGTAAGTGCACAGAATGTGCGCGGTCGCGCCCTCCGGCGTCACCGACACCAGGTCGTCCAGCGCTCGGCCTGGGTCGGTCTGCGGCGGCCGGGCGTCGACGCCGGCGTACTTCAGCCGCACGGCGAGGTCGTGCGCGCGCGTTCCCGCCGGCACAACGATCTCGACTTTGCCGGCGAGCCGCTCGAAGTCCACGTCCCAGATCCACGAAACGTCAGTGCCATCAGCCTTGCGATCGTTGAGACCGAGGATGAAGCGCGTGCCGCCGGCGAGGTCGATGGCCGTGCGCAGGGTCTCGTTGAAACCGGCCGGATTCTTGGACAGCACCAGGACCAGGTGGCGGCCGCGAAAGTCCAGTTTCTCCTGGCGCCCGAACGCCGCCTTGAATCCGTGCATGCGCTCTGCCATGTACGGGCCGTCCACACCGAGGCACATGCCCGCGGCGAAAGCCGCGAGAGCGTTGTAGGCGTTGTAAAGGCCGCCGACCGGCAGCTCGATGCGCGTCTCGCCGACGTTCATGGCGACGCCGTCGAAGCCGTCGAGCACGATGTCGGTGGCGGCCAGTCCCGGAGTTGGGCGGGCGAAGTCCCCGTTCGGACACGAGTAGACGCCATCGTGGCCGAGGTACACGGCAGTGAAGCGCAGCGTGGCGCCGCATTTCGGACACGTGCGCGCGTCCGCCGCGTGGGGCAGCTTGCGCGCGGCGACCGACGGATCCTCCAGTCCAAACCACAGCGGTGGCCTTTCCAGGCTGAGGCCGATCTCGCCCACCCGTGGATCGTCAGCGTTGAGCACTGCCTGTCCTAGCTCTGGCAGCGAGGCGAGCGCGCCCTCGATCGTCTTCGCGATCTTCTCGAGCTCTCCGTAGCGATCGAGCTGATCGCGGAACAGGTTCAACACGATCGCGATGCGCGGCTGGATTTCCTCCACCGCCCTCGGCAGGCTCGCTTCGTCGATCTCGAACACGCCCCAATCCGCGCGCAGGCGCCCGTCCGGACCGGCGCTTCGCAACGCAGCGGCGGTCGCCCCGAAGATGAGGTTGGCGCCCGCGCGGTTGGCCACCACGCGTTTCCCCATGCCTTCGAAAATGGTCGTGAGGAGGCGGGCCGTGGTCGTCTTGCCGTTGGTGCCGGTGATCACGATCGAGCCCTCGGTCAGGTCACCCGTGAGCTGGCGCAGCACCGTCGGGTCGATCGCCCGCGCCACGTCGCCAGGAAGAGTGGTACCACCCCCGCGGCCGCTCAATCGCGACAGTGCACCGGTTGCCTTGCCGGCCCAGACCGCGGCCGTTCGCCGCATCACGCCCACGCGGGCACCGAACACGTGACCGCCTTCCAACAGTCCAGCTTGTCCGCGACCGCTTCGGCGCTTGGTCGGTCTGGGCACACGAGAAAGAACGCCGACCCGCTGCCCGTCATCCGCCAGCCGTCGCCGAGATGCTCGGCGAACCTGTCCACGCGTGCATCGACCCGTCCCGCTGCCGCGCGAAGTCCATTCGGGTCCGCTCCATGTTCGTCGCCGGCTGCGTCCCAGGCGCTGTACACCGCGGCCGTCGACAGCTCGATGCCCGGCCATGCGATCGCAAACCAGGATGGTTCGAACTCCACCGGCAAGACGCGCTCACCCACCCCCTCAACCAACGCCGCACCGCCCCTGAGGAAGAAGGTCACATCGGCCCCAACGCTGCTCGCCAGTGACGCCGGGTCGAGATCCAGGCCGTGCAGCATCATTAGCGCTCGTATCGCCGCCGCGGCGTCTGAGCTCGCACCCCCGAGGCCCGAGCCAGGCGGGATCCGCTTGTGAAGCTTGTAAGCGGTGGGGATGGCCCGGCCGGCGGCGGTTTCGACGACTTCGTGTGCGCGCAGCACCGTGTTGCGGGCAGCCTGCTGCAGCTCGAAGCCCGTCATCGAAAGCGACGTCTTGTCGGCCCGCTCGGCCGTCAGCAGGTCGTGCATCGCGACCGCCTGCATGCGCGTGCGCACCTCGTGCATGCCATCGGGCCGGCGGCTCACCACCTCCAGCTCGAAGTTCAATTTCGCGCGCGCCGGCAGCGTGATGCTGCGCACCGGCGTCAGGGACGAGCGATGCGTAGCTCGGACCGGTACGCGATCGCTCTCTCGCGGTAGTGCCGCGCCGAGCTGCCGACCCAGCTCCTCGATGAACCGTCCAGCTCTTTCTTGACGGTCGCAGGGACGCCGGCGGCCAGGTGACCCGGCGGCACCTCCTTGCCCTCGCCCAGCACGGCGCCGGCCGCGAGCATCGACCCCGCTCCGAGGCGGCTGCGCTGGAGCATCGTCGCGCCCATGCCCACGAGCGCGCCGGCCTCGACGACGCACCCCTCGAGCTGCGCCGAATGGCCGATCGTCACGTCGCGCCCTATCAACGTCGGCAGGTCGCGGGCGCAGTGGATGACCGCGTTGTCCTGCACGTTGGCGCCTTCACCGACTTTGATCGCTGCTTCGTCGCCTCGCAGCACCGCACCAAACCACACGCTCGCGCCCGCAGCCACATCGACATCTCCGATGAGCACGGCGGTGGGCGCGATGTATGCGTCGGCGTGCACCTGCGGGCGATGGCCTCGGAACTCGAATTCCACGGCCCTCTATAATTCCAGATTCGTGCTCAACTCCCTCCGGGCGATGACGCGCGGTTAGCGAATGGCCAAAAGAACCGCGTCCGCCAAGAAACAGGCCCGTGCCGGCGTTCGGCGTTCCGCTCGCAATCGGGGCGTGCGTTCCGAGGTCAAGACGTTGGTGGTCAAGGCCCGCCGCTCCTACACGGAGAGCCCCGTCGCGGAGTCTGATCGCGCTGCCCTGACGGTTGAGGCGATCCGCGCCCTGGACCGCGCCTCCGCCAAGGGCATCCTGCATCGCAACAACGCGGCACGCCGGAAGGCGCGGCTGATGCGCCAGCTGGTCAAGGTCGGCGGGTCCATGCCGGCCCCCGCGCGTACCGGGGGAAAAAAGGGCGCCCCGACGGCGCCGGCCGCTCCCGCCAAAGCGGAGAAGAAGGGCAGGAAGTAGGCCGATCTCAGCCGAGGTCCTACAGGCGGCTGAGAAGAACCTCCAGCCCCAGCTCCGCGTCCACCTGGCCTGACTTGACCTCCCACTCGTAGTCGCGGATCGCCCGCAACGCTGCTTCGAGCCGGTCAGGTTGGACCGAGCGGGCCGCGTCATACGCCTTCTGGACGACGAAAGAGTGCTCTGTCATCTCGTTCTGAATGTCGTGTAGCGACTCGCCACGGTCCTGGCGCGCCCTCACTTCGAGCACCAGCGCCAAGTGGCGGGCGATGCGATAGGCAACCGATGTCGGCTGGAAGCCCGAGCGCGTGAGGTTACGCGCCACGGTCCACGCCAGCGCAGTCGGCTGCGGCAGAAGGTTGTCGGTGAGCCTGAACACCTCGTCCTCGCGGGCGCCGGCCAGGAGCTCGCTGATGGCTTCGGGGGTCAGCTTCGCGCCCGATGCCTTGTACGCCGCGAGCTTCTGCAGCTCCGACTCGACCACGCCCAGGTCGGCGTGGCTGACCCGAGCCACCTGCGCGCCGACGGCGCGGGTGAGGCCGAGCTCCTCGGCACGCCGCACCGTCCAGTCCGTGAGCGCTCGTCCGCGCATCCTTGGCGACTCTTCGACTCTGCCGCCGGCCGCGATCACGGCCTTCGCCAGCCTGTTGGCCGAGCTCAGGCGGCCGTTGATCGTGATCAGCAGGCGCGTTGTCGCCGGCACCTGCGCGAGCGCCGGCGCCAGCGACTCCGCTTTCGTGCCGGGTACGCCCCTCGCCCACACCACGCGGTGCGGATCGAGAAACGGCGACTGCAGGATCGCGTCTTGCAGACGCGCGGCCGCGAGCCCGGCGCCGTCGAGCGGCTCGTATCCGAAATCGGATACAAGTGCCTGCCTCCAATCGGCGACGACGGCGCGTGCCTTCTCTTCCACGAGGAATCGCTCCTCCCCGTGAAGGAGGAGCGCGGTGGGCGCCCCGGCCGGTGACCGCGGCATGGCTTCGATCGTAGCTATAGCGGCACGGTGATCGTTCCTTCCTCGTCGGTGCGCAGGACGGTCGGCGGAAATCCCGTGGCGAGGCGTCCGGGGCCGCGTGAGGCGATGAGCTCTGGATCGCCCGCCGCACGTGCGAGCTCATAAGACATCAGGCTCGCGCCACCGGACGGCAACAACAAATACGAGCATGGCCCGCGCAGTCGCGCGGCCGCGACCGTCTGCGCGTCAATGTCGAGGTCGCTGAAGTCGCAGAACGCCCTGCCGTCGGGCGCCACCACGCGCAAGCCGAGGTAACCGGCGCCGGGCACTTCACCTGGCGCTCCTTGCTCGGGTGCCACCACTTCGAACCGCAGTCCCGCAGCCTCGACGACTGCGCCGGCCAGAAGTCGGACGATGCCTGCGCCATGACCCGCCTCCTCGAGCGTTGCGTTTCGCCACGCGACACCCGACAGGGCGACGTCGGGAAGCATCACGGTGCGCGCCGTGCGGTCGAGTCCGGAGAACCCGCCGACATGGCCCTGCGTCGGCGCCGTGATGACGATGGCCTCGAGCTGGCGCTGCCAGGGTGGCAGCAGCTGGCCGATGCCGGCCCCGAGCGCGGCCGGACTTGGCCCCGTGTCGATCAGGACCGAACCCCGTGGACCTTGCAGCATCACCGCCTGACCCGCGCCGACCGCGAGCACGCTTGCCTGGGCCGGCTCGGTTGCCCACATCAAGATCGCGCCCAGCGATATCGCGATCGGCGCGGCGATCGCCACTGCGAGGCCGGTGCGGCGACCATGACCGCGATTTTTCAGCGCAGCGACACCTGGTCCGATGGCCGCGTAGTAGGCGACGCCAGCCCAGGTGGGAAACCGGGGAATGTTGATGGCCGCGGCCGGCATTCGCGCGAGGACGTAGGCGGCCTGCTCGAGGTAGGCGAGCAGCCCGGCGACTGGAATCGCGACGATGCCGGCGACACCGGGCAGGAGCGAGAGCGGACCAAGCATCAAGCCCGCCACGACCATCGCTGGAAGCAGCGGCAGCACCAGCGCGTTGGCGAGCGGTCCCACCGGCGACACCACATGGAAGTCGGTTGCCATCATCGGCAGCGTTCCGATCTGCGCCGCACACGTGACCGCGAACGGCTCGCGCACGAACGAGGGCAGCCATCCCAGCCTGGCCTCGATGCCTGGCGTCAGCAGGATGATCGCCGCGGTGCCGGCGAACGAGAGCTGGAAGCCGACATCCCACGCGAGCTCTGGTCGCCACGCCAGCATCGCGGCGGCAGTGACCGCCAGCGACGTCCAGACGTGCGAGGGTCGGCCCAGGCCCGACCCGGCGATCGCAAGGCCACCCATCGCAGACGCGCGTACCGCTGCCGGCGTCGCACCGCCGGTGAGCGCGTAAAGGGCGATTAGGGCGATCGCGGTCCAGGTGGAAAAGCGTCCGAGAACTGGCCGGAGAACCGCCTGCGCTAGGCGCGCGAAGACTGCGACCTTGAGCCCGCTCAGCACGAGCAGGTGCACCAGGCCCGTCGCGACCAGCGCCTTCTGTAGGTCGGGCGGGATGCCCTGGCGGACTCCCAGCACGACCCCCAAGAGCAAGGAGGCATGCGGCGGAGGCAGCACTCGGTCGACCGCGCCCGCGTACCACGCGCGGATGGCGGAGGCCAGCCTCAGCGGCCCATATTGACTGCCCGTCGCGTCGAAGCTCGAAGCCTGCAGCTCGAGATAGGCCTGGCGCTGTGCGAGGTAGGCCCGCCGGTCGAAGGTGGGCAGGTCGCGCGGCAGTGCCAGCTTGCCTGTCGCCCGAACCTGGTCGCCATAAGCGACTTCGACCGGACCGCGCCACCGCACCATGATGTTGCCGATCCCGGTCATGCGACGACCGTCGACGGTGATCGCTGACGGAACGACCAGCACCTCGGCGCCGCCCCCAGCCGGTCGGCTGTCGTCGGCTACCTCCCCGCGGATCACCGCGATGTGGCCGGCGACGGCGATCGCGCGGTCGTGGACAGTTGTGTCGGTGAGTGGGAGCTCAGCGCGTGCCACCCCTGCGAGAGCTGCTGCCAGCGCCACCGCAATTACGGCGGGGCGCAGGGCGAGGGAGAGCGCCAGCGCGGGTACGACGAGCCCCAACGCGGTCATTCCCACCACCGGCATTCCGGGAACGACCACCACGGCTGTCGCGACGGCGATCGACCACGCGGTGGCCACAATCACCGCGGGAGGTACGTACGCACTCAAAGGGTCAGGTATCTCCGCGCGATCACGAACTCGGCCTCGCTCATGCCGAGCACCTCGACGAGCTCGCGAGTGTTCTGGAATCCGCCGAAGTTGGTTCGGTAGTCGATCACCTCTTGTGCAAAGGCGGCGGTGAAGCCCGGCACCACCTCAAGCTCGTCGATCGTCGCGGTGTTCAGGTTCGTCCTCGTGAAGACGACCGATCCCGACGTGCTACGGGACAGTGGGACCTTGATCTGCTCGCCGTCCCTGAGCCGTCCGGCGAGGTCCGGCAGCCGCGTTTGGTCGGCTTGATCAGTGAGACCGCCCGCCACCGCGATGGCGTCGTAGACGCGGTCGCCACGCTTCATGCGGTACAGGCCCGGATTCTTGACCGCCCCGATCACGTCGACCAACAAGCCGCTGGGCGGAGGCACGTCGAGGTTCTGCGCGATGGGGACAGGCGGGTTGGGCCGAGTCGACTGGGCGTACGCGTAGACGGCGGCTAGGGCGCCGAGCCCCAGCGCTACCGGGAGCACGAGCAGGAGCGTGACGCGACCACCTGAGATGAGGCGGATCTGATGGCGCATGGAGGCGACGCTAGAGGTCGGTCGTTGCCTTGGGAACGCTGCCTGTTAAGGGCCGAGTTCCGCGGGAAGGATTCGAACCTTCGGTCGAGGATCCAAAGTCCCCTGCCTTACCACTTGGCTACCGCGGAGCGCGCCTGCAACAGTACCGCGGACGTCCGGGGCCGCCGGGCGGAGGGTCGTGACCCGCCGCCTGCGGCCAGCGTTGTCTCTTTTGATGAGACTGGCGATCGTGGCCGCGGCGGCGCTCGGCGCGGTGGCGGTGCTGAGCGCGTGCGCGGGCTACCGGTTTCCAGGAGGCCCCCCGGAGGGAACCGGCACGGTCAGCGGCAAGGTGACGGTGGTTCCTTGCGCGCCGGTCGAGCAGGCAAATTCGCTGTGCCAGGGAAAGCCGGCATCCAGCATCGCATTGATCTTTACGTCCGCCAGCAAGGAGCAGGTGATCGCGCAGACCGACTCGGCCGGTGAATACGCCGTGGAGCTCAAGGCGGGCAGGTGGGCCGTGACGTTCAAGGGCTACCTCCGCGTCATCAGCGGCCCGTCTTCGGTCACCGTCGTCTCCGGAAGCAGCGTCGTCGCGGACTATGTCCTGGACTCGGGCATCCGGCTCCCGGCCCCCGCGGCCGGGTCGGAGCCGCAACCGTCGGATTAGACGGAACCCTAAAACCCCCCACCCTCCCTTGGGGGGCGGGTGGGAAAGCTACCGGCCCCCTTCCGCCCAGTGCAACGCTGCCTGTTAAGGCACCAGGTTGATCAGCCGGTCCGGCACGTAGATCACCTTGGACGGCCTCGATCCGTCCAGCGCGGCCTTCACCTTGGGATGATCCAGCGCCGCGTCGAGCACGCTCTTCTCGGTCGCGCCCGCGGCCATGGTGAGGCGAGCACGCAGCTTGCCGCCCACCTGCACGACGATCGTGACCTCCGGCTCCGCCGCGGCCGCGGCGTC
>JACXTT010009945.1_pt1 | contig 12918 bp, 18 predicted proteins | sample 9270951 | NCBI WGS metagenome assembly JACXTT01 (sample SAMN15532306, study PRJNA645909) | rock metagenome | isolation source: weathered quartz diorite | place: Puerto Rico | collected 2017-06-21 | reverse complement strand
CATGGTCGTCCTGCCGGACGGTTCTCGCGACGGGACGCCGCCCTCGGTCGCGGCGGGCGTGCGGTGACGCCGCCGTCGGCACACGACCCGCGCAGGCACGCCGACCCGTCGGTTGGCGGAGAAGGGAAGGAGTCGAAGGTCCCTCGAATCACGGCGCCACGAAGCACTGGCGCGGTCTTTTCGGCATTTGCGAATTTGGTCGGAACATACTCGGAACAATCCTCAGTTCTCTCCCTCCGCTCTCGCCCGAATCGGAACTATCTTCGCCGGCTGTTGTCGAGCGGCAGCACGGTACTCAGCGAGCTTGCCCAGGTTGTCGGCAAGTTCTTGCGTGTCCGTGATGGCGTACCTTCTGAACATCGCCGCCGTCTCCCAGCCGCCGATCTTCAGGATGATGGATTCGGGAATACCTGCTCGCCGCATGTCGGTGGCGGCAATGTGGCGCAGATCGTGCGGCGTGAAGCCGCCCTCTCGCTTCCCTGTTCCCAGCCTCGCTCGCACGCACGCGGGTTGCCAGAAGTCGGGCACCCAATTGTCGCCCAGCGGCTTTCCATTGCGGTGGAAGATGTAAGGGCAATCCAAGCGGCGAGCGGCTAACCGTCGTTCGATGATTGGACGGAGGTGGTGAACGATTGGAAACTCTCGGGGCAACTCATTCTTGGTGAGGCTCCCGGGTATGCGCATGGTCCACGTGTCGTGGTGAAACATCGACCACTCCATCATCACCGCCTCTCCCCATCGCTGACTGCTGCCGTGCAACCAGTCTACGAGGTCATCGACATCAGCGGGAAGCTCGCGGATGAGGCGGTCTACGTCGGCGGGTCCGACATACGTTTGCCTGGCGTTGTTCTCACTGAGGGAGGGGAAGTCAGGGACAGCGCCTTTGCCGATCTTGCGGTTCTCGACGCCGAGGGTGAAGGCGCGGCGCAGCGTCGCCAGGTGCTTGTTGATCGTGGCCGGCTTTAGCTTGAGTTCCTTCCAGCGCTCTACTGCCTTGGTCAAGCCGGCCTTCGTGACGGCTCTCGGCTTCATGTGACCGAACAGCTTCCGCAGCCCGTACTCCTTGCCCTCGATGTGACAGGTGATCGTATGAAGGGAGGACAACTCCCTGATCTTGTAGTCACTGATCAGGTCGTCAAGCAGATTCGCTATCTTCACCCGCAGCGGGGATGCCGCGAGTTCGCCTTCCTCGATCTCGGTCAGTCGCTTCCGAAGGAGGCGCTCCGCGTCGGCGGGCTTGGTGGAGCGCGAGGATTCCTTGATCGTCTTCCCGTTGGCGCGATAGCTGATGTAGTACACGCCATCCACGGCGAAGACGCCTCCCGTCCCCTTTGCACGGCGAGCCTTCGGGGTGTCTGTTTTGCGCTCGGCCTGTTCCTGATTGTCGTTCAAATCGTCCATATCTGTTGAACCTCCTGTGATGCTTCGCGTGCCGCGCTTTGTCGCCGCATTTCTGAGTGTACCCCGCGTGCCGCGCTCGGGGGCAACATCGTCGCACCGGCTCAGCACCAACTATTCCGCAATCTGTGGATCGTTCCTCGGCTGGACCCTCGCAGAGCGCATGGGAGTTCGCAGATGGAGCCGAGCGAACGTCGGCTGGGCGCGATCCGTGCGCCGTCGCGGTACGTGCGTGCGTCGAAGTCGTGATTGCGTCCACGCCGTCTATACGGATCGTAGGCGCCGCCGACCCGCCGCGCAGTGACGTTCGCAGTAGATCGACCGGCGTCCCGATGGAGTGACGAACAGCCTTGCATCGCCACACACCTTGCACGCAGGATACTTGCGGCGTCCCGCCCACGACTTGAAGCGATGCGTCTTCCTGCATGGGGGACACCGCCGACTTGAGCGCTTGTTCACCACGAACGCACTGAGCGGCAGAATGTGCGCGCAGTCGCGGCATCGCCGGAAGAGCGTTGCGTGTAGGGGATAGGTCACGCGGCTTCATCCTCGACACGGATGAACTCGGCCTTCTCCTCCTTCTTCCAAAGACGCTCGGGATTGCCTTTGACGCCGCGCCCTTCCTTTATGAGCAATGACTTCGAATCGAGGTATGAGATCAGTTGTTTGAGACGAGTGTCCGAGATGCGCTTTCCCTTCAGGGCGTCATGCGCTTGCTCCCGTGTCATGCCGGCTGCGTTCGCACTCTTGAGTGGCAAGACCTCCTGTAGCGCCCGCAGTTGAGCGTTGAAGGTCAACTCGCCCGGCGTCCCAAGCACCACGTAGCGGTCGTTCACGTAGTCCGCGATCAGCGTCGGCGGACTATTGCGGAAGCGGCTGACCACGCGGATCGTGCGCTGCGTGTCCGAACCCTTCACGTTCGTCATCGTGACGAGGATGTCGGCGGGCGCTGTGATGTTGCCGCTGCCGCGCACCTCGTCCGTCGCGTCCTCGCCGGGTGACTTGCGGAGGTGGTGCAGGACTATGACGGCGATGTTCTTCGCGGCGGCCTCGAACAAGATGTCATAGATCGCCTGTGCGGACCCCGCGTCCTTCTCTTCGTCCTTCTGCTGGTTCGCCCAAAACGCCCACGTGTCCATGACGATTGCTATCGCCCCTTCGCCCTCGGCTTGAGCAATCGCTGCCCGGAACGTCTCCTTGAACGGACGACGCGGGTACGCATCCTCTCGGGATAGGATCGTGACCGTGTCCTCCGTGAGGGCGTACGCATCCCGCTTCTCGATGAGGGTGTCCTCGCTCTCCTCGCTGATGAGAACGAACTTGGCCGGCGCGACGGTCCGTCCGAGAAGTTCACCACCGCCTTGCGCTTCGGCCATTAGCTGGAACACCAGACTCGACTTTCCTTTCTTCATCTTCGCCGCGTACATCGTGACCTTCCCTCGGGCGAGGAACCCATCCCAAATCCACACGGTGTCATCGGGCTTTGCGCTCAGCGACGACAAGCGCCGGAATGGCGACGGTGGAGGACCGGCAGAGAAGGTGGCAGCAAGGGCTGCTCGTGGTGGAAGCGGAAGACCGAGCGTGGCGCACACATCCGCTGCGCTGCGACCCGTGCAGTGACTGTGGAAGCAGTTGAAACCGACAGCGCCTGCGGGATCGACGAATAGCGCGGCATCACGGTCAGCGTTCGGGGCGGTGTGATCCTCGATCCACGGGCACGGGAAGACGACCTTGAGCCTTCCGCTGGGTTCCAACTCTTCTTTGGTCACGCCCAGCGTGCCGGCGTGGTCTCGGAGCCATGCTGATGCCTGTGACGCTCTAAACGGGTCAGCCGGTTTCGGCGTAGGTGCTGGCTTCTTGATCAGTTCCCGGGGAAAGGGCGCGGGCTCCGTGAAGGTCAGCCACGTGCGTCCGTTGTTGGGCGATGGGAGGACGACGATGTTCTTTTCGACCTGGGGATCGACGCCGGGTCCGAGCGCCTCACGGTCGATCTGCGATTCGCAGATGATCTCGTCGGAGAAGTAGAATAGGTGACACGAGCCATCGTCCCGAGCCGATTTGGCGATAACGCCTGTCGGGTACTTCGCCAGCAGTGCTTGTGGATCGGCGCCGTTCCGCACGTCGGCATCGAGGACGTGGCATCGACTGATGGAACCCGTGACCATGCCGATCTCGGCGTTGGGGTAGTCCGTGAACCAGTCGCGAACCTCGGCCTCCGATGGCAGCCGCGACTGTAACTGCTTCCACTTGGTGTAGGTCTTCTTTGTCCCCGGAATGATGGGAACGATGGACCAGCCGTTGGTGAGGTACTTGAGCGCCTGTTCGATGAGGGCGGTATTCGGCGCGTTCTCCATCCATCATATACAACTGTGCCAGCCGAAATTTTTGCCTCGGATGGACGCTGGCGTGCGAAACAAGTCCAAGCCGGGGAGGGTCGGCGGGGACGCGGGGTGACCTTGCGCCAAGGATTCGATTCGGTTCCCCCTTCTACCCCTACTAGGAAGAGGCAGACCGAATGGAATGTGTGCATCCATTCGGATTCGGTCAGGCTCATACCCTAAGAAGGGTACGCTCAGACCGAATCCGATGGCGTGGTCCCACGGAAGACGCCGCGATCGAACCTTGACGACCACCCGGGACGCCAAAGGCTCGTCCAGTGTCCAGTGGCTACGCCTTCGCCAAGCGGCGCGCCTTGATCTCTCGCGCCCGTTCGCGCGCCTCTGTCTCCACCTTCTTGAACGTGTCGCCCACGGTCGGAGCGTACGAGTGATCAGCGTCGGGATCGAGACCGAAGGCGCCACAGATGCCGTCGAGGTTGTACATCTCCATCCGCTGGGCGATCCCGGCCGGAAGCGTGTCGCCGTACTGCGCTTCCAAGAGTTCGCAGAGGTCGTCCTCGATCACCTTCGCCTTTTCGGGGTCGTATTGACGAAACACGGCGACGTTCTCCGGCGTCTTGAGGATGCACCACATGATGCGGGTCTTGTCGTTGATACTCGTCACCAAGTCCTTGCTTTGGTTCGCCCTGACGGCGTCGGCGGTCTTCTCGGGGTCCGCCGGGAGCGGTCTTTTGCCGAGGCGCACTTGGAACGGCTTGGCGGTGACTTCTTCGAGGTAGTCGTCGTCCACCATCTCGCGAGCGAGGCGCGTGACCTCCTTGCCTGGGTCCCTAATCGCCAATTTCTTCGCCTGGCGCTTGAGGTTGCCGGCGCTCGGGTAGATGTCCACCACCTTGGTGGGTCGGGGGTGGCTGCGGGACACGTAGACGTGGACCGCGTGTATCCACTCCTGTTCAACGTCGGGATGCAGCGCCATCGGGGCCGGTCTCCTTCTTCACTGGACGCTGGACGCCTCTACGGGCGGTCTCTGCGACGACGGCGGACTGCTTCCTGTCCCAGCCCTTTGTTCTCTTCGATCTTCATCCGCGTCCCTTCGAAGGCGGTCGGGAATTGAGGAATTCGGATCGCGCTCGCGGTCGTGGGACCAGTCGGCGGCCTTCTTGCGCAGGTTGTCGGCCTGCTCTTTGACGCCCTTGTCTTCGGCGCTGCCCATCGGTGGACTCCTCCGCGCTAGGTATCGGCAGGATCGGCCGGCCGATTGAGCCCCCTGTCACGGCGTTGACGTTCCCCGAAGCCAACCCGACTCGCGACGCAGCCGACCCGGCGCCACCCGCAAGGAACCGTCGCTTGGGATGCATGAGAACTCGGGATTCGTCGCTTCAACTCGGGATCGAGCCATGAGTCCGTCACCAGAGACGGGAGCGAACCCATGATTCGTTCACTTCGCTGCTTCGAGGTGGCGGCTCAACGTAGTCGAAAGACAGGAAGGCGCCGCTTTGCACCGGGAAAACAGTTAGGTCTTCAGGAGACGCGGATCGCTCGGACGATTCACCAATCCGGGGAGGCAGCGATGGACGCAGAGAATCTCCAGATCGAGCGCGCATCTACCCGGTGCTCTGTTTGCCGGTTACCCGACGAAGTGCTCGCCAACCTGCACGCGGACAGGTTCGAAGGTGGGATGGGCTTCGAGGCGATAGCCAGGAAGCATGCGCTTCCCGACCGACCGCTCTCGGAGGCGGGGGTGCGGCGTCACTTCAACAACGGACACGTTGCGGAGCGGGGGGAAGAGAAGCCGCTCGAAGCGGCGAACGCGAACGGCGATGCGGACATGTACGCCCCTGGTCTCGGTGCGACGACGGAGGACGATCTTGACAGCCGTGCGCTTGTTGAGGCGGGGGCGCAGGTTCTCGGGGAGATGGTGCAGACGCTCGCGTCCGAATACCGCGCGGCGGCTCAGCAGCGCCCAGCGGTGGCCGACCGGGCCTTTGCGAAGTTCATGAAAGCCCACACGGAATTGGCGAAAACCGTCAAGCAACTGGAGGCGGGTCGCACCTTGCGAGACGAATTCCGCAAAACGGTGCCGCGACTCGTGGAGAAGGTTACGACGGAAGCGATGGACTCGATCGCGACGCTGATGCGGGAGATTGGGAAGAGGTTGCGGGAGGACTTCGTGTCGGTGGGGGAAGAACGTCTGAGCCTCGATGAGTTCTGGAATCGGCTGACGCAGTACGAGAATGCCTGGCCCATAGAGATCGGAACGCGGATGCGGGCCGCGAAAACGGCGGCGCTCAAGGCTGAGGAGGCGCGGGTGGGAAAGTAGGGTCCCTCGTGAAGCCCGAGACAGAACCACAGCGCTGCGCCGTATTGCGCAATACCAAGAAAACTTGCACAAGCCAGCGCACTGCGATATCCTCGAGTCGTGAGGAAGGCTGGCGTGTATCGCGGTTTAGAGAAGACACGCCCGCGAGGAGAACCCGCACATGTCACGACCACGACCACAAGCCCGCTGGGCGAAAGGAGCCGCGGGTACTGGAATACGCCACATGACGCCGCCACCGCCATCGACGTGGAGTATCTTGAACGATGGGGTGGAAGTGGCGACAGAGCTAAGCGATTGGGATGCGCTGGCGGTGTGCCAACACCTTCACGAGACGGCGCCGACCGCACGCTTGGAGCTTCGACGCGGTCAGCGCGGGACGACGCGACCCTGGCATCCCGAGTACCCGAGTGGCCGCAGCCTTGGGCTATGGGAGGATCTGATTCGGCAATACGAGCCCTTCGCGAAGACGCTGGAGTTCGTCCGAGACGCGACGGGCAAGGACGCGATCCTCGCGGGTGGCTGCATTCGCGATTTCATGGTCTTCGAGCGGCCAGACAAGATCAAGGATTTCGACTGCTTCCTCCTCGACACGGCTGAAGGTGAGGATGCGCCGCTTGCCCACAAGCTCCGAACAGCGGTGGAGCACGTGGGCGGCGTCTGGCGCCAAGCGCTCTGGATTCGCGAGTATCATGACATCGCTCGCTTCAACCGGTTTTGCGTCGAGATCGAGGTCCCGTGGGCTCCGGCGGGGAAGCCGGTGCAGATCATCACCTCACTCGGGAAGACCCCCGAGGAGGTGGTCGATCACTTCGACTGGACCGCCTGCATGTTCTGGTACGACGGACGGTCGGTCGGTGCGACGGGGATGTCCGACTTCGGTACAGGGGGGCTCTCCCTCAATCATCCGCAGGACAAGGAGTTGAAGCGGGTATTGAAGCGTGGGCTCTACTTGGAAGAGAAGTTCGCTGGGAGCGCATACCCGCTGAAGCTTACCGAAGCCACGATCCTGCATCTCGCGTCGCTCATGTTCCTCGATCCGCCGCTGCGAGACGGCAGGATCGATACGCTATCGGAGTTCCCATAGGGCTCCGGTTCGCGCGGCCTTGGAACTCCGCACGGTTGAATCGGGTCGATAGTGTCGGTCTCTACTCGGCGCGGTGTTCTGGACGCGTGACCAAATCGCGTCCCCGATTGCCAGGTGGAGGGTTTGCGTCCATGCGGCAACGTCCTGCCCAGCGCGCATCAGCGTCATGAACTTCTCGTCGTAGTAGCGCCCTTGGTAGTGGAAGACGGCATTGCGGTATCGGCGTAGAAGATCGACGTTCGGTGATCGCAGTAAGGGGTCCACGCTCGGGTCGTGAAGCCCCAAGTCGTTCCAACCCTCGATCACGACGTACAGAGAGGCATACCAGTAGCTCAGATAGAGGAAGGTGCGCAGTGGATCGAGTTTGGACTTGGACGGCCACTTCATCTTCGCGATGTCCTTCATCACTCGTCTCAGAACCGGCACGGTCCGTTGGTCGTTGCCGCGCATGAAGATCCGCAGAAGCTGGCTGTGCATTTCGCCCGCCCACACGAAATATCGGTGCAGTGTCAGTAGCTTCTCGTGGCTTGCCTCGTGGGTCGAAGTTAGCACGGTCCTTCTGCCTTCATGTTGCGGCAATGAACGGCCCATCTATGAGCGGGACACCGCTCGACTCGACGAGTTCCTCGGCATCTCCACTGCGCCACCCCGTGAGTGGGTTGATGTCGGACCAGGCGGCGCGCATCGCGATACCGGGTGTCCCGAGGCATTGGTAGACGGCGGACAGCACGTCGTGGACCAGCTTCTCCAGCGGCGAGGTGAGTTCGGCACCCTGGCGGTACATGAACGGAAGACGCTTGAGGGGAGGGGGTACAGGTACGGACGACCCCAACGGCGGTCCCCAGCCCTGGGCAAAGCTGACGTTGCCATCGAGCGAAACGACCAATCGTGCAAAGACGCGCTCCCGCACATACGTGTGTACGGGTTGCGGGTTGACGGGATTGAAGTCTCGTAGCGCCGACAAGAGCGCCTTCGCGACCTTGGGCTCCTTCGTGAGGTCGGCATAGAAGGCCGAGACGGTTGGCAAGACGCTCTCGACGCTCGCGGGAGCGTCGTAAGAGACAAGGCACTTCACAATGGGCGGAAACGCAGGCTTCCCCGTGTCATCGTGCCATATGCCTCGGTACGCCAAGTCGAGCGGTACAACGCTGAAGAGGTTCGCCAATCCGTCCTCGATGTCGCGCTTTGCCAGGGTACTCTTCACCGAGATGACGGCGATGACGGATTCAGGCGGGACAATCACAAAGTCCGGTGTCCGATAGACGGCGGCGTGGCGCGACGCATCCCATACGATGATGTCGAGTTGCCCGCTGGTCGGCACCTGGCCGAACCCGTAGATGAAGCCGCTGTCAACCGAGACTGCGCGCGGAAGGAGATCGGTGAGGAACCGTCGCAGCAAGCCCTCGCGGAAGAGGCCGCTATGGTAATTCTGCGTCGAACCGAGCAGCTTGCGAACGTGATCCTTGGTGACTTTGAACGTCTCCGCGAAGCTCCGGGCGACGGTTCTGAAGTCCTTGACGATTTGCGCGTCGTCTTGAGTGGGCACAACAACCCTCCTGTGGCAGTGGCAACGTCAGCGCGTCTTCACTTTACGGAACTTCCCGTGACCAATCCCCACGATGCGACCTTTGTTCCGCCACACATAGCTGATCACCGCCACGTGGCGTGGGGCGGCGCCCGTTAGCTCAGACATCTCGCGCGCGGTGAACGTCGTGCCGAGCTGCTCGAAGACGCCGTTCCAATCAATGCGCCCACCGGCGCTCGTGCCCGCTGTGTCTCCCAGCTTCCGAAGATCGCGCTCGATGGCGCGGGCCTCCTGACGCAGCGTGGCGAGTCGGGCGCGGAGAGCCACGACTTTCCTTTTGGCAAGTCGATCCTCGGCCACACGAATCCGCGCCAGTTCCGTGCCATTCCGCCTTCCATCGTCTCCGCCCGCCATCCTATGTCGATGTAGCGCAGACGGAACGCCATATCAAGAGACATGAATTGAGCGCTCTTGATATTCGATAGGCCCCGTGGACAATGGGATCACGTGAAGAACCCCGCCGAGGATGCTCCCGTCGCCCAGGCCCATCGCGCTGCCCGACTAACTCAGGCGGTGACCCTGCTGGCCGACGAGCACCGACGTGAGAGCGGACTGTCCGGTGTGATGGTGGCCGGCGCGCTCATTACCGCATGCGCCTACGTTGCCGCCGTCGTCGCGCGCAACAACGCGTACGACGTGAAGGGCTACGGCGAGTTTCTCGCCAAGCACTTTCTTCGCCTCCTGAACGAGGAGTTCGAGCGGCCGGTCCTTCACTGAGTACGATCGCCTTCGGCAGCGCCTGAGCGATTGCACCTCGGCTGCCTCTGCGTCCGATTCTGACGATGCCCTACCGAGTACCCCGCTATCGCCTTCTGCTCGTCAAGGACGGCCCCGCGATCTCGACGCCGTGGGATCGTCGGGTGCGCCAAGCGCGTGATGTCGCGGAGTTCATGCGGCCGATCGCAGAGCAGTTGGATCGAGAACAGTTCTTTTGTCTGACGCTCGATGGGCGCAACCGCGTGACGGCACTCAACGTCGTCAGCGTCGGAACGCTCACGAGTGCGCTCGTCCACCCGCGTGAGGTCTGGAAGCCGGCCATCCTTACCAACGCGGCAGCCGTTGTGCTGTGTCACAACCACCCCAGCGGCGACCCGACGCCATCGACCGAGGACATCGCGCTCACGCGCAGACTCGAACAGGCGGGTGAAGTCGTCGGTATTCGGCTGTTGGATCACATTGTGCTGGGGGAGGCTGGTTCCTACCGATCGCTGGCCGACGATGGTGTGCTCGGCGGTGCTCGATGAAGCGCTGCGCCATATACACGCGCGTGAGCACGTCGTCGCAGTCATGCGACGCTCAGCTAGGCGATCTCCGCAAGTTCGCGGCCGAGCGAGGGTGGGAAGTCGTAGAGGAATACAGCGACGAGGGCGTCTCCGGTGTGCGCGAGCGCAGGCCGGCGCTGGATCGCCTAATGGGCGATGCCCGCAGGCGCCGCTTCGGGGTCGTCTTGTGCTGGCGGTTCGATCGCTTCGCTCGGAGCACCCGGTTCCTCGTCGAAGCCCTGGAGACGTTCCGTGCGCTCGGGATCGACTTCGTGAGCTTTCAGGAGGCGTTGGACACTTCGACGCCGATGGGAAGTTGCGTCTTCCTGATCATTTCCGCGCTGGCCCGCTTGGAGCGCGACATCATCGCGGAGAGAGTCAAGGCTGGCCTACGGCGAGCCCGGGCTGAAGGTAAGACTCTCGGTCGTCCGCGCCTCCAAGTCGATGAGCGGCAGCTTCGCCTGATCGCAAGCCAGAAGCTGCCCGTCCGTGCCGCCGCCAAGGCGCTTGGGATCAGTCCGTCGTCGTACTTGCGCCTCGTCCGTGGGCAGACGGCTCCGTCATCGGAATTGGAGAACGCACAGCGTGCCTGAACGTGTTCTCCGGTTGTTCCGCGTCCGATGCGGGAACTGCGCGACGGTGCTTATGGCCGTGCCGCTGCTTGGCGCCGAGGAGGCGGCACACTGCGCCACACACATTCGTTCGTGCTGGCGCCACGATCCACTTCCCAAGCATCCTGCGCTGGGTGAGGTGATGCGTCTCGTGCGGGTCAGCATCGTCGGAATCGGATCGGAGACCCCGCCGCGCCTGCACTGAGCGCACACGGGCACGCGATCGACGCGCTACGTTGATCAGCACGGTGGCGTCGTAGGTACCATCCATGCTCCCCACGATCACCGTCCGCAACGTTCGATACCGCGTCGAGCGGATCGCGAATCCCGAGTGGTTCCTTCTACCCGTGCGATTCGTGCTGCACGATCCGCGTGGGCGCCGTTGGCTCCTGATGCTGTCGAAGGAGCGCCCCGACCGCCTGCTCGCGTGTCCCCCGATAAACTGCACGCCCGAGACGAACGCGGCCCGCTCTCGCCAATTCCTCGACTGTCCTGCCCGCTCTGCCCGCATCGGACTGCCCTCCCTCGCACGGTCGAACTCGGCGGACGGTCTGATAGCAAGATGGCGCGTGTCGCGCCATCGGCACCGGTGTCGGTGAGGCACCCAGGCGCCGTGGGCGTATCGCACGCGCGCTGGATACCAGCCGCTACGCCGTCTCACGCGGCGCGGTTGTGCTCCGCGAGCGGATGACGCCCCTATGCTCACGGGACGGAGCAGCCGGAACAGACGCTCCCCTGCGTGGCCGTGCCGCCGGCCGCTGTACACGTCGCCGCATCCGGGTCGAGGCTTGCCGTCACGGTGGTGCAGTCGGCGTCCACGTCACAGGCCACGGTTGCGTCGTTGCTGCATGTCCCGGCTTTCGTCATGTCGCCAGGAGCCGGATCACCGACGCACGTGTCGGTGTGCGTCACGCAGCAGAGCACCGTGTCGGTCTTCCCACAGGTGGACCTCGCCGCACAGCGTGCCATCGTCCGCTTGAGGTCGCTCGTCAGGCACCCGTTCTTGCGGAGCATGTTGCGGACGTGAACGACACACGAAACGAATTGCCCGTGGTTCTTCCAGGGCATCGTCACGCCGTTCCCATCCATCTTGCCGGCGCACGGGCAGGCGTCTGTCACGGCGACTTCGACATCGGTGGGGCATGGCATGGGTGTGGGCTTCGCCGCCGACGCCGCGAACGGCACGAGGAGCGTCATCGCGGTGAACACGAGTAGGCGCAGAGCGGTTGTCATAGAGGCTACCTCCGGTACTAGCCTCTGCGAGGGTTGTGCCGCGTCGGAAGGCCGATCCGCAGCGCATTGGCCCATCGCGTGGTGTTGCATCCACAACGACACCGCCACGGGCGCGTCACCCTGCTACGCCGCTGGCCCGTGGGCCAGGCGCCACCGCGCTGCTGACCTTTCGCCCGCTACCTCGCCTTCGTCGCGCAGATGCGCCGCACGTCTTCGGGCGAGAGCCGCTCTACGATGTCGGGGTCCGCAATCGTAGCGAGGTCCGCGCGGTGCGCCGCGACGATCACGCCGTACAGCACGTACTTCGAGCCCTCCCGGCTCCAACGCCACCGGATGCCGTGCGTCATGCCCGTCGCCCCTGGGACCCAGCCCGCCTCGGCAAACTCGCGGACCGCTTCATGGAGAAGCGCCTCTCGCTCCTTGTCGGTCCAGATCATGGTTCCTCTTTGCCGTCGCCCGCCGGCCGATGTAACGGGACCGATCTCATCTCGCTGATGGCCGCGACGATGAACGCCGCCATCGACCTTCACTTCCGCTTCGAGCAGTTCGGGCACTCCGGGTTGGCACCGAGTCGGCACTTCGTGCATCGCTTGTCGGCTGCCGTGGTCTTGTACCGGCCACAGCAAATGCAGATCACCGGCTGCTTCATCCCGTAGCCTCCCTATCTCCTTTGGAGCGGCGGCCCCATGTCCCAGCAAAGAACGAAGGCGACCACGCCGGCCACCAACGCCGCGATTCCGTGCTTGACGTGGATCACCTGCGAACCCGCCTCGTAGCCGAGCGCGGTCGGCAAGAGCAGCAAGGCGGCGGGCTTGGTGAAGTAGAGCGCCGCGAGCGTGAGAGCAACGACTCCCGCCACCGCAAGAACGACTCGGATCGCACCTCTCGTCACGCGGTCCCCGTAGGAGCCGAATACCATTCCGATCTACGACCCGCCATTGCGACCGCGCGTGCTCGGATGGGGATGCGAGCGAGGCGGTCGTTAGCGATTTGCTCGCACCGAGTCTTTCGTATGGGATGGTGCATGCGGGAGGAGGCGACTGCGGCGGATGGAACTGCCGACGTGCCGGAAGTGCGGCGATGGGG
>JACXTT010009944.1_pt1 | contig 12918 bp, 10 predicted proteins | sample 9270951 | NCBI WGS metagenome assembly JACXTT01 (sample SAMN15532306, study PRJNA645909) | rock metagenome | isolation source: weathered quartz diorite | place: Puerto Rico | collected 2017-06-21 | reverse complement strand
GGTTCCGGCGCCGGCTCCCTGGTCGCCTGGTCGCTGATGATCACCGGCCTCGACCCCTTGAAGTACGGCCTGATCTTCGAACGGTTCCTGAACCCCGAGCGGGTGTCGATGCCCGACTTCGACATCGACTTCTGCCAGGAACGCCGCGACGAGGTGATCAGCTACGTCCAGCAGCGCTACGGCCGCGACCGGGTCGCTCAGATCATCACCTTCGGCACCCTGCAGGCCCGCGCCGTGCTGCGCGACGTCGGCCGCGTCCTTCAACTGCCGCTGGGCCAGGTCGACCGCCTCGCCAAGATGGTGCCGGCCAACCCGGCCAATCCCGTCACCTTGGCCAAGGCCATCGAGATCGAACCGCGCCTGCGCGAGGCCCGCGACAGCGACGAGGCCGTGGCCCGCCTGCTGGACATCGCCCTGCAACTCGAGGGCCTCTACCGCAACGCCTCGACCCACGCGGCCGGCATCGTCATCTCCGACCGGCCGCTGACCCAGCTCGTCCCGCTCTACCGCGACCCGCGCTCCGAACTCCCGGCTAGCCAGTTCAACATGAAGTGGGTGGAAAGCGCCGGCCTGGTGAAATTCGACTTCCTGGGCCTGAAGACGCTGACGGTCGTCGAGCGCGCCATGAAGCATCTGGAGCGGCGCGGCGCGGGCTTCGAGCTCGAGACCCTGCCGCTGGACGACCCCGGCGCCTACGAGGTCATGGCCTCCGGCTACACGGTGGGCGTGTTCCAGATGGAAGGCCAGGGGATGCGAGACACCCTGCGCCAGCTGCGGCCGCAGTCCCTGGAAGAGGTCACCGCGCTGATCTCGCTCTATCGGCCGGGCCCGATGGATTCGATCCCCGCCTACGTCGACACCAAGATGGGCCGCCGCCCGCTCGACGTGCTGCACCCGCTGCTGGAGCCGGTTCTGACGCCCACCTTCGGGGTCATCGTCTACCAGGAGCAGGTGATGCAGATCGCCCAGATCCTGGCCGGCTACTCCTTCGGCGAAGCCGATCTTCTGCGCCGCGCCATGGGCAAGAAGAAGAAGGAGGAGATGGACAAGCAGCGGGCGCGCTTCATGTCCGGCGCCGCCGAGCGGGGTGTGAATTCCGACCTCGCCGACCTGCTGTTCGGCCTGATGGAGAAGTTCTCCGGCTACGGCTTCAACAAGTCGCACGCCGCGCCCTATGCGCTGATCGCCTACCAAACCGCCTGGCTGAAGGCCAACACGCCGGTGGAGTTCTTCGCCGGCTCCATGAGCCTCGATCTCGCCAACACCGACAAGCTGTCGGTCTACTACCAGGATGCGCGGCGCGCCGGGGTGAAGATCCGGGCGCCGGATGTCAATCGCTCCAGCGCTGACTTCGACGTGGAGGACGGCGAGGTGCTCTATGCCCTGGGCGCGATCCGCAACGTCGGCCTGCAGGCCATGGAGCATGTGGTCGCCGTGCGCCGCGACGGCGGGCCGTTCCGCGACGTCTTCGACTTCGTCGAGCGGGTCGACCCCAAGCAGGTCAACAAGCGCACCTTTGAGACCCTGGCGCGCGCCGGCGCCTTCGATAGCCTCAACGCCAACCGCGCCGAGATCTTCGACAACGCCGACGCCCTGGTCGGCCACGGCCAGGCGCTGGCCAACGACCGCGCCGAGGGCAAGCGCAGCCTGTTCGGCGAAGACGCCGGCGGCGCCCACCGCCCGCGCCTGAAGAAGTCCGACGCCTGGACCCCGGTCCAGCGGCTCGACGAGGAGCTGGCCGCGGTCGGCTTCTACCTGTCCGGCCATCCCCTGGACGATATGATCGAGGCTCTGCGCCGGCGGCGCACCGACCTGCTCACCGACGCCATCGCCAAGGCGGAGGGCGGGGCCGAGGCCCTGCGCATGGCCGGCGTCGTGCGCCGCCGCCAGGAGCGCGCTGCCCAGGGCTCGGGCGAGAAGTTCGCCTTCGTCACCCTCTCCGACCCGACCGGCGAATATGAGGTGCTGTTCCCGCCGGAGAGCTGGCGGCGCTGCCGCGACATCCTCGAGCCCGGCGCCGCCGTCGCCATCACCGTGCGGGCCCGGGCCAAGGACGGCGAGGTCCGCTTCTTCGGCGACAGCGCCGAGCCGGTGGCCAAGGCGGTGGAAAATGTGGTCGCGGGCCTGCGCGTGCACTTAGCGCCCCGCAGCGCCGAGATCGATGCGCTCAAGAAGCGCCTGGAAGGCGTCACCAATCCCCGCGGCGGCGAAATCGTCCTCGTGGCGGGCGTCGGCCAGGGCCGCGAGATCGAACTGAAGCTGCCCGGCCGCTTCACCCTGGACGGCGCGGTGCGCGGCGCGATCAAGACCGCGCCGGGCGTCACCTTCGTGGAGGACCTCTAGGCTAGAAGCCGCTGCCGGCCGGCTTCTTCGCTTTCTTGGGCTTGTGCAGTTCTGGATAGAGCCCGCTGGGCGCGGTGTTGGTGTCGACGCCTCTGAACGGTTTGAAAGGCTTGAACTCGCCGTTGTCGGTCGTCGGCGCCCGCGGTGGCCGCGGTGCGGCCGAGGCGGCTGGCGCGGGCAGGGCGTAGGGGTTCTTCGGGGGCTCGATCGGCTTGATCGGCTGGAACTGCGCGTGAGCGGCGCCGGCGAGGCTCAGGCCGAGCACCAGGGTGATGGCAAATCGCATTGAATGTTCCCTCAATGTTCCTCGCCACCCTACATGTTCATGGTAGCGCTTCAACCCCCTAGGTTGTCCAAATCCGTCGGCCGTTTGATTTTTCCGGCTCAACCGCCTATATGCGCGCCTCATTCCACACGCAGGCGTTTGGCGACGTGGCGGGGAGACATCCCGTCCGCTTCCATTCCGGTCCTTCCTTCGGGAGGGGTGCCTGCGGAGGTTCAACCGGATAAAGGACACCTAAGGCCCATGGCACTGCCCGATTTCTCTATGCGTCAGCTCCTCGAAGCCGGCGCCCACTTCGGCCACCAGACGCACCGCTGGAACCCGAAGATGGAGCGCTACATCTTCGGCAGCCGCTCCAACATCCACATCATCGACCTCTCGCAGTCGATCCCGCTGCTCCACCAGGCCCTGGTGAAGGTGCGTGAAGTCGCCGCCGGCGGCGGTCGCGTGCTGTTCGTCGGCACCAAGCGCCAGGCGTCCGAGCCGATCGCGACGGCCGCGCGCCGCTGCGCCCAGTACTATGTGAATCACCGTTGGCTGGGCGGCACGCTCACCAACTGGCGCACCGTGTCGGGCTCCATTGCGCGCCTGCGCGAGCTGGAAGGCGTGCTGGAAACCGAGAGCGGCCGCACCAAGAAGGAGCTGCTGCAACTCAACCGCGAGCGCGACAAGCTCGAGCTCAGCCTGGGCGGCATCAAGGACATGGGCGGCATCCCCGACCTGATGTTCGTGATCGACACCAACAAGGAAGCGATCGCCATCCAGGAAGCGCGCAAGCTCAACATCCCGGTGATCGCGATCCTGGATACGAACTGCAACCCGGACGGCATCACGTTCCCGATCCCCGGCAACGACGACGCCGCCCGCGCCATTCAGCTCTACTGCGACCTGATGGCCGACTCGATCCTGGATGGTCTGGCGGCGGGGCAATCCGCCGCCGGTGTGGATCTCGGCGCCTCGGAGGCTCCCATGGAGCCGACGTTGGTGAAGGAACTGACGCCGGAGCCGGCCGCCGCGCCGAAGGCCAAGAAGGCCAAGGCCGCGCCCGCCCCGGCGGCTGAGCCGGAAGCCGTCGCCGAAGCGCCCGCCGAGGCGGTCGCTGAAGCCGCGCCTGCGGAAGACGCGGCTCCCGCCGCTGAAGCCGAGGCCGCGCCCGAGGCGACGACCGAGCAGCCGAGCGAAGAACAGGCCAGCTGAGCCGTCACAGGCTCAGGCTACCCACCCACTTGAGGCGGACTCGGTCCGGAGTCCGCCGACCTAACTTTGAAGGAGCTGACCATGGCGGAGATCACCGCTGCGCTGGTCAAGGACCTGCGCGAAAAATCGGGCGTTGGAATGATGGACTGCAAGAAGGCCTTGCAGGAGAACAACGGCGATATCGCCGCCTCGATGGACTGGCTGCGGGCCAAGGGCCTGAGCAAGGCGGCCAAGAAGGCTGACCGCGCCGCGGCCGAAGGCCTGGTGGCCGGCAAGGTGAGCGCCGACGGCAAGACCGGCGCGCTGATCGAGCTGAACGCCGAGACCGATTTCGTTGGCAAGAACGACACGTTCCAGGCCGCCGCCCGGGACATCGCCGAAGTGGCCCTGACCGTGGAAGGCGTCGACGCCATCGCCGCGGCCAAGACCGCCAAGGGCGAGGTTGTGTCCGACCTGATCACCAACATGATCGCCACGATCGGCGAGAACATGCGTCTGCGCCGCTCGGCCCGCCTCTCGGTGAGCCAGGGTTCGGTGTCGCTGTACCTGCACAACGCGCAGGGCGACGGCGTCGGCCGGCTGGGCGTGCTCGTGGCGCTGGAAGGCGCTGGCGATCAGGCGGTGCTGAAGGAAGTCGGTCGCAAGATCGCTCTGCATGTGGCCGGTACGCCGACCCCGCCGCTGGCGCTCAGCCCGGCCGACCTGGACCCCGCCGCGGTCGCCAAGGAACAGAAGTTCCTCACCGACCAGGCGTTGGAATCGGGCAAGCCGGTGGCCGTCGTCGAAAAGATGATCGAAGGCCGTATCCGCAAGTGGCAGGAAGAGGTTGTGCTCCTGAAGCAGCCCTTCGTGATGAACCCGGATCAGACCATCGAGCAGCTGGTCGAAGCCACCGCCAAAGAAGTCGGCTCGCCGGTCTCGGTGAAGGGCTTCGTCCGCTTCCAACTCGGCGAGGGCGTCGACAAGGGCCCGGAGGGTCCCGACTTCGCCAGTGAAGTCGCCGCGATGTCCGGCCAGGCCTGACCTTCGGCCTGATCTAGTCGCCCAGGGGCGCGGTGCGTATCGACGCGCCGCGCCCTTGGTTTATGTTCTCTGAGAGATCAAGGATTCCCGCATGCCCGACGGCCAGCCGCGCTACAAACGCATCCTCCTGAAGCTTTCGGGAGAGGCGGGCGTTGGCGGTGACGGGTTCGGGATCGATCCGAAGACCCTGCAGGCGGTGGCCGAAGAGATCGCCGAGGTCGCCAAGGCCGGAATTGAAGTCTGCGTCGTGGTGGGCGGCGGCAACATCTTCCGCGGCGCCGCCCTCGCGGAAGCCGGGATGGAGCGCGCCAGCGCCGACTACATGGGCATGCTGGCGACGGTCATGAATGCGCTGGCGGTCCAGGCCGCCCTTGAGAAGATCGACGTCGACACCCGCGTGCAGTCGGCGATCACTATGGAAGCCGTCTGCGAGCGCTACATCCGCCGGCGCGCCTTACGTCACCTCGAGAAGGGCCGGGTGGTGATCTTCGCCGCCGGTGTCGGCGCGCCGTTCTTCACCACCGATTCTGGCGCCGCCCTGCGCGCCGCCGAGATGGGCTGCGACGCCCTGTTGAAGGGTACGAGCGTCGATGGCGTCTATACCGCCGACCCCAAGAAGGACCCGGACGCCAAGCGCTACGAGACCCTGACCTACCAGGAAGTCCTGGCGAAGGACCTGCGCGTCATGGACACCTCGGCGGTCAGCCTGATGCGCGACAATCACATCCCGATCGTGGTCTTCTCCATCCGCGAACGGGGCAATCTCCTGAAGGTGCTGAAGGGCGAGGGCGTCTACACCACCATCGCTTAAGCGCCTGCAGACGGACGAAGGAGCAAGACAAATGGCCACGGTAGAGAAGCCGGTGCTCGCGAAGTACCGGGATCGCATGGACAAGGCGGTCGCCGCCCTGAAGGAAGAGTTCGCCAGCCTGCGCACCGGCCGGGCCTCTGCGAACCTGCTCGATCAGATCAGCGTCGAAGCCTACGGCTCGCAGATGCCGATCAATCAGGTGGGCGCGATCTCCGTGCCCGAGCCGCGGATGATCAGCGTCAGCGTCTGGGACAAGGCGCTGGTGATCGCCGTCGAAAAGGCTATCCGCTCGTCGAACCTGGGGCTCAACCCGGTGACCGACGGCCAGAACCTGCGGATCCCGATCCCGCCGCTTACTGAAGAGCGCCGCAAGGACCTCGCCAAGATCGCCGGCAAGTACGCCGAAACGCAGCGTATCGCCGTGCGTAACATCCGCCGCGACGCCAACGACGACCTGCGCGCCGCCGAGAAGGCCCACGTCATCAGCCAGGACGAGGAAAAGCGGATGGAGTCGGAGGTCCAGAAGCTGACGGATGAGGCGATCAAGCGCGTGGACGAAGCCTTGAAAACCAAAGAACAAGAGATCATGCACGTCTAGGCGCGTGCGCCGCAGATCCCGTTAGGACCGTAACCCGCTCCATGGCCGTCCCAGAGAACCCCACGTCGGCGGCGGCGCCCGGACCCGGTGCGACGCAGGACGGCCTGCATGTGGCGGTCGTCATGGATGGGAATGGCCGTTGGGCGAAGCGGCGGGGGCTCCCCCGGACGCTCGGCCACCAGGCCGGCGTCGAGGCGCTGAAGCGCATTGTCCAGGCCGCGCCGGACATCGGCATCCGCTGGCTGACCATCTTCGGCTTCTCCACCGAGAACTGGAGCCGGCCGGCGGCCGAGGTGGCCGAGCTGATGGCTCTGCCGCAACGCTACTTCAAAAGTGATCTGCCGCGGCTCGAACGCGAGGGGGTCCGCGTCCGGGTGATCGGCCGCTCGGCCGGCCTGTCGCGGGACCTGCTGAAGATCTGCCGCGAGGCCGAGCAGCGCACGGCGCAGAACAGCACGCTCTACCTGACCATCGCCTTCAACTACGGCGGCCAGGCCGATATCGCCGACGCCGCCCAGCGGTTCGCGGAGGATGTGGCGGCGGGCCGCGCCTCTCCCGCGGACCTCACGGAGGCGGCTTTCGCGCGCTACCTCTCGACCTCTGACCTGCCGCCGCCGGACATCATCGTGCGGCCCTCCGGCGAGCAGCGGCTGTCCAACTTCATGCTCTGGGAGGCCGCCTATGCGGAGTTCGTCTTCCAGGACGTGCTCTGGCCGGACTATTCGGCGGAGCACCTGAAGGCCGCGATCGCGGAGTACCACACGCGCGACCGCCGTTACGGCGCGGTCGTGGCCGATGATGTCCTTGCCGCAGGGTAGGCGCTTCGACTGGACGAACCTGGCTCTGAGGGTCGCCTCAGGCTTCGTTCTGGTCCCGACGGCGCTCTACGCGACCCTCGGCCAGCACCAGCACCTGGTTCCCGCCCTGGAGGGCCGGCAGGAGCCGTTGCCCTATCTCCTGCTGATCTCCGTCGGCGTCGCCCTGTTGGCCATCGAGTGGGGCGGCATGAGCGCGCCGACGTCTCCGATCCGCGTCTCCGCGGCGGTCACGGCGGCCGTGCTGGCGGCGGTCTTCCTGGCCTACGAGGCGCACTTCGTTCTCGCCTGGATGATGTTGCCGGTGGGCGCGATCGCCGCCGCCCTGGTGGCCCGTGGCGTGGCCGAGCGGCCCGCCGACGCGGCCTACGGCGTACTCTACGTGGCGCCGGCGGCGGTCTGCCTGATCTGGCTGCGCTCCACCAACCAGGGCGTCTGGTGGACGCTGATGCTGTTCGCGGCCACGTGGGGGGCCGACATCGGGGCCTTCGCGGTGGGCTCGATCGTCAAGGGGCCGAAGCTGTGGCCGCGGTTTTCGCCGAACAAGACCTGGTCGGGGTTTTTCGGCGGGCTGGCGACGGCCATGGGGGCGGGGACCGCGATGGCGTCCTTGCCCTACTTCCAGCTGAGCCTCTGGGCTGCGGCCCTGATCGGCCTGACCGTCGGCTTAGCCACCATGGCCGGCGATCTGTGGGAATCGGCGCTGAAGCGGCGGTTTGGCGTTAAGGACTCCGGTGACATCATCCCGGGACACGGCGGTCTGCTGGATCGCGTCGACGGGCTGATGTTCGCCGTCGTGGTCATGGCCGGCGCGCGCCTCGCAAACCATCTGGGATGGGGACATTGAGCCTGCCCCGCAAAGTCAGCGTTCTGGGGTCGACCGGCTCGATCGGGGTGTCGACGCTTGAGCTTTTCGAAAAAGCTGGCGTCGACATTGAAACGGTAGCGTTGGCGGCGGGCCGGAACGTCGAGCGGCTGGCTGAGCAGGCGTTGAGGTGGCGGCCACAAGTGGCTGTAATTGAAGATGAAAGTTTGCTTCCGGAGTTGCGGGAGCGGCTGGCGGGGAGCGGTATCCGGGCGGCGGCCGGGGCGGCCGCGGTCGTCGAGGCGGCGGCGATGGACGCGCAGTGGGTGATGTCGGCGATCGTGGGCTTCGCGGGGCTGGCGCCGACGTTGGCGGCGGCGCGGTCGGGGGCGGTCGTGGCGCTGGCCAACAAGGAGAGCCTGATCTGCGCGGGCCCGGCGCTGCTCAGGACCGCCAAGCTGGCCGGCGGGGCGGTGATCCCGGTGGACTCCGAGCACTCGGCGATCTTCCAGGTGTTCTCGCCGTCCAACGCCCAGCATATCGCCCGGCTGATCCTGACCGCGTCCGGCGGTCCGTTCCGCGGCTGGACGCGCGAGCAGATGGCGCGGGCCACCCGCGAGCAGGCGCTGGCCCACCCCAACTGGAGCATGGGCGCCAAGATTTCGATCGATTCCGCGACGATGATGAACAAGGGCCTGGAGGTGATCGAGGCCGCCTACCTGTTCGCCATGCCGCCGGAGCGCATCGAGGTCTTGATCCACCCGCAGTCCATCGTTCACAGCCTGGTGGAATACGCCGACGGCTCGACCCTGGCGCAGCTGGGTCCGCCCGACATGAAGAGCCCGATCGCCTGCGCCTTCGCCTGGCCCGACCGGCTGCCGTGGCCAGCGCAGCGCCTGGACCTGGCCCGCTCGGGGCCGCTCAGCTTCGAGGAGCCGGACCTGGAGCGGTTCCCGGCGCTGCGGATCGCCAAGGCCGCCCTGGCCGCCGGCGGCGTCGCCCCGGCCGCCATGAACGCCGCCGACGAGGTGGCCGTCGCCGCCTTCCTGGCCGGGCGGATCGGCTTCCTGGATATCGCGGCCACGGTGGAAGCCACCCTGGAGCGCCTCGAGCGGCAGAACCTGCTATGGCGTAGCGACAACGACCCCGTCGAGGCCGCCCGGGCGACCGATGCGACCGCGCGCCGCGTGGCGGACGAGGTGGTAAGCGGCCTTATGGCGCCGGCGCACGCCTGATGGGCCGGTGGGAGAGAACTTGATGATCGCATTCCTGACCGGGCTGGCGTTCTACATCCTGCCGTTCATCCTGATCATCGGCGTCGTGATCACCGTGCACGAGCTGGGTCACTTCCTGGCCGCCAAGGCGGTGAACACCAAGATCGACCAGTTCTCGATCGGCTTCGGCAAGGCCCTGTTCCGGCGGACCGACAAGTCGGGCGTGGAATGGCGGCTCAGCATGTTCCCGATCGGCGGCTTCGTGCGCTTCGCCGGCGACGACAATGTCGCCAGCATTCCCGACCAGGACGATCTGGAGGCCATGCGCAGCGACCTGCTGGACCGTGTCGGGCCGGCCGAACTGCGCCGCTACTATCATTTCAAGCCGCTGTGGCAGCGCGCCATGATCAGCGCGGCGGGCCCGCTGGCCAACTTCGCCCTGTCGATCGCGATCTTCGCGATCCTGCTGGGCACGCTCGGCGAGGCGATCGCGACGCCGCGGGTCGGCGAGGTCAATCCAGGCGGGCCGGCCCAAAGAGCCGGATTCCAGGCGGGCGACGTGATCGTGCGGGCCGCGGGCCACGCGGTGGCGTCCTCCGAGGACGTGCGGCAACTGATCATCATGCGGACGGGCGTCCCGATACCGTTCACGGTCAAGCGCGGGACCGCGTTCGTCGACCTCGTCGCCACGCCGCAGCGGGGTCCGGTGAAGGACGCGACCGGCCGCACCCAGCAGCTCGGGGTCATCGGCGTGCGCTTCGACCCGCTGCCGAGCGAGGTGCGCATCCAGCACTACAGCCCGATCGAAGCCCTGGGCGGCGGGGTCAAGCGCACGGCCGATGTGGTGACCACGACCGTGTTCTACCTTGGCCGGATGATCAGCGGTCGGGAGAGCGCCGATCAGCTCTCCGGCCCGCTGGGCATGGCCCATCTCTCCGGGGCCCTGGAGAAGCAGACCGCTGCAAACTCCAAGGACGCCGCGACCTTCATCGTCAACGGCTTGCTGACCATGGTGGAGCTGGTGGCCAGCATCTCGGTGGGCATCGGGTTCCTGAACCTGATGCCGGTGCCTGTGCTCGATGGGGGACACCTGCTGTTCTACGCCTACGAAGCCGTGGCGCGCCGCCCACTTGCTGCCAAGGTTCAGGCGGCAGGGTATCGCGTGGGCCTTGCGCTGGTTCTCGGATTGATGTTGTTCGCCACCTGGAACGATTTGCAGCGCCTGCATGTGTTCAATGTCCTCGGCAGGCTAATCTCTTAGCCCCCGACTTTTCCTAAACGGCTGATTCGATGCACAGACACCGCGCCCGTAGCGCTGCGCTAGCTTCCGGCCTTGCCGGACTCCTGGCCACAACCGCGCTAGCGACGCCAGGCTTCGCGTTGGCTCAACCCGAGGCGCCCGCGCCCGGGGCGCCCGTGGCCACGGCCCCCGCGCCGCCGCCCCCGCCCAGCGTGGTGATCCAGACCGGCGTGGTGCAGCGCATCGTCGTGCGCGGCAACGAGCGGATCGAGCCGACCACGGTGATCTCCTACCTGCCGATCTCGGTGGGGGAGACGGTGGATTCGGCGAAGCTCGACGCCGCGGTGAAGGCGCTGTTCCGGACCGACCTGTTCTCGGACGTCAACGTCAACCTGAACAACGGCGACCTGATCATCAACGTGATCGAGAACCCGATCATCAACCGGGTGCTGTTCGAGGGGAATTCCTCGATCAAGGAAGACAAGCTGAAGGACGAGGTGACCGTGCGTCCGCGCGGCATCTTCACCCGCGCCAAGGCGCAGCAGGACGTGGGCCGAATCGTCGAGCTCTACCGCCGCGCCGGCCGCATCTCGGCCACGGTGACCCCGCAGATCGTCCAGCTGCCGCAAAAGCGGGTCGACCTGATCTTCAAGATCGATGAGGGCCCGAAGAGCGGCGTGCTGCGGGTCAACTTCCTGGGGAACAAGGCGTTCTCCGACGACGACCTGCGCGACGTGGTCGTGACCGAGCAGAGCCACTGGTACAAATTCTTCTCGTCGAACGCCAACTACGACCCCGACCGCCTGGAGTACGACAAGGAGCAGCTGCGGAAATACTACCGCAACCGCGGCTTCTATGACTTCCGCGTGGGTTCGGCCGTGGCCGAGCTGTCCCCGGACAAGAACGGCTTCGTGGTCACCTACACGCTGGAAGAGGGCCCGGAGTACAAGTTCGGCAAGATCAGCGTCGATACCGAGCTGAAGAAGCTCGACAAGAACATCCTCGAAGCCCTGGTGCCGTTCCGCCGCGGCGACCTCTACCAGGATGAGAAGATCGAGCAGGCCACCGACGCGCTGACCTTCGCGGCCGGCGCCGCGGGCTTCGCCTTCGTGGACGTGCGCCCGCGCTACACCCCGAACCGGGCCACCGGCCTGGTGGACGTCACCTTCGACGTCCGCGAGGGCCCGCGCGTCTACGTCGACCGCATCGACATCGTCGGCAACACGCGCACGCTCGACTACGTGATCCGCCGCGAGATGAACGTCTCGGAAGGCGACGCCTACAACCGCGTGCTGGTCGACCGGTCCAAGAACCAGATCCGCGCGCTGGGCTACTTCAAGAACGTCGACATCACCGAGACCCCGGGCACCGCGCCCGACCGTACGGGCCTGCAGGTGAAGGTCGAGGAGCAGCCCACGGGCGAACTGTCGTTCAGCGCCGGCTACTCGTCGGTCGACCAGCTGGTCGTCGACCTGGGCATCACTGAGCGCAACTTCCGCGGCCGCGGCGAAAACGTCCGGGCCCGCATCTCGGTAGGCTCTCTGCGCCAGCAGGTGGACTTCTCGTTCACCGAGCCGCGCTTCCTGGGCCGCGACCTGGCCGCCGGCTATGACGCCTACTACTACCGCTACGACCTGAGCCAGTTCTCGGCCTACAAGACCACGACGCTCGGCACCGGCGTTCGCCTGAACTTCCCGCTCAGCCTGAACTCGCGCGGCTCGCTGAACTACACGATCCGCTCGGACGACGTGCAGATCGACCCGTCGTTCTGCGACGCGGGCAACCTGACCATTTCGGTGTCGCTGTGCGACGAGCGCGGCCAGTTCCTGACCTCGCTGTTCGGCTACGGCTACCGGCTCGATCGCCGCAACGACGCGATCAACGCCACCCGCGGCTACTACTTCGAGATCAACCAGGACCTGGCCGGCATCGGCGGCGACGTGAAGTACGTGCGCACCCAGACCGAGGCCGGCTGGTACCACGGGTTCAACAAGACCTTCATCCTCAGCCTCACCGGCCAGGCCGGCTATGTGGGCGGCTGGGGCGGCGACCACGTCCGGATCAACGACCGCTTCTACAAGGGCGGCACCACCTTCCGGGGCTTCGAAACGGCCGGTATCGGCCCGCGCGACCTGAACCTCGGCCGCACCGACGCGCTCGGCGGCAAGGAGTTCGCCATCGGGTCGGTGGAACTGACCGTTCCGACCTTCCTGCCCGAGCAGTACGGCATCAAGGCCGCCCTGTTCAGCGACATCGGCACGCTCGGCGGCCTGGACGGCTTCGACAAGAAGTCGACCGACACCACGACCGGCCTGTCGATCCGCGACCCGCTGATCAAGGACGACCTGGGCCTGCGCGCCACCGTCGGCCTCAGCGTCAAGTGGAAGTCGCCGATGGGCCCGATCCAGTTCGACTTCAGCCAGATCCTGAAGAAAGAAGACTACGACAAAACCGAAACCTTCCGGTTCTCAACCGCAACCAGATTCTAGGACTGCCATGACCTCCAAGACCCTCGCCGCCGGCCTGTGCGCCGCGGCCGCCACTCTGATCGCCGCTTCCGGCGCTTTCGCGCAGGCCCCGGCCGCCGCC
>JACXTT010009943.1_pt1 | contig 12921 bp, 10 predicted proteins | sample 9270951 | NCBI WGS metagenome assembly JACXTT01 (sample SAMN15532306, study PRJNA645909) | rock metagenome | isolation source: weathered quartz diorite | place: Puerto Rico | collected 2017-06-21 | reverse complement strand
CGAATGCGAGCCGTCTACGAGATGCTTGGCGGGCGCGGATGGCGGGCTGGGTTCTGCAGTCACCGCCGCGTGCGCGGCCGCGCCGATCAGACACAGCACTCCGAGCAGCACGCCCCTTCTCATCATGGATCTGGTCGCCTCGAAGTCAGCCAGCACACCAAACCCCTATCGGCTGCAAGAACGGGGCCAATGTCAGAATATGCCCACTGAACAATAGCCTGGCCACGGAGGATCGGCCGAGAAGGGCTCGCCGCGACCGCGGAAATTGCACGCCCGCCGTGAAACGTCGTGCTTCCGCGACGCCGCCTCGGCGAAAGCTGCACTAACGCACTGAATCATAAGAGATATATCGTGTCGCCGGATCGCGACAAGGCTGCCTGCTGTGCCATTCAGCCGGTCCGCACCCTTTGACGCGGCGGCGTCCCGGTTATCCCGCCGTGGGATCGGATCGAGGATTTTTTCGCCACCGAATGTGTAGAGTCCGTGGCCGTGAATGTGCATCGGTCGGATCCGCGCTGCCTGTGCTCGAGGCTGCTGCTCATACTCAGTTTGCTGGTGGGCCCGCTGGCGTCGACGAACGCGCGTGCGCAGCTGTGCGGCGGGCCACTCGACAACAACAACTTTCATCGCCCGGTCGATTTCCGCGATCGCGTGCGCGAGGGGGAAAACATCAACATCGTGGAGCGCTTCCATTTCACACAGAATGTCGAGGCGCTCATTTCCGGCGAGACGACACCGCTGCCGGGCGACATCTCGTACGTGCTGCGCCACATCCCGAACCACTATCGGGCACTCGCCGCTATGGCGCGCTGGGATCTGATGCATCCACGGACGCCCGACGCAAACTATCTGACTGTCGATTGTTACTTCGAGCGCGCGTTCGCCTTTCACCCGGAGGACCCCAATCCGTATTTCATCTACGCCGTGTACCTTCAGCGCAAGAAGGACTATGACCGTGCGCTCAGCAACTACCAACAGGCTCAGTCTCTGGGACTCGACACGGCCGAGCTGTACTACAACATGGGACTGCTGTACCTGGACATGAACGACGTGAAGCTCGCCAGGACCTACGCAGACAAAGCCTACGGGATGGGATACCCGCTTCCCGGCCTGCGAAAGCGGCTGGAGCACCGAGGGGCGCAGTAATCCCGCCCAGCGGCGACATTCGAGGGTGATGCATTGAATCCGCGTCCACGGTACCGCGTCGACGAGTACGACTCCTTCGAGCGGCTGCCTGCGGCTCACGTGACGCTGCTCGCCGAGGCGCCCTCCTTTGATCAGAGCCTCGTATGGTACCGAGCGTTCGCGCGTCACCTGCTCGCGGACGGCGACCGGCTGACCATCCTGGCCGTTACGGACGACGCCGGCGGCGCCACTGGGGTGATGCCGGTCCGCAGAGCGAGCGCATCTCGCGGACTGCTGCCGGTACGCTCTGCCAGCGCCCTGGCGAACTACTACACCGCGTTGTTCGGGCCGATTCTTGCCGCGGATGCCGACCAGACCGCCGCGTCGCAGGCGATGGCCGAGGGGCTGGCGGCGTTGTCGCCACCCTGGAATCTGCTGGATCTCAATCCACTCGCGCCCGAGCACCCGTTCTTCGAGCTGTGCACGCGCACGCTGCGCGCCCGCGGCTGCCTGGTACAGCCGTATTTTCGGTTCGGCAACTGGTACCTGCGGGTGCGCGGTCGCAGTTTCGATGAGTATCTCGAGGAGATGCCGGGGCGCATGCGTTCCACGCTGACGCGAAAATCCAGAAAACTCCTGTCCCGGGGAGACGTCGAGATTCAGATCGTGCAGGACCCGACCCACACGGAGGACGCACTCGCGGCTTACGAGCGGATCTACGCCAGGAGCTGGAAGCAGGACGAACCGCACGAGGCCTTCATTCGCGAGGTAGTGCAGCGTTTCGCCGAGCAGGGCTGGCTGCGCCTCGGGGTCATCCGTGTCGGCGGAGTGCCTGCAGCCGCCCAGATCTGGTTCGTCTATCGCGGCACGGCGTCTATCTTCAAACTGGCGTATGACCCGGACTTTGCGGAGTTATCCGTCGGGTCGGTGCTGACCATGAAACTCATGGAACACGCGGTCGAGGTCGATCGCGTGACGGTGGTCGACTACCTGTGCGGCGACGATGCGTACAAGCGCGATTGGATGTCCGACCGGCGCGAGCGCTGGGGACTCAGAGCGAGTCCATGGCTGAGCTTCGTCGGCGTGACGGAACTGATCATGGCGGTCGGGTCGCGCCTGAAGTGGAAGAGCGCGCGACCCATCGCCGACGCCGGCGGCGCTGCCTCCGACAGGGCGGTCGCTTAGCTGAAAGGTGACGCAGCGGCATGATCGAGGAAGTGAGAGATGTCGTCACACAGACCTTGCAGCTCGGCGCGCGCGGCGCGCGGCTCGAGGCGGACAGCAGACTGCTGGGCAGCCTGCCGGAGCTCGATTCGATGGCCGTGGTCATGCTGATCACCGCGCTCGAGGAACGCTTCAGCATCTCCATCGAAGATGACGAGATCTCCGCGGAAACCTTCGAGACACTCGGTTCGCTCACTGCATTCGTCACCGACAAGACCGCGGCATGAGCGTGGCACAATGCGGCGGGCTGCGACCTTTCTTCTTCCAGGGCACCCGGGGCCGGCTCTGCTGTCTGCTGCACGCGCGCAACCCCCGCGCGGTGCAGGCGTCTGCAGTGCTGTTTCTCCCGCCCTTTGCCGAAGAACTGAACAAGTCTCGCCGCATGGTGGCGTTGCAGGCGCGCGAGCTGACGACCCTCGGACACTCGGTGCTGGTGCCGGATCTGTACGGCACCGGGGATAGCGAGGGCGATTTCGTCGACTCGCTCTGGGAGATCTGGATCGAAGATCTCGCCTTGCTGTGCAAGTGGCTCGCCGACAATGAGGGCGCGAAGCTGTCACTGTGGTCATTGCGCACCGGAGCGCTCCTCGGGGCGGATCTGCTCGATGCGACGGGCCTGACACCCGCTGACTGGCTGCTGTGGCAGCCGGTCGCGAACGGCCAGTTGTTCCTGACGCAATTCCTGCGCCTGGCGCTCGCGGCCGAACTGGCGGAAGCAACGCGGCAATGGGCGGATACTCGCGCCCTGCGAGACGCGCTCGGCCGGGGCGGCAGCGTGGAGATCGCCGGCTACGAGCTGAGCGGGCGGATGGCCGGTGCGCTGGACGGCAGGCTGCTTTCCGCCGTCGCTCTCGGCCGGGCGGCGCGGCTCGGCTGGTTCGAGCTGAGTCCGAGCGAACAGCCCGCCTTGTCCACCGTCGCGAAACGCCTGCTCGAGGAGTGCCGCGGCGGCGGGTGCGAGGTTGATGCCCGGTCGATTCAGGGGCCCGCGTTCTGGTCGACACCGGAGACGACGATCGTCCCTGCGCTCGTGGCGGCCAGCACCGGCTTTATGGCACGGCGGGAGCCCCAGGCGCGGAGCGTTGCGTGAACGCCAGGGAGCTGCCGCTGGTCTTCGCCTGCGACGACGACTCACTGGTCGGAATTCTGCACCCGGGCGCGGCCGATGCCGAAACCGCCGTGCTGATCGTCGTCGGCGGGCCGCAGTATCGTGTGGGCAGTCACCGGCAGTTCGTGCTGCTGGCGCGCCATCTTGCGGCTGCCGCGCTGCCGGTTCTGCGGTTCGATTACCGCGGCATGGGCGACGCCTCGGGGGAGGCGCGCGGCTTCGAGCACATCGACACGGACATCCGCTGCGCCATTGACGAGCTGCTGCGCCAATGCCCGAAGGTGCGGCGCGTGATCCTGTTCGGTCTGTGCGATGCGGCTTCGGCAAGCCTCATGTACGCGCACACGGACGATCGCGTGGGGGGTGTGGTGCTGCTCAACCCATGGGCACGCAGCTCCGAGACCCTCGCCCGCACGCACCTGCGCCATTACTACTGGCGGCGACTGCTGCAGCGGGATTTCTGGGCGAAGCTCCTCCACGGGCACTTCTCCCTGCGCCGCTCGGGTGCGGATCTGGGCGAGAACCTGCGCCGGGTGCTCGCAGCGGTTGGCCGGCGCGCTGGCACCTCGGTGCGGGAGCCATTCCTGCGGCGGATGCTCGAGGGCCTGCGCCGTTTGCGCAGGCCGATCCTTCTCATCATCAGTGGCCGTGATCTGACGGCCGCCGAATTCCTCACCACGGTGAACACTTCCCCGGCCTGGCGCCGAGCGATGCGGGAGGCGTCACTGACCCGGTGCGACCTGGTCGATGCCGATCACACGTGCTCGCGCCGTGTGTGGCGAGACGAGGTGGCCGACATGATGGTCGACTGGATCCGGTCGGTGTGAAGTCGTGCCCGCTCGTTTCGCGAGCGATCAATTGACTGCGACCCCTGTCAACTGGCGGGCTCTGCGTCGGCAAAAGGCGACAATAATAATTCTCTCCTAATCAATCAATTAGATGCTTATGACTCATCGCTCGTCGGCGATAGGCGACGCAATGCCTTGACCAGCGTGCAGGTGTGCTTGTGTTGTGGCTGAACCGCACTACAAACAAGAGCTTAGGCTCATGCCTCCGGATGGTATGTTTATTGCTTGATCTGAGCGCCTTGGCCCGGTTCGTTGGAATTTCTCCAGAGAGCAGCGCATGCCTGTGAGTGGTGCCGAGCGACGCATCAACTTTCGATCCCGATTTCAAGGCGCGCGGCCATTCCGTCGTTCGACCGCCATCGCTGCGATGTTCGCGTTGTTCGCGTTCTCACTGGTCGCCTCGGTTGCATTCGCCGCAGCGATCGACACCCTGACGCCGGGCCGCTGGTATGCGTTCCCCAACTCCACCCTAAAAACGGTGGGGCCGAATCCTGTGCCCGCCGGCAGCACTGGCGTCGCCTCGGTCATGGACGCCTGGAGTGGCGGCGTCTACGACACCGATCGCGACCAGTTGGTGGTATGGGGTGGGGGCCATACGAACTACGCCGGCAATGAGGTCTACGCCTTCGGGCCGCTGAGCTCGGACTCCGCCAGCTGGCGGCGGCTGACCAATCCGAGCACGCCGCCGGCGGAGAACACGGCGCACGCCACGGACGGACGGCCCGTGTCACGGCACACCTACAACCTGCTCGCCTATCTGCCCGCGCCGTACAACAAAATGGCCAGTTGCGCGATCGGCTCGCAGTATTCCAATGGCTACAGCGCGGCGAGCCTGGACTTCTACGATTTCACGATCGACGGATACAGCGGCCAGCCGTGGTCGCAGGGGCCGAGCGCGCCGTCCAACCAGTACGCGACGAGCGCGTTCTGCGCCTACAACCCGATCACCGCACGGCTGTGGTACCAGGACAATTCCAGCAACCAGTCCCGCCTGCAGGAATACAACCCCGCAAGCAACGCGTGGAAATCCCACGTGGTGTTCAATCCGAACCTCAACATGACACCCGCGATCGACACCAAGCGCAACCTCATGGTGGCGGTCGGGGGAAGAACGGTCTACGTCTACAACCTGAATTCCCCCGACGGCAATCCAGTGGCGGCGACGACGGCGGGGCCCACGGACGTGCAGGGCGGGAACTTTCCGGGCTTCATCTACGATCCCGTCAACGATCAGTTCGTCGGCTGGAATGGTGGGGCGGCATTGCTCGCACTGGTCATTCCGAGCGGTGCCCCATCCGGTACCTGGACCTGGACGCCGATCACGCTCGATCCGGCCAACACCGTCTCCCCCGGCGCGGCCAACACCACGGGCACGTACGGCCGCTTCCGCTACGTGCCGGCGCATCAGGGCGTGATCGTGGTCAACGCGGTCGACCAGAACGTCTACTTCCTCAAGCTCCCGAACAACGGAGGCAAGCCGCTGCCGGCGGTCAACATATCGGCAAACCCTACTAGCGTCCCTGACCAGGGGACGACCACAATCACCTGGTCCACGACAAATGCAGCGTCGTGTGTCGCCTCAGGTGCGTGGAGCGGCACCAAGCCCGTCTCGGGCTCGGAAGCCCGGGGTCCCCTGAGCGCGAACAGCACTTTCACGCTGACCTGCGACAATGGCGCCGGTGGAACGAACAGCGGATCAGCTACCGTTCAGGTCGCAAGCGCGACCCCGGCTCCCACCGTAAGCCTCAGCGCAAATCCCACCTCCGTTGCGGCCAACGGCACCTCACAGCTCATGTGGACCACCGTCAACGCGTCGAGCTGCACGGCTTCAGGCGCGTGGTCAGGAAACGAGCCCACCTCAGGCAGCCTGTCCGTGGGCCCGCTGACGGCTGATGCGACCTACACGCTGACCTGCACGGGTGCGGGCGGAACGGCTGCCAGTACGGTGACGGTCACCCTGGTGGCGTCCCCGACCCCGGTCGTCAATGTCAGCGCCACTCCGAGCTCCGTGCCGTCGGGTACCGATTCGACGCTCACGTGGGTGGCGACGAATGCGACCTCCTGCACGGCCTCGAGCGGCTGGAGCGGCTTGCAGCCCACCTCGGGAAGCCAGCTGGTGGGGCCGCTGATGGCCGACACGAGTTTCATACTGACCTGCACCGGGGGCGGAGGAACAAGCCAGGGCAGCGCCACGGTCAGAGTGACCACCAGTGCCACATCCGGCTCTGTGAATCATTCAGGAGGCGGCGCAGTGGATGTGCTCACACTCCTCACTCTGCTCTCACTGCTGGCCGCGCCACGACTTTCCGCCTGGCGCCAGCACGGTGCGACCGGCGCGCTGCCGCATCGCCCGTGAACGGCCTGCCTGCTGCGAGCGCGGGCGGCCGCGCGCGCGGGAGTGAGTGTGTGACGACCGCGCTGGTCGCCGCCGTGCTGCTCGCGGCTTGCGGAGCGTCTGGCTCGTCGAACTCATCCCCGGCGAGCGGCCCGCCCAGTACACCGCCAGCCACGCCGACTGTGTCGCTGAGTGCGGATTCGACCTCGGTTTCCACCAACGCCACAGTGACCGTGACCTGGACGTCCACCGACGCCACGTCGTGCACCGCTTCAGGCGGGTGGAGCGGCACGAAAGCGACCGCCGGCTCGGAGCAGGTCGGGCCGCTCGCCAGCACGACGGACCTCGCGTTGACTTGCACCGGTGCCGGCGGTAGTAATTCGCGAACCATCACGATCACGGTGAACGACGTGGGCGGCGCGCTGGCGGGTCACGTAGACAGCAGCTTCATCGACCTCCAGGGTGACAACCGCGTGTATGTGTTCGCCGGAGCCGCCACTCCGCACGATGACAACGGCAGCGGTGACGCCATCTACAAGGTGGCGGTCACGCAGGACGACAACGCCTGCACGTTCAGCTACCGACTCGCCGGCCTGGCTCCCGGAACGTACACGCTCGCGTTCACCGGGCAGGCACAGAACGACCGGCCGGGTATCAATGACGGGCTCCCCTTCGTGGGAACGGCGACCGTGAAAGTGGGCGGCTCCGTCGTCACCAACGACGTTGTGCCCGCAAACATATTGCGGGTCGGCACGGGCAAACCGTTCGCGAGCGTACGCGCTGCGGCGGCAGCCGCCGGCGACGCTGCAGTGATCGAGGTCGATGCCGGCACGTACAATGACGACATCGTCGTGTGGGGTCAAAACCACCTCACGGTTCGCGGCGTGGGCGGCCGGGCACACATTCACGGCACGGCCGTCATCCCCTACGTCTCCGGCGATCCGCTGCAGAACGGTAAGGGCCTGTGGGTCGTCAACGGCAGCAACATGCGCGTTGAGAATGTGGAGTTCTCGGGTGCCCGCGTAACCGATCAGAACGGCGCCGGCATCCGCAACTCAGGCGGCAACCTCACGATCTGCAACGGCTACTTCCACGATAATGAGAACGGGTTTCTCGGCGAGGCCAATGGCGCGCTGACGATCGAGTACACGACGTTCGAGAACAACGGCCTCGGCGCAGCCGGCTACACCCATAACGTGTACGTCGATGGTGGCCCCAACCCCGGCGACAAGCTCCTATTCCGCTACAACTACTCGCATCATGTGCACATCGGGCACTTGCTCAAGACGCGCGCGCGGGAGAACTATATCCTCTACAGTCGCCTCTCGGACGAGGCGGACGGCACATCGAGCTACAACATCGATGTGCCGAATGGCGGGCTCACGTACGTGGTCGGCACCCTGATCCAGCAGGGACCGAACACCGATAATCCCACCATGGTCTCCTACGGCGCGGAAGGGCTCTCGTCCGGCCGCACGCACAGCCTGTACGTGGTGAACAACACGTTCGTCAACGACCTCGGCTCGGGCCACTTCCTCGACGTAGCTTCCGGCGCCGGCGCTTTCCTTTCGGTCAACAATCTGTTCGTCTTCTCAGGAACGCTGTACTCCGGGCTCCAGCCTCAGGCGAAGACCAACCTGCAGACCTCCACAGCCGGACTCGTGAACGTGAGCGGCTACGACTACCATCTGACGTCGGCCTCGCCGGCCGTCAACGCAGGTAGCGCCCCCGGATCCGCGAGCGGCTTCGATCTCACCCCGATCTATCAGTACGTTCAGCCGGGGCTGCGCGAGGCTCGCAAGGTGAAGAACACAATCGATGTCGGCGCGTACGCGTACTGACGGAGCGCTGCACCGCTCCGGCGCGCGCCGCACCCTGCTTCACAACAGTATTTCGACCGGCGCCGGGTGACTCAGGAAGTGCACGGGGCTCGCCGTCAATCCGTACGCGCCGCTTTGCAGCACGGCGATCAGATCTCCTTCCTGCGCGCGCGCCAAGTTCATCTTATCGGCAAGCACGTCAAGCGGCGTACAGAGCGGGCCGACAACCGATGCCGTCTCGCGCGCCTCACCGCGGACCCTGTTGCCGACGACCACCGGGTAGTTCTTGCGAATCACCTGACCGAAGTTGCCGGAGGCTGCCAGGTGATGATGCAGGCCGCCGTCGGTCACCAGAAAGACTTGTCCGCGCGAGAGCTTCCTGTCGAGCACGCGGCACACGTACAGCCCGGCCTCGCCGACCAGATAGCGACCGAGCTCCAGCACCAGGCGGGCTTGCGGCATGGAGCGGTGCGTCTCGACCACGAGCTGACGCAGGTTCATGCCGATCGGGGCGAGGTCAAGCGGCTGTTCCCCCGGAAAGTAAGGTATGCCGAAGCCACCACCGATGTTCAGGATCTGCACCGGCCCGGGCGCTTGAGCCGCGAGCCGGGCGGCGAGTACCACCGAACTCCTCTGCGCCTCGACTATCGCTTCGGCCTTCAGGTTCTGCGACCCGCTGAAGATGTGAAACCCCCGGAACTGAAGGGGCAGCCGTCCGATGTCCGCGAGCAGTCGCGGGACCTCCTCGGCGTCGATCCCGAACTGTTTCGGGCCGCCTCCCATCTTCATGCCAGACGTCTTCAACTCGAAATCCGGATTCACCCGCAGCGCGATCTGCGGTCTCTTGCCCGACTGGTGCGCAATGTCCACCAAGCGAGCCAGCTCGCGCGGCGACTCGACGTTGAGGACGACTCCCTTGGCCACGGCTTCCGCCAGCTCGGCGGACGTCTTGCCAGGCCCGGCGAAACTGATCCGCTCCGGGGACATCCCGGTGTCCAGCGCAATCTGCATCTCGCGCGCTGAAGCAACGTCGATGCCGTCAACAATGCCGGCCATGTGCCGCACGACTGCCGGCATCGGATTCGCCTTGATGGCGTAGTGCAGGTGTACTTCGGACGGGATCATGCGGCGCAGCTGCTCGACGCGCTCTGACATGTAGCAGCGGCCGTAAGCGTAAAAGGGGGTTTGACGAACCTGTGCTGCAACTTCCGTCAACAGCCGACCCGCGATAGTGAGGCAGTCGTCCGTGACCCCGAAGAACGGGTGCGGTGCGTGGTGCGGGAGGACATCCATGCTCATCGCGCCTCTCCCGATGGCTCGGCCGAGGGCTGGACCGCGAACAGCTCCCTGAGCTCCGCCGCGAGCCTCGTCCGGTCGTACTTACCATTCGGATTGCGGGGCACGGCGGCGCGCCACTCGACGTGCAACGGCACCATGAACGCCGGCAGGGCCGCACGGCACGCGTGCAACACGGCTTCCGTGTCCTGCTGCCTGCCGGCCGCGCAGCTTGCCACCACGACGATGGCCTGTCCGAGGGACGGGTGCGGCACGCCGACCGCCGCTGCATCGGTAACCAGCCCTGAGGCGAACACGATCTCTTCCACCTCGGTTGGGCTGACGCGATAGCCGGAGGTCTTGATGGTCTCGTCACGCCGTCCGATGAAATACAGATAACCCTCTTCGTCGCAGCGCACCGTGTCACCCGACCAGACGGCAATCTCGCTCAGCACCAAGCCGCGATCCTGGTTCGGAAGAGGCTTGAAGCGCTCCGCGGTCTTGGCGGGATCGTTCCAGTAACCCAGCGCAACCAGTGAGCCGCGGTGCACCAGCTCGCCCGGCTCGTTGGGCGCACAGGGCGTGCCATCCGGCCGGACCACCAGGATCTCCGCGTTGGGGATCGGCTTGCCGATGGAGTTCGGACGCTCATCGAGCTGTGTCGGTGGCAGGTAGGTCGAGCGGAACGCCTCGGTGAGACCGTACATCAGGAAGATCTGTGTCTGCGGCAGCGCGGCGCGCAGCTTTTGCAGCGTGGCACGCGGCATCGCGCCGCCGGAGTTGGTGATGTAGCGCAGGCCGGCGGCCGCTCGTGCGGGCCATTCCTGTTCCGCCAGCTGCGTCCATAACGGCGGTACCCCCGCCAGTCCGGTGATCTGTTCGTCGACGAGCGCTGCGATCACATCGCGGGCAAACAGGTAGTCGAGCAACACAACGCTCGCGCCCACGTGAAACGCCGTGGAAAGCTGGCTGAAACCGTAGTCAAAGCTGAACGGCAGCGCCGCCAGCAGCCGATCGCTCGGGCGGTTCTCGAGGTACCCGGCCACGCTGTGAGCCCCGGTCACCATGTTCCGATGCGTGAGCACGACCCCCTTCGGCTTGCCCGTACTGCCGGATGTGTACAGGATCGCCGCCATGTCGGCATCGATCACGCGGTGCGTACGGGCGGGGTGCTCCGCGCCAAGCAGCGAGTCCCACGTCACGAGCTCGCAGCCGCTCGCCGGCCGCTCGCTCGTCGAAAGATCTCCGACCGTGATCACGTGCCGCAGATCGTGACAGTGGGCGAGCGCTTCGGCCAAAGCGCTCATGCGCTCCGGCGAGGTCACCAGCACGCGCACCGAACAATCGCGCAGAATGTGTTCAACCTGCGCCGGCTTGAGCAGCGGGTTGATCGGCACAAACACCCCTCCTGCGCGTACGGCCGCGAACATCGCGGTGACCGTCTCGAACTGCTTGGGGAGGAAGACGCCGACACGCTCGTGCGGTTGCAGCCCGAGCGCCACCAGCCCGCGCGCCAGCTTTTCGACCGCCGCGGCGAGCGAGCCATATGTCAGGCTCACTCTCCGGTGACCGAGGGCGACGGCGTCGGGGCGCAACGCGGCCCGACGCAGCAGCAACTCGTGCAGTAGTTCGGTCATAGTACCGTTCGCCCCCCTTAGCTGCCCTTGCGCGCCATCTTGAGTCCCATCTGCTTCCCAAGAGGAGTCAGTACGCTCGCCAGCATCAACAGCCAGGTTTTCGCGCGCAGCGGCCAGCTCGCGATACTGCGCCAGAAGGCATGGGCGGCGAACGCGTAGTTGCCCGCGTGCAGGTGCCGATAACCGAACGAAAACCATTCGCGTGCCAGCCGCTTGCGCATCGCGGCTGCCCCGGTGACCCGCCCGTCCGGTCCCGTGCGTCCCCACCGGCGCAACGCGCGCTCGAGCACCAGGCAGGGAAAGTTGGTCTCGAGCGGCCGCCACGTGCTGTTGGCGGCGTGCAGGCGATACGCGGACAGCGTCGCGTCGAGCTGGTGAAACGGTGTCACTCGGGACGCTCGCAACCAGTAGTCATAATCCTGTCCGCGCCGCAGTGCCTCGTCGAAGAGCCCGATCTTCTCGACGAGCACACGCTGCATGACCACGGTGGTCGTGTGAACGACGCAGTCCAGCAGCAATTCATTGTAAATCCACCCGCAGTGCTCGGGGTTGACCCGCTCGCCGCCGCCTGGCTGGTCGTCGGCCAGCGGCGGCGGCTCATGCGCCGGCTCGCCGCTCCACAGCCGCCAGCGACTGAACACGAGTTGCACCTCGGGATGACTCTGCAGGTAGGCGACCTGCCGGCGCAGCTTGCTGGGGAACCATACGTCGTCCGCGTCGAGGAACGCCAGGTACTCACCGCGCGCAACCCGTATGGCCGCGTTGCGAGCCGCGGCCGCGCCCAGGTTTTCCTGCCGCAGGCAATGAATCCTGCCGGCGAAACGCGCGAGCATCTGCGGGGTGGCATCGGTGGAGCCGTCATCGACCGCGATCACTTGCAGGGGGGAGTAGTCCTGAGCGAGCGCGCTCTGAATGGCATCGCACACCAATTGCGCACCGTTGTGGACCGGAATGATCACTGAAACGAGCGGGTTGTCAGTCATCGGGCATCGGTCCTGACTCACGTCGGGCACACCTGTGCCGGTGCGGAGAAGCCGGCACGCGCCAGACGCACGGCGAATTCGCCCGGTCGGCGGCCGAGCGGCGCGATGCGCGGAAGCTGTAGCGGATCCGACCGCGCTGTGGCCGGGCCCCACGCGGTGGACACCGCATAGCGAAAGCCCGCATCTCTCACCATCACCACATGCTCGCGCGCGTAGTCGCGCTGCGGACGGCCGTTGGGATAGGCGAACACCTCGACGCGCTCGTGGAGAATCGATTCGAGATCCTCGCGACCGCCGTCGATCTCCGCACGCGCGGCTTTGGGATCGAGGTTCGCCAGGATGGGGTGCATGCGGGTGTGCGCGCCGACGGACATGCCCGCGGCCCGGAGCGCACGCACCTGATCGCAAGTCATCATGAGATCGTTCGGCAGGGGGGCACGCAGCTGAGCCGCAAGGCGCTCAGCCAGCGATGTGCGCTCCGCTGGAGGCCGGTACTTCAGCGCGCCGATCACCGCTTGCAGCGCGCGCCTGCGTCCGTCCTCGTCGTGGATGGCAAGCTCGGGCAG